>Ga0190283_1000330_pt1 | contig 25640 bp, 25 predicted proteins | sample 48691801_MG_FD_161669 | JGI IMG/M metagenome (GOLD analysis project Ga0190283, IMG submission 161669) | Hydrothermal vent microbial mat bacterial communities from Southern Trench, Guaymas Basin, Mexico - 4869-18-0-1_MG | ecosystem: Environmental > Aquatic > Marine > Hydrothermal vents >...
AGGGAAGCTTTCAGTAATCAATAATCAGTTATCAGTTATTCGACAACTAAACCAGACCTGGCAGGTTCAAAAGAAAACCTGCCAGGTCAAAATCAAGTCAGGTCAAAATCAAGTTTGGACGCTGCTCTTGACCTGCCAGGTTTTGTTTTAACCTGGCAGGTCTGGTTTTAAAGCGATGGTATTTCTAATGGTTTACCTTATATAGAGGGCAATTCTTAGGTTGCCCTGACAACTAATGTTTTCCATTCCTGAACTTTTTACAAAATATTTTTTTCGATTGGCTATCCATTTTATCGCAAATAAAAATTAAGTCAAACAATTTTTGCGTAATTTTTACTTTTTGATGAAATAAATACCTATCTTCACAAAGGTTTAATTGCTATAAAATGGTTATTTATATAGGATAACAAACTACTTATCATTTTAATTAGGACTTAAATAGACAGATGAAAAATAATGAGCCATACCGCCTACCAAGTTGAGCTGTGATTAAAATACACTTGCCCTTGCTACACCTAAACTTAAAACCAAAAAAATTTTTAGCAATCAGTTATCAGTTATCTGCTTATACTTAGTAGTCAAGAAATACCATTTTTTCAAAAAAGTGTATTTCTAAAATTAATCTATATTACCCTAAGAAATCTCAGCAACCACATCATCCATTCCTTTTTCCTTCAACTGCAACAATAAACTATCGAGCTTTGCTTGGAGTTGCTCCTTCTCTTGCCTTTCTTGCTCATTTTCCTTTTTCAGCCTAGCTACTTCATTAATATAAGTATTCTCCAACAAAGTCGCCTCAAAACGATTATGATATAATAAATAATTATCCTCATTCTCAGAAAACCTATCTAAAGTCTCCATAGCTTGCCTCATTTCGTCAGTACAAAGCACTTCTGGTGGCTCATCAACATCCACATTTTTACCTTCCTTAAACAAATAAATCCACCGCTCCTTTTCCGTTTCTATCTGCTGTGGTTGCCATTTTGGTAGTTGGAGTAAATGAATTTCTATATCCTTATTCAGAACCAACTTATTCTTTTTGTTATACAATACTTTTTCAAAATTTGTAAATACCCTAGTAAAGTACAAATTTTTTAACTCTTTGTAAATGAAGACATTTTTTAGCCCCCTAGTGTGGACTAGGGTAAATTCATTTTTTGACGATTTTGGTTCATTTTTTGCATGAAAGCCATTTTTTATGCCCTGAGTTTTACCCCATTTTTGGATGAACAGGGTATAATTAACCTTTAATTTATTTTGAATTGGAGAACCAAATGAGTACGAAAAAACTGATTCGCTTTGATTGGGCGATTTACGGGATAAAGCGAATTTTGATATTTTGGAGGGCTTTCTAAGTGCGGTGCTTCAAAAAGAAGTTTCTATTATTGAGATACTTGAAAGCGAATCCAATGTACCGGAAATGGAACATAAACTGAATCGGGTTGATATTCTTGTCCAAGATCAACAAAAGCAATATGTGATTATCGAAATCCAAAATGGCCATGTCACCGCTTATTTGGAACGCATTCTGTTTAGGGTTACGACAAGGGCGAGAAGAAGAGCGAAAAGAAATTGCAAAAAAAATGCTTGAAGCTGGCATGGATATAGAAACCATAGCCACCATGACTGATTTGAATCCAAGTAAGATAACGGGATAAACGATCAGCAAGCGTAGGGTGGGTAGTTTCACTGCACCCACCTTGCTAATTTAAATCCTTTTTTATATACAATCCTTGTAGTTCACGGTTTTAAAAAACTTGAGCATCGAGTGGAATGATTTTTATCATGATAAAACAGGAAAAATTTCGGTTCGTTCCATTTTTAAAGGAACCACAACATGTTAATAGATTTTCGTTTTGAATATTGGATAGAAGATGGTTGGTATGTGGGACATCTTAAAGATGTACCAGGTGTTTTTAGTCAAGGTGAAACCCTCAAAGAATTAGAAGAAAATATTAAAGACGCTTACTATATGATGAAAGATAGTGATAAAACCGATTATCGTCAACTCAACTCTCACATAACAAAAATAGGTATTGAAGTGTGAAACGAGGAAACTTTATCCGAGAATTGGTTAATGCAGGTTGTTATCTAAAACGACATGGTGGCAGACATGACATCTATGCCAATCTACATAATGGCAAACAAGCCCCAGTTCCCCGTCATCCCGAAATTAAAGAGATGTTGGTAAAAAAGATAAAAAAGCAATTGGGTATTTAGTTACGTTAGTTAGTACAATGGATTAGCAAGCGTAGGGTCACTGCCATTAAGTTAAGGAATTTTATTGGAATCCAAAGCTTAACTTAATGGCATTGAAGCGTATGGTGGGTAGTTTCACTGCACCCACCTTTCTATATTATCAAACAATGGTGGGTTTCGCTACAGCGAAGCCTACCCTACGCTTCAAAGCCATTAAGTTAAGGAACTATTTGATTGTGCTATATTTTTTTTAAAAACGCATGCCATATTTTTTATCCAGTCGTTGTTATTATAGCGTTTTTCGTTTGGGTGAGATACAGGGCAACCATTCAGTCTTGCCCCTACAAAAGATGTACTTTTAATTTTTCTTCTAAATAGTTCATAATGCTATAGCACACCGAACGACAACCTTGCCCTGACAGGGCTGATATTTCAAACACGCGCCCTTGCCAATCCAATTGATCAATAATCGCTTGACAATGCTGTTTTTGCTCGTTGGCTGGTAACAAATCAAGTTTATTTAATACTAACCAACGTTCCCGCATAGCTAATTCGGGATTATATTTTTCAAGCTCCTGTATAATGCCCAGGGCATCCTGTACAGGATCACTTTCTAGCGGCGCAATATCGACTAAATGCAATAATAAACGAGTGCGTGATAAGTGCTTTAAAAATTGTATCCCTAAACCAGCACCTTCCGCCGCGCCTTCAATTAAACCAGGAATATCGGCAATCACAAAATTGCGATCAATTTCGATAGAAACGACACCCAAATTAGGATGCAAAGTCGTAAAAGGATAATCAGCCACTTTAGGGCGAGCAGCAGAAACAGCCCGAATTAAAGTTGATTTACCGGCGTTGGGTAAACCCAATAAACCAACATCTGCTAAAACTTGCAATTCTAAACGTAAATTACGATCTTCACCAGGAGTACCATTGGTTATGCGGCGCGGTGCGCGATTAGTACTGCTTTTAAAATGAACATTACCTAAACCATGTTGCCCCCCTTTTGCAACGAGCAATGTCTGATCTGGTTTAATCAAATCTCCTAAAAATTCTTCCGTGTCGACATCATAAACCAGTGTACCCACCGGCACCTTTATATATAAATCGGGACCATTTTTGCCGGTACATACGCTACCTTTACCAGATTCACCGGGTTTGGTACGAAATAGACGGCTATAACGGAAATCAATCAAAGTATTTAAATCCGCGTTAGCTCGTAGATAAACACTGCCTCCATTACCGCCATCGCCCCCATTGGGTCCTCCAAAAGGAATATATTTTTCGCGTCGAAAACTCGCACAGCCATCTCCGCCTTTACCGGCAACTACTTTAATTGTCGCTTCATCAACAAATTTCATCTGAATTGGGAATTTTGAATTTTGAATTCTGAATTGGAAATTCTGAATTTGGAAAATTTAAAAACCAAGTTTCTTGAAGAAACTTGGTTTATCATCACAACAATTATTTACGATGCCAGAGCTACCATTTCAGGTATCGGAATGGGAAGAATGCTAATCATTCTACGTTTTTTAGGACCCTTTACATCAAATTTGACTTCACCATCCACCTTAGCATATAGTGTGTCGTCATTGCCTCTACCGACATTCAAACCAGGATGGAATTGGGTCCCCCGTTGACGAACTAAAATATTGCCCGCCAATACCTTCTGCCCACCATAACGTTTTACACCTAAACGTTTCGATTGTGAATCACGTCCATTGCGGCTACTACCGCCAGCTTTTTTATGTGCCATATTATAATTACCTCGTTTTATCTACAGATGGTGTTGCTTCATCAGTTGGTTGAACTGAAGCTACGCTAGTTGGAAGGCTTATTTCAACCGGTTGACTTTCAATGTTAGACGACGTTGCCTCAACATTTTGTATTTCAACCGGTGTTTCAACTTCGGTTTCTTCAACCGGTGTTTCAATGCCATCTGCCATAATACCGGTGATTTTAACATCGGTAAAATATTGGCGATGCCCCATCTGTTTACGATGATGTTTGCGGCGCTTAAATTTAATAATTTTGATTTTTTTACCGCGCCCTTGTTTTAACACCGTTGCCATGACTTTACCACCATCTACAAGCGGTGTTCCCATTTTGATATTATCACTATCAGCCACCAACAACACGTTGTTAAAATCAATATTAGTACCTTCATCGGCAACCAATTTTTCGATTCTTAGGATATCGCCTTGCGCCACTTTGTATTGCTTACCACCTGTTTGCATTACAGCATACATAAAATTATTCGCCTTTATCAGTTATCACATTGATTATTAATCGCTGAATCAAAAGGATGAAATTTTAAAACATTTTTGAACAAAAAACAAGTGTTTTAATTTTTTTGATGATAAAATTATAGAAATTTCGGTTTAAGAGGCTTATGATAGAAATCCGATTTTTCCAAAAATCTGATTTCTTTATTCTTTAATTTTCACAGATTGAAAAACGCTCAGTATAACTTTTCACCATTCATTATTTTAATAGCATCGCCAATTTAAAAATTTAGCTCTTTCAAAAAAATACTGATTTTTTTTTGTTGACATTAAGGTATAATATATGGATTTTTGGATTAAATGGAGTAATATTAGACAAGTCATTGATTATCATAGCATTTTACCTGTTATTTCACAATTGCCGTTGCCTATAGGACAACGATTAGCACAAGTAAGAGGCTGGTTACATGGTTTAATGGATTATGATTGGCGTTCACAAGCAGTAGGGCAATACTTTGTCCATGAGGCAACACAGCAGGCGATGCAGGCTTTAATGCCAACTGCTGGAAAAAAGGTACAATTACTCAATACTCGGCGTCGTTTTATGCATAATTCTAGGGAAGAGTGGGAATCTTGTCTGTTTAGAAATCAAAAAGCGATACAGTCAATTTTTGAAAAGAGTCAGATTGAAGGACTTATGCCATTAATACAGGCGCAAAAGGAGGGAAAAGGTATCGTTTTATTAACTTGCCATTTAGATAGTTTTTGTATGGGGATTGTATTGATGGGGATGAGTGGTTTACGTATTAATGCGGTGACGACTTCTGCCCTTGAGGATCCACTGGTTGCGCCTGTGATACAAAGGTTTTTTCAGAAAAAAATTCAGGGTATGGAAATGCACATGCAGGGCGGTAAATTGATGTATCACGAGACTAATCTAAGCTATTTTTATAGGGCTTTATTAAGGGGAGAAGCTGTGGTTATCCAGGCTGATGTTCCCGCTGCGCCTAATGCAAACGCGATAAAAATGCCCTTTTTAGGAGCCAAGCGTCGTCTGTCGGCAGGCGCACAACGTATGGCTATCAAAACGAATAGTTTAGTTGCTGCTTATTTATGTCTTCACCAGGGTGTTGGTCAATATAAAGTGATTTGCACTCCTCCCAAAACGCTAGATTCCCTTTCTCCTGAACAAAGTTTAGAACCATTTTATCAATTTTTAGAAACCCATATTCGTCAATTTCCAGATCGATGGCTGGCGGCTGATTTATTTCGCCTTTATGAGAATGTTCTATGATTCCAATTTTTTTAGTAATTCATTCACCAGAAGCAACCACAAGGGATTGCCCCAGCATTGAACAAGAATTAGCCCGTGAAATGGGCGCACCGCCCCACCCCGTTCATGAAATTTCAGCCTCAATCCCTGTTCATGTTTGGGCAGAGACGCTGAATGTGACCGAAGTCGGTTTAATCTTCGACCCAGAATTTTGGTATAATTCCCAATGTTGGGAGCAATGGTTTACCGCCCTTCAGAAAGATAGCACGAATAACCTTATTAATGTTCCGCTAGGAAATCAGGATGTTTCCTGGCAAGCCGGACGTGATATTTCTCCTTATTTAACTTTACCTGGTCTTGAAACAGCGGCAACTTATCGGGGTAAAGAACGTTGGATGAGACGGCGCGGGCAAAATGTATCGACTTTCGGTGTCGCTGTCGTTCCCCTATCGTTATTAAGAACGGTGCCGGATAATATCAAAATAGGTGATTTACCAGACTATTGGATAAAGATTAGCACTGAAGTTCGCATTTTTTGTGAAGGGTGGCTTCATGCTTTTAATGTATTGCGAGAAGCGCAAGCGCGTGAAGATCTGATTGCATTGTGTCAATGGCAGGGCTTGGTTTTAGAACTGGGTTGTGCTAATGGCTTAATGGCTAAAACTTGTAAAGAGAAAGGTTATCCTGTCACTTGGCTCGGAGTTGATATGCATACCCATGCTTTGAAAAGTGCCTTGCCCTGGTTAGATTTAGCGATTCAGGCGAATATTGAAAACCCCCTTCCTTTTTCTGAAGAAACACGCTTTAATCGTATTGTCTGCGCCGATGTGTTAGAGCATGTTCCTTATCCTTGGAAACTGCTTTCGCGTCTGCGGCAATATATCAGTCATGACGGCTTTTTAGTTGCCTCCTTTCCCAATGTAGGGCATTGGTCAATTATTGATGATTTATTAGCAGGGCGTTGGGATGAAACGCCTTCGGGGATTCTCTGTGTCACTCATTTACGCTTTGGCACAAAAAAATCATGGCAAGGCTGGTTAGAAAAAAGTGGTTGGGAAGTTATTCTATGGGAAGAAGAAAAGGTGCCTTTGCCTTCCCATTGGGATAAATATAATTTTGGTAGCCAGGTTGTAGATTATGATAGCTTGGAAACATTTCGCTATCATATTTTAGCGCGATTGTGCAAGAAATACTATTTTTTGAAAAAATAGTATTTCTGATGGCATTGATATAGGATATAGCGTTTCCCGATTAGGTTGAGTACAAAAATCATATTCAACTAAGAGCCTCTTGCCAAATTATCGCCTTAGAATAAATTCTAAGGCTAAAAGCTTAAGTCGGTTAAAACCGACTAAACCAGATTGAGTAGTCCCCTTTAGGGGACTTTAGCTTTTCTGGTTTCCACGCGCCGGCGCTCATCGTTATACATAAGTCCCAAGCAACAAATGTAGGGTGGGTAGAGCGATAGCGAAACCCACCATTTTGAAGGTTCGGTGGGTTTCCACTTCGTTCCTACCCACCCTACGAAAAAACATTTAAAATCAAATACTTAAATACTTATGTATAACGATGAGCGCCGGCGCGTGGGAACCAGATAACCAGATAACCAGATATGATAACTGACAACTGATAACTTAAATGAAAATACGCACTAAGCTCTTATCGGCGGCATTAGCAATTGGCTTAATTCCCGCTCTGATTGTTGGAAGTGTTTCTTGGTTTCAAAGCCGAAATGCCTTGAAAAATCAAGCATTTAGTCACCTTGAAAGTGTACGGGAAATCAAAAAGGCACAGATTGAAAGCTTTTTTGTTGAACGCATGGTTGATCTACAAGTATTGTTAGAAATGGTGGCTAACTTGAAGCAAAATGCGGTTCAAAAGCTTCAGTCGCTGGAGGAAAACGAAAAGGCACAAATTGTAAAATTAGAAGAAATTATGACGCTTAAACTGCTTGGCGAACAAGAAGATTTTTTCGCTAAATATGTTCGTAAGTATCATTACTATGATCTTTTTCTTATTCATCCGCAAGGAAAAATTTTTTACACCGTCAAGCATGAAACTGACTATGGTACGAACCTCTTGCATGGCGAATATGCCGATTCACAATTGGGCAGTGTGTTCCAAAAAGTATTAAAAAGTAAAGCATTTGCTATGAGTGACTTTGCGCCCTATCCACCTAGTCATGACGAACCCGCCGCCTTTATTGCACAACCGCTACTTAACAACGACAAAATTGAATTGATAGTGGCTTTGCAGTTAAGCGATAAAGCAATCACCCAGATCATGCAAGAGCGTACAGGCATGGGTGAAACGGGTGAAACTTATCTCGTCGGTCAAGATAAGTTGATGCGTTCCGACTCTTATATCGATCCAATCTACCATTCGATAAAAGCCTCTTTTGCCAATCCCATTTCCGGAACGGTGGATACCGAAGCGACTCGCGCTGCTTTGTCAGGTAAAACCGGTCACAAAATCATGAGAGATTATCGCGATGTAGCAGTGCTTTCCGCTTATACCCCCCTTAATATAGGTGACATCAATTGGGCGGTCATTGCTGAAATTGATTTAGAGGAGGCTTTTAAACCCATTAGTCATCTTCAATGGCAACTTTTTATCATCGCCTTGTTAATGGGCAGATTGGTATTTACTTTAACCCGTCGCTTTACTGAACATTTGACTAAGCCCTTATTATTAATTAATCAGCATTTAAAAATACTAGCTCAGGGCAAAATGTTTGAAGATGACATTGACTATTCAAAAACCGATGAAATCGGTGAACTGGTTACTTCTACTCGCACCTTGAAAGAAGGCATCAAAAATACGATAATCCAAGCTAATGCTATCGCAGCTGGGGATTATACTCAGGAGGTAAAACTCCTTTCTGAACAAGATCAACTTGGAAAAGCATTGTCTGAAATGATTCAGCGATTGTGGAATATTGCCGCCATTTCTGAAGCAATTGCGGGCGGTGATTATAATTACGGTCGCATAGAAGTTAAAGGTCAACGAGATCGCTTGGCTCAATCAATGAACACCATGCTTGAGAATTTGTCAGAAGTGGTTTCGCAAGTCAACAAAATTTCTCATGGAGATTATACGAGTAATATTGCTCCTAAAAGTGATCAAGATATATTGGGCATTGCGCTACAAAAAATGAACCAGAGGCTGCGTGAAATGTCGGCTGAAAATGACAAGCAGAACTGGATTAAAACAGGACAGTATGAATTAAGCAAAACCATGCGGGGTGATCTAGAACTGGTTGTCTTGAGTCGAAAAACCCTTACTTTTTTGGCGAAGTACTTATCAGCACAAGTTGGCGCATTGTATCTATACAATGAAAAAAATGAAGAATTGAAACTGATTGCCACTTATGCCTTTAAAAAACGCAAAAGCCTAAACGATAGCTTCAAGATTGGTGAAGGTTTGATAGGACAAGCCGCACTTGAACGAGAAATGATCTCGATTACTGAAATCCCAGAAGATTATACCCGAATTATTTCGGCAGTGGGTGAAGCAGTGCCACGCAATGTAGTCGTTATACCTTTTATTTACGAGGAAAAACTAGAAGGTGTGATAGAATTAGGTGCTTTCCAAGCATTTCCCGATACTGCCTTGGAATTTCTACAGATGACGATGGAAAACATTGCCATTGTGATTAATTCTAGTCAATCGCGTACTAGAATGAAAGAACTATTGGAAGAAACGCAAACACAAGCCGAAGAGTTGACTGCTCAACAAGAAGAATTGAAGCAAAGCAATGAAGAATTAGCCGAACATACTCGCACTCTAAAAGCCAATGAGGAAAAACTCCAGATACAAAAAGAAAATTTGGAATCTGCCAATTTAGCCCTGAACAAAACACGACGAGAGTTGGAAAAGAAAGCGGTTGATTTTGAAAAATCTAGCCAATATAAGTCAGAATTTTTGGCAAATATGTCCCACGAGTTGCGGACACCATTAAATAGTATACTGATTCTTTCTCAACAGTTGGCAGAAAACGAAGAGGGCAATCTCACGGATATGCAGGTTGAATCCGCAAAAATTGTCTATAATAGTGGTCAAGATTTGCTGGCATTGATCAATGAAATACTTGATCTTTCCAAAGTGGAAGCAGGAAAAATGGACGTGATTATCGAAAAAATTTGGTTAAATAACATTTCCTCCATTCTCACAAGCAACTTCAAGGCACTTATAGATAAAAAAGGTTTAGTATTGCTGGTTAATCTGAGTCAAGATTTACCAGAATTTATAATGTCGGATCATCAAAGATTAAATCAGATTCTAAAAAATTTGATGTCCAATGCCATTAAATTTACCAGTCAGGGCAGTATTACCATTGATTTTCGTCCCCCTGATGCAAAAATCGATCTGTCTCGTAGTGGCTTGGAGCCGCAAAAATCCATTGCGATTTCTGTGATTGACACTGGAATTGGCATACCAAAAAACAAACAACCCGAAGTGTTTAAAGCCTTTCAACAAATTGATGGGGGTATTTCACGAAAATATGGTGGTACCGGTCTAGGATTATCTATTTCCAAGGAACTGGCAAAACTGTTAGGGGGTGAAATTCAATTGCACAGTGTGGAAGGTGAAGGCTCGACGTTTACCCTTTATATCCCAGAAATTTTAAAGGCAAGTGAAATAACAGATGAAGAGCCCGTTGTTCAAGCGAGCAAAGGTTTTGAAGAACAGGAACTGTTTTCAAAACCGCTTTCACCTTTTTCTCAAAAGAAAGATGATGATATGCCTTTACATGGCAAAAAAATACTCTTGGTTGATGATGATATGCGAAATCTCTTTGCCCTATCAAGTGTTTTACAAAAAGAGGGCATAGAAGTCTATAAAGCAGCTAATGGTAAAAAGTGTCTTGATATTTTGACTAAAACACCCACTACTGATATGGTCATTATGGATGTTATGATGCCTGTGATGGATGGTTATGAAGCGATGCAAGCTATTCGGGCACAAAAACAATTTGCTCATTTACCTATTATTGCCCTCACTGCTAAAGCGATGAAAGAAGATCGTGAAAAGAGTATTGCAGCGGGTGCCAATGATTATTTATCTAAGCCGGTTGACATTGAACAGTTGCTTTCGCTTATACGAGTGTGGCTGTATAAATAATGGTTAATGTTAGCGATAGAAATCCGATTTTTTCAAAAAATCGGATTTCTAAATTCCTAATTTCTGCAAAACAACAATATATTCTCTCGTCATGGTTTTATCAATCTTACCTGCCACATTAGAAGGGCTATTTTTGCTAGGCATTCGTTTATTTTGAATGTTTCTGATAATCGTTTCTATATGTTTAAATCCATTCTTTTCAAATGCCGTTTTAGTCAATTCATCTGTCGGTAAATCAACACCTTTGACACGGCGATTTCCAACTACATAGCAGACATACCCCCCCTCTTTTATCGTTTTAGCAACGTTTTCAATTGATTTTTCGTAATCCGCATAAAAAGCAATTACCTCCTTAACTCTTTTCTGATCCTTTTCGGCAATTTTTGCAATACTTTCATTTAGCATGGCACATTCAAATTTTAATGGAGCCGAAGAGTTGTTTAATTTACCACCCATTAATAATTTATCAACCTGATTCGCCTGATTAAAACCCAGCCATTGACTCGAAAGGCGCGAAAATTGTCCATAAGCAACCGTTGTACGTGAATCGCCATAAGGCGGAGAAGTAATAACAATATCTATATTATTAACTAAATGCTTTGGCACTTGTGTCACCGTATTAAATGAAAATACCTGCCCTTTAGCATGGCATTGCCGACTATAAGCTAATAAACCCTGACGGTTTCGAGCCAATTTCAATTGCATCAAACCAAAAATATCAGGTTGAAAATATTTTCTCTGCGCCACTGTCATCCGAGATAGTTTAAATTCACCCTTACGTATCCAAGAACTTTCCCTAATCACCTCACTAAACGCGACTTTAAAGAAATTTTGTATATTAATATCTTCAATTTGCTCATCAATATATTGTTTTATCGTCGCTAATTTTTTCTGAATATCACTAGCAAACCAATAATCAATATTTTGAAAATGGGGCAATTTTGGATTCATTTTATAGGGTTTAAACATGAGCATAAATAGATAATTGTTAAATTTTTTTAAGCAAGTATCTAATATTGGCTTATCAAGAGAAGTTGTTTTAGTTGTCGCAATCAAACGGGCTAAGGGATTCAGTTCGGTACCAATCGCTTCGACACCCTTTAACGTCGCCTCAACTAATGAAGTGCCACTACCACAATAAGGATCAAACAATAAACGGGCATTATAACCAAATTGCATTAAAAGCCGTCTAGCTATCTGAGGAATCATCATAGCAGGGTAATTATGAAAACAATGCGTATACTCTTTAGTCTCTGCTTTCTTGAAATCCCAACTGTCGTCAAAATATTTCATTAAACCACCTAAAATTATGAGGTTTCGTAGGGGCAATCCCTCATGGTTGCCCGCCTGACTTTGTATCAACGTTAGAAAAAATGGATTGAATTTGTATTTTAAACCAATTGGTTTTAGACAATTGATTTTTGTTTAAGTTTTGTCTTTCCGGTAAATCCCTCGCATAGTCTTTAGCAGGAAATACCTTATAAAACGTTTCAAAATCATTACTTTGCAATAAAGCTAAAATGCTTTTATTCGCTGTAAATTGCTTTTTCAATTTAGCATGTTCATTCTCTTTAAAAAAAGGATAACCTTTTCTTGCACCGAGTACTCCAAAAATTATCTCATCTTTGAGACGCGCCTTGCATTCGGTTAATTTATTAATATAAGCCACTTTATCAAAAGCCTGTTGCTTAAACTGATAATATTCTGCCAAATTATCTGGATGATAAAAATAGTTTTCGATACTATAATAATTCAGTATCAACAAATTGGGATAGATACAGCAAATTAACAGAATTTCTTCATCCGTTAAAAAATCCCGATCAATGAATCCATAATAATGCCAATTTTTAGCCTTAAAAAACACATCATTTTTATCTATACCCGTAAAGAATATTGTGTCTTTTATACCAATTCGATTATAAAAGGGCGTATCGGTATTTTCAGAAAACACAATGGTTTTCCCTTCCAAAACTTTGGAAATAAACTCTTTACTCACCGCGATTTCAAACACATCATACCGATTTTTAGGTTGAACAAATAACGTTTGGGGTTTATCAAAATCTAACTCATCAAAGTCAATAATAACCGCATTATCAACCTCATTAGCATATTCAATAAAACCAAGCGAATGACTTGCTGTCCATAACTGGCAACCTGCCGGTATCCAGTTTTCAACGATTTCCTTCAATAAACGGTACTGAAGTTTAGTATTCAAATGTAAATCAAGTTCATCAAAATAATAAATCGTATCCTGATAAAAATTTTTTCTAACCAATAAATCAAGTAAAATCTTAAAAACTTCTTTCTCGCCATTACCCAAATAATTATAGTGAATTTCTGATTCCCCCTTTTTAAAGATAATGTCAGCAACTTTATCATCTAAGGGCGGAATTAATTCAAGCAATGTCAACTGGGTGGCACTGTTATCCCCAAATATTCGCGTAAAAGCCTCACTAATGGGATTCATATATTTGGGCTTAATTTGGGAAGCCGTTTGATCGGAACGATAAAAGTCTTTTAAAATTAATCCCGTTATTTTATCAAGATCATTTTCAAAACGCTTATCTCTTTCAATATACATTTTCGGACGATCAGAGTCCTTTGCAAAATTAACAGGTTTCCCCTGTCCAAGTGCGGTTCTAGTCAACTGAGGCACTTGCCTTAAACTGCTTCTGCCATAAAACGCCGTTGGACTCACATTATCTGAACCCTTTTGGTTATCATGCCTCATGATTAGCGTTTGATCGGTTAATTCTATTCTAACCTGAAAATCAGTTTGGGCATTTTTCCGATAATAGCTAGAGGATAGTGTACTGCCATCTTTAACTTGAGATGAAACAGCCTCAAACGCATCAAAAATACCCGATTTACCGCTCCCATTGATACCAATGATTAAAACCAATTTGGGGGGAGATAGGGTTTGAACACTCAGATCAATAGTGAGATCAGTAAACCTTTTAAAATTAGTTAATTGTAATTTGCGAATAAACATTTCTAATGTTCCTGAATTATACGACACGCGGGCATAACTTAAACTTTTATGTATAGATGTAGGGGCGAACCTGCGTGTTCGCCCTTTGAAAAAAGTTAAGTTTATGACAGCAAAGAATATAACATAATATGGCAATCAAAGTTTTGGCAACTTTTTTAATTTAACATATTTCAGCAATCCATCTAAATCTTCTCTTGTAGACCAAAATACCCCTTTTTTTTCCATCAACTTTTCGGCTTCCCCGGTAAAACCATCATGAGCAAAAAACCAAACTCGTACCAGATCGGCATTCCGATCCTGTCGAACAAGCTCCGCTTTCTCAAGCAATTCATTCACCTCCTTGACACCCATTTTTTGCCCTACAACCCATTTACTTTCTGCCACCCATTGTTCCGTACCGGCACCGCCATGAACATCAATTTCGCAACCCGCTCCCGGCCCTAAACGTTCTCTCAATGAAACATAAATAAAATTCGGCACCGTGATTGATTGCTCTCCCTGGTGAAAAAAATGGCCAGGTAATGTTTTACGACGAGCATTTGATAAAATTTGAGCCATATAAACTTCTGCCAAATAGCCCTTTAATTCTGAAAATTGATGTTTGAGACGTTCATATTGTCGGTGTAAATCCTCCTTCACTTGGTTTTGATTGACTCCTTCAACTTCGATACGACCCCAAACTTTCAAAAAGTCCACTAAAATCGGATCATTAATCTTCCCAAACCAGCCACCAAATTCTTTATAATCAATCAAATCACCTCGGGATAGTTTAATCAAGACATTTTTGATCGTCTCAATAGAGACATCTTGACCGTCTCGTTCCTTCAATTGTTGCTGGATGCGTTTAATATCTATCCGTTCCCCTTCTTCCAAAGCCGACAAATAGAGTATCCATTTAGTAATACCATAATCATTAATTCGCTCAATCCACCGATTGACTTGATCAGACAACTCGTTCCAAATAAAGCCCGAACTTAAATCAACCGCTAACATCGCATTAAGTGTTGATTCATCTTTCAAGGCTTGTTTTTGTTTTGCCGCTTGCCTCATAACCGCAGTGATATAAAAAGGATTTCCGCCACAGCGTTCAGCGACAACGGGCGCAATTTCTTCAGTCAAAGTGGCTTGATAATACTTAGCCGCCTTGCGTGTTAGTTCAGCACCAAAGTAACCGGTAAGCGGTTCAATTGGCTCACTGTCAAAACGCCCAAATAACGATCCTCGCCCTAAAATTTCCCGTGCCAAAATACTCATGGCTGAACCGGTCACAAAGTGAGGGCAAGTAGGCGATTCGACCGCTTCTTGCATATAGCCCACCACATCAAATTGATATTGTGGCAATCGCGTGTTTTGAAATTCGTCTAAGAACACGACTATTGTGCTGTCATCATAATCGGAAATCCGACGAGGCAACCAGACTGCCCTTTCTTCTGGCAAAGTCACATCCTGCTCAAGAATTGTTTTAAGCAGATTAGGCGTGGTTTTAAATGTCTCACTCAAACCACGATGATTAGAAATCATCTCAATTAACTTATGACGTTCATAAGTCTCAGCCGATAATAATTGAGTGTCACGCAAGCGAAACGCCGTATACCAGCGCATGAAATTTTCCAGATACTTTACCGCAAAATCCCAACGATCTGTCACATTCTCAGGAAAACTATAATAAATCGGTACCACCGCATCAGGATCACGATGATCCTGCTCAAAAAACAGTCGATTAACGACACGCTTAAAGATTTCCGTTTTACCCATACGCCGTTGCCCAAGCAAAACAGTGGACATTGTTCGACGAGTTCGCGCTTTAAGGGCAGCTTCATAGAAAGAGTCTAAAAAATATTGACGATCCGTATAAACTTCTTCGGAAACTAAAGTTTTAATCGCCCATTTTGGAGTGTGTGAGTTCATGGTTTTTTGATTTCCGAGTTAAAAATAGAACTATTGTGGTGGGTGCAGTATGTGTGCATAAGCCAGACGGAAAATCTTTCTCTTGAATTGGTTCAAATAAAATGCCATTTTATGAAGTTTTTCAGCCATTTCAGCCGCTGCTCAAACCACATAACAAACCACACAAATGTAATTTTTCCACTCGCGTCAAATTTTTGCCCTTCGCCTTAGCCAAATCCGTATACAATTTTTCCAAATCCCAATTTTCTTCAGCTTGAGCAAATTGTTTTTTAATATCTTTCATCATAAGTTACAAGCCTTAACACCGTTTTTATAGTTAATCCTAAGCGAAACCCACCGTTTTGCTTTAGTTTGGACACTAATGCGATTTATCTTGCTTAGTTTGAACCGTGATCATATTCAATCCTAATTCTTTAATATGAAACGACACAAGTATCAATAAGACGATTATCCATTTTTTTGAGTTTTAAGTTTTTTCATTTCGCCAATGTGACAGTGTTTCTTCAAAGTTGTCATCTAATTCGTCTTCTGGCCAACCACCCAGGAGTTTCTGAAAATCTTCAATGGGCTTCACGCCTTGAGCCAAAGCAATTTCTTCTGGCGTTCTTGGGTGCCAAAAATGGTCAGACAAATTAGAGTGAATAGGCAATTTATTCGGTTGTTGCCCAATAACCGATTCAGGTGATATGTTCATAATTATAATCTTTTTGTTCAATAAACCGTTAAACGATAACTTTAATATACTGATACACTGTATTAGACAAATCAACGGAAAGCCCAGCCGCATTTTTATGAAGTTTTTCAGCCATTTCAGCCGCTGCTCAAACCACATAACAAACCACACAAATGTAATCTTTCCACTCGCGTCAAATTTTTGCCCTTCGCCTTAGCCAAATCCGTATACAATTTTTCCAAATCCCAATTTTCTTCAGCTTGAGCAAATTGTTTTTTAATATCTTTCATCATAAGTTACAAGCCTTAACACCGTTTTTATAGTTAATCCTAAGCGAAACCCACCGTTACGCTACTACGCTACTGATGGATAAAAATCATCTTGTAATATTTGTTCTAACAAGTAAGGGCAACTTTTAGGAAAAGTTGTTTTAGGCAATTCAGTTTCTTTATGTGCTATTTCAACGCCTTTAGGATAGGCTTTTTGTAATGCTTCAGATAAATAAGGCTTCAAACTTGGACTCATTTCTAGTAGTTCCATAATTTGCATTCGTTGTTCAATAATTGTTGCTTTCCAACTACTACCGTGAAAATTTTGATAAATTTCCGAAAGTTGTTTTAATTGAAATTGCCATTTTAATAAATGCGCCAACAAAATAATTAAATGACTTATCAATTCCCGTTTATCTCGCTTAGCCATACTTTCTAATTCGTCAATCAAAATTTCAGTATTAATCTCTAGCAATTTACCGCATTTCAATAATTCAATATTGTATTGAATCCAAGCGTAAAAATCACGTTCATATAGATTTTGTATTTCCATAAAAAAACTTCTTTTTAGTCGCGTGGGTAGCAAGCGTAGCATATGTTCATTATAATCTTTTTGTTCAATAAACCTATATTAGATATTTAACTTCTGATAATAATCTATGTTTGTAATATTTTAACTTGTTAGGATATTTTTGTCAAGTATAGTTTATAAAATTTGGCTATTTTTTGAAATGTTCACTTTATAATTCATTTTTTAGACTTTAGGTTTTAATATTTGAACCAACTGTTATGAAATATTTTTATTTGAATTTTTTAGGAATAGTGTTTTCACTATTTTTTTTCTGAATTCTTATGCGCAAGAATATTTTGAAATTCCCAGGAATAAGATTCAGGAAGTTTCTAGGGTGTTGGATATTTCAGATCATGAGGCAGAAATCGTTTTAAGAGGTGTTGTAATCCTTGTTCAGAAATAATTGGGATCAGAGTAAAATTAATTTATGTAGTGAACCATTTATCATCTAGATTAGGTGTAGATATTGATTGATAGTTTTTTGGGTTATTTCTCTAAATTATTAATTTTACTCTGACCCAAATTATTTTGTGTACCTACTTAAATATTCCCCTTTTCTAAAATAAGCAATATCCATTGCATCAACCACCGTTTTAAGCTCAGGCTCTTGTAATTTATCAAACGGTGGAATATGAGAAATAAAGGTTTTTTGTTCTAGGATGCTCATTTGTTAGTTCTCATTCAAATATGAAGTAATTGAAATAGTGCTTCTTTCTTATGTTTGTTTTTCAAGATTTCTTCTATGGCAAACCAATAATTAACGACATTTTTATTCATTTGCAAATCATTCAGAGATTGTTCAGTCATAGAGATATTCTGTAAAATAAGAATAGTTACAGCATCTTGATTTTCTTTTTTAGCTCGATTCAAACTTTTAATAGAGGCACCAATTCGTTCTAAAACAGCAGCTTTATCTATACCGCCTTTTATTTCAATAGCAACGATGGTTTTTTTATCCTCATTATAAAACCCAATATCTGGTTCATCAGAAAATCTAATTGTTCTGCCATCAGTTAATGAGATATGAGATTCGTCTTCAGAAATAATTGACTGCTTTTCACGCAATCTGTACCGAATAATATCTCTAATAACCGTTTCAATTCTGTCACCTTTATTATTTTGCCATGAACCTTGAGCCTGTGAGCCAGCAGCCATGCCACGCCATAAAGTAAATTCACGCACATCAATTTCAGCATTTAATTCGATTAATAAGCTAATAATTTTATTAAGATGTTGTGCAATGGCTTTAGCGATCTTAGATTCAGGGCGTTTGCCATCTTCATAACGTTTGCTTGGTAGTCCAACCTGATTCATAGATTTTTGGGACACCATTGCTAACATTCTATAGTAACTTATGGCACATAAAATATTTTGCAAAATATCAGGATGAGCAAAAATCACAACGGGTTTGATACCACGATGAATCACTTTATTCCACGCTGTTTGGGAAATAGCAAGTTTATCAATATCCCATTCTAGCTTTTCTCCCTTCACTTGCTCAATTTCATCGGCAATTTCTAATAGCCTCCATTCGTGAAGCTTTTGATGAAAAAATGTACTTTTAGTCATTTGATCTAAATGCCATATATCTCGTTTGTTATGTGATCTCATCGCTTTCTCTGAATCATTAAGGTTTTTGCCATAAAGTAATACTTTTACGCAAGGGTTCTCGTCCAAATTTTTTCATTTGTTGGCTACTATTCCCCTTTTTTTTGGGCAAAACATAAACAGCAATCGCTTCAAAACCTAACATTTCTGCTAAAGATGTACTCAATAAATCAACAGGTATGACTTCACCGCCATAGCGCACATTATCATTAACAAAAACCACATAAGCTTTGCTTTGACAAGTACGAAAAAGTTCTGCAAAAACGAAAGTTAATTCCGTAAAATACTGTTCTACCATCGTCAAAACACCTTTGTTATTTATATCACCCCGTCGCCACCTGGTTTGCAATGCTTGGTTAATTTCTTTAAAAACACGGTTATTTTGTACTACACTTAAAATCGTTTGGTATCTTTTATATTGCCCAATAGAGCGATAGTGATTTTCTAACAGACTCAATTTTGGACGATTTTCAACCGTACAAGAAAGCAAATTTTGTCGTAAGTCACGAATATCTGAAGCCGTATTTAAATAAGCAATTTCCAAAGCATAAGTTCTGGTATAATCATATCGGTTGCAATAAGGTGGAGACGTAATGACTCCCCCAAAATGATTTGATTCTAAAGTAGGCAAAATTAATAAAGCATTACCTTTTAATAATGTTTGACTTTTGTGATGTAATGGAAGATTTTGCAATGTCGTGATATCCGTGAGAACACGATTAAAAGCACGTAGTAATACATTTTTAACAGTCGCTATTGAGCCAAAATCTATTTTATGAGTCGGTTTTTTTCCTTGAGCTATCTTTCTCGCATTACGATTTTGAACTTTAGCAGATCGATAATCCCATCTAAGATATTGCCCATCTTTTCTCGTATAGCTCACTTCTTCAAGAATACTGGTTAGCACTAATTGGCAAAGCGTCTTTTCTGGCTCACGGAGATTTAACTGCTTGAACCAATGGCTATAAAACATCACATCGCGTTCATTTTTTGGCGGAAATGCACTTTCTGTGATAGTGATATGAGGAAATTTACTATGTAAATCAATTGGTTGACTATCATATAATTGCTGATAAATTTGTTTCAGCAATCCAATATCATATTCCCAAATTTTTGATTTAGCCTCCCAAGCCAAATGACAGACGGGAAGTAATTCTATCCCCGTCGCATTTAAACCTAAAAATTTGGCGACAAGTAGCGTTGTAGCTGAACCGGCAAATGGTTCTAAAATGGTTTCGTTGATATTAAATTTGTTAATCAGATTTTCAACCAATTGGGCGGAAAAACCCTCCCGATATCGAATCCAACTATGTACCAAAGCCCCTTTATTCCCTTGATAACTCACTAATTGACGATTAAATTCATCATTTTCTATCAGTAATTGCGCGTAGCGTTTTTCAAGTGCAACCCGCTCTGTTTGGGTGCAGACATTATCATGAGAAAATGAGCTATGAGTGACAAAAGTATCAGTTTTGTTTACAGAGCTTACCGTTGGAATAAGTGAAATTTGTTCCATTCGTTTATTTTTCTATTTTTCAAAGGAGTAAGATGAATTTTCGGATATGATGGAATCCAAAGCTTCAGCTTTGGGAGCAAGAAAACGGTCCTTCCTAGGCATTTTTAAAATCTCCTTCTAAAAAATAATTTGGATCAGAGTAAAATTAATTTATGTAGTGAACCATTTATTATCAATTAGATTAGGTGTAGATATTTATTGATAGTTTTTTGGGTTATTTCTCTAAATTATTAATTTTAGTCTGATCCAAATTATTGTCAGAAATTGACAGATTAAACACAAAGGGCACAAGGGATTGCCACTACAATACTCAATAATATATAGGGGAAATTCCTTGTGGTTGCCTTGAATCCCTAATGCTTCACCGCACCTTCCGCACCGATACCTGTTTGACAGCGTATATCTTGTGCTTCAAAAGCGGCACGATCTATTTGTGCGCGTTTGCTATTATCAATAATTGAGAAAAACCAAATTCCAACAAATGCCGTTGTTACTGAAATCAAAGCCGGGTATTTGGAACCAAAAATAGGATCTTCAAAACCAAGTATCGCTACCCAAACGGTGGGACCAATGACCACTAATACTATTGCGGTTAATAAGCCTAACCCCCCACCGATAAAGGCACCACGGGTTGTCAATTTGGACCAATACATGGATAAAAACAAGACTGGGAAATTGGCACTGGCGGCAATAGCAAAGGCTAATCCAACCATAAAGGCAATGTTTTGTTTTTCAAAGGCGATACCTAAAGCAATCGCAATAACGCCTAAACAAACCGTCGCGATTTTTGAAATTTTCATTTCCTGTGCTTCATTGACTTGCCCACGCTTGAATACGTTAGCATAGAGATCATGTGAAACTGCTGAAGCACCGGCTAAAGTGAGTCCAGAAACCACAGCTAAAATAGTCGCAAAAGCCACTGCAGAGATAAAGCCTAAGAAAATGTTACCACCAATAGCATGAGATAAATGGATAGCAGCCATGTTATTACCACCGAGTAATCCCCCTTCAGCCGTGAGATATTCAGGATTTTTGGAAATTAACACGATAGCACCAAAACCAATGATGAATGTCAGAATATAGAAGTAGCCAATGAAACCCGTGGCAAAAAAGACTGATTTTCTAGCTTCTTTCGCATCCGCGACTGTGAAAAAGCGCATCAAAATGTGCGGTAAACCTGCCGTACCAAACATCAGGGCAATACCCAGGGAAATGGCATCAAACCAATTATTGACCAAACCACCAGGTGCCATAATGGCTTCTCCTGACATCATACCCTTAGCATCTCTTGTGGTATTAATCGCCTCCGTGAACATTTTTTCAAAGCTAAAGTCGAAAGAATATAGCACACCAAATGCAATGAAAGTGGCTCCGGAAAGTAGCAAAACCGCCTTGATAATTTGTACCCAAGTGGTTGCTAACATGCCACCAAAGGTGACATATAGGATCATTAATACACCGACAATAACCACTGCCATCCAGTAAGGTAAGCCAAATAACAATTGAATCAATTGCCCGGCACCTACCATTTGAGCAATTAAATACAAAATAACCGTCGCCAACGCGCCAAAAGCGGATAAAGTTCTAATAGGGGTTTGTGCTAAACGATAAGAAGCGACATCGGCAAAAGTATATTTACCGAGATTTCTGAGTCGTTCCGCGATGAGAAATAAAATGATTGGCCATCCCACTAAAAAGCCGATAGAGTAAATCAAGCCATCATAACCACTTCTATACACCAAAGCTGAAATGCCTAAAAATGAGGCGGCTGACATGTAATCACCCGAAATCGCAAGACCATTTTGCAAGCCCGTAATACCTCCACCGGCGGTATAAAAATCCTTAGCGGTTTTGGTCCGTTGCGCTGCCCAGTAAGTAATACCAAGAGTCGCTGCGACGAAAAGTAAAAACATCACAATAGCTGCGACATTCAAGGATTGTTTTTCAACCGCGCCGCCGGTTGCAAAAACACCGGTTGCGGCAAAAAGGGTAGCAAAAGCACCCCATATCAGAAAATTTCTACTCACTTGATGCCCTCCTTGATTTGATGAGTCAGGTTATCAAATTCACCATTGGCACGCCACACGTAAATACCGGTCAGTATAAACGCACTCACAATAATTAATATCCCTATAGGAATACCAATAGTGATGACGGAACTTTCAGCTATTTTAGTGGCAAGCATTTTGGGCGAAAAGGCAATAACCATAATAAAGGTATAATAAATCACCAGCATAATGCTCGACAATATCCAAGCAAAGCGGCTTCTTTTTGAAACAAGTGCTTGATATTTCGGATCATTTTTTATTTTTTCAACAAGTTCTTGTTGCATATAATGCTCCAGTTGAGATTGAGTTTTTAAAAGCAATTAACAATTATATCTTATTTAATAGCTTAATCACATCCTAAAATTAAAATCGTCCCGTTTTTATCACACAATATCAATCTTGAACTATTTTCAAAGTACGAAAATATCAAGTTGACAAGCAAGGGTTACATTTTTTTTAAGATTATGGTAATTTAAGACTAGGCACTTTTTATTTACAACTGATAATTTATTAATAAATAAAGGAGATTTTTTTAATGAATCAAAAGGTACTTTCTTTAGCCATCGCGACAGTACTGGCTGTACCCATAACCGCTCATGCCGATATCAAGCTTTATGGGCAAATCGGTGCTGAAGCAGCCAGTGTTGAATACGCGGGTGGTGATGAAGATCTGGTTAGGGGTAAAATCGGTAGCAGTTTGAGTTTTACGGAAACGGATGATGACATGGATCGTCAAATTTTGACAGAAGATCGTTATGGTAACATTCTCAATGATGGTCCTAATATGCTCGGTTTAGACTTTGAACTGGATAAAGAGCTGCCCGGCGGTCTGATTCCCCATGCGCGTTATCGTACCACGTTTCATACGACTAATAATTCAGGGCTTGGTCCAGGCTTAGAAGCTTGGGTGGGCTTGAAAAATGACACCTTCCAGATTAAATTTGGGAAATTGCGGGGTGCCTATAGACATGCTAAAGGGCTTATTGATCCGTGGATATACACTTCTATGCAGGCGCGTGGAACCGGTGGTGGCATGTCCGGTGGCAGATATAACGAAGTGCATTGGAATTGGAATGCCGCCGGTGATCAACGCTCGGTCATCAAGGATCCCATAACGGGAAAAGTCGGCATTAATCCAGGCTATGCGATTAACACCTCTGGTTTGGTACATAGCAGTGACATACCTGGTGCGCTAGAAATGGGTGTCAAATTCGGTGGAATTAATGCGCGTGTACAAATCATGGGCGATGATAATGCCGATAAAAGAGGTGGAAATGTCGAGTTGAAATATACCAGCGATATCTTGACTGTATGGCTCTTGGGGGCTCACCTTGATCAAGGAGATAACCAAATTTCCCCGGGCGGTGTAGCTTGGAACAATGACAAGTTCTACAATTGGAAAATCGGTGCCAACTATAAGGTGATACCGGGATTGAAACTTGCCTTTCAATACGAAGAAGGTGAACTGGGAACTTTTGATAATAATCCGGATGGGGGTAAATATATTATTGGCTCCTTTGATTACCGCATCCAGAAAATCACCCTGGCGGGTTGGGTTGCAGGTTATCTTTCTAATATTGAAGATAATTTGAGATTGACAGACATCAACGGTGAGGTTTTAGATGAAGATGCCTTAAGTTGGTCCCTGGGTGCAAAGTACCACATTACTGAATATGCCCATATCTTTGCGGGTTATCGTCAAACCGATAGCGATAATGATTACCGTGACGAAAACGTATTTTCAGCCGGGATGCTCTATAAATTTTAATGGCTTTTGACTTTTATTTATAAGTGAAGCTGAGCGTGGTTCAAATTGAGGCTTTCATTATTTTGTGAGATGAGGTTGATATATTAAGATTAATAAATAATTGAGGTCAGAGTAAAATTAATTTATGTAGTGAACCATTTATCACCAATTAGATTAGGTGTAGATATTGATTGATAGTTTTTTGGGTTATTTCTCTAAATTATTAATTTTACTCTGACCCCAATTATTTTGCTTAAAATTTGAGTTCTAACGACACAAAAAACGAAAAATCAACATCTAAAATAGCTTACAAGCAACGAACGTTTTAATTATTGAAAAAACTCAAAACAATAACAAAACGCAATACAACGGATTTTACACACATTTAAAGCGACGCTCTCAGATGGTCTACAAGCGACGATCTCAGACAAAGTGGGGTAAAACATCCAACCCACCTAAAAAAGCCCATATCGCATAAATAAAATTTTTTCCTTATAAAACAAGCGGTTAAGTTTAGTTAGAACCGATATCAGTCCCCTTTAGGATTTTAGCCTTGAAACTTTGTTCAGGACAAAGTGAGATCAATTTATTTCCAGGCTGACTGAACAGTTACTCATAACGCAGTGAAGCGATTCCCATCAGTATAAGCTATAGATGTTCAGAAAAATAATTGAACCTAACGGTTATTTCATTTCACCAGGGCAAACACTTATGTTCGCCCCTACGTCAAATATTTCATTAGCTTATACTGCCAAATAGGTTAAATAATTTTCAACTTTCTTTTCAGGTTCTACAAACAAAGTTTCCCGCACTTGCATTTTATGGAAATGGATATATTTGGCAACCCAGTCACAATACGCATTTTCTGTGTGGATAGAGTAATGCAAACGCCGCATTAAATTCCGCATTTCGGTTAACAAATTATTTTTTTTTGGATTTTCACTTGACATAGATTTAAATTTTAATTATAATGAACTTAATTGAACGTAAGATGATCAGTATGCTTATTTTGGTAAATAATGTCAAGTCTATTTGACAGGATAATTTCATAACAGGGAAAATTGGCCTGAATTGTCGATAATATTGAATATACGGGCAAATATGCCTTATTATACCTATTATTAGGTGGATTTGACAGGATAATTTTTTAATCGGGCAAACTGGCCTGAATTTCCTGTCCCATGGTATGTAATATGCGGGCAAAATGACAGGATATTCAATATGAGGGCAAATTTGCCTGAATTGTCGGTCAATATCTAGGAATATGAAGGCGAATTGGCCTTATAATAAGTAGTTATTTCGGTTAAATACAAGATTGTAACTTCTTTCATAACTTAGCCTTGCTCCCGACCTTGACGGCGGGAGAAGAGCGGTGGTGCGACCCGTTTGGCCCAAAGCATTGATTTATAAGGATAAATCGTGCGAAAGGTCAGGGCATAAAATGAGTGGTTATCATTTTATGTGATAACTCAAAAGATGTAGGA
>Ga0190283_1000331_pt1 | contig 25622 bp, 15 predicted proteins | sample 48691801_MG_FD_161669 | JGI IMG/M metagenome (GOLD analysis project Ga0190283, IMG submission 161669) | Hydrothermal vent microbial mat bacterial communities from Southern Trench, Guaymas Basin, Mexico - 4869-18-0-1_MG | ecosystem: Environmental > Aquatic > Marine > Hydrothermal vents >...
AATACAAGCAAAAAGCAATAAATTATTTTTCAAACAATAAATCAAGAATGAAATATGCCGAATATCGTAAGTGTGGATTTTACATAGGAAGCGGGATGGCGGAAAGCGGATGTAAACAGGTAATAACTAGACGAATGCGAATAACAGGCGCGCGTTGGAACGATTTTGGAGGAAAAACGATGATTCAGATACGATGTGCATATCTTAATGGGGAATTAAGAGAATTGCCGTTATTATAGGAAGTAGCATAATCCCGAAAATCGAACTGCACCCCTAAAAGAGTTTGAATTTGCGTAAAAAATTTACTTTTGATATAATAAAAGCACGGTATGTTGCTGTAATTAATTAATTCCACGATAAATGAGGTGTGTTATGAAAATTATTGCTTATTTTATTGCTTTGCTTATTCCTTTTATGCTGATTTCCTGCTCTACCACACAGGATAAATCGGACGAGGAACTTGCCGACGAACTTGTAAGCTCAACTTTCGACGATGTAGAAACTGACGAAATTGATGATGACCCTTTTGCTGAAGAAGAAGCGGTTGCCGATATTGAAGACATGGATATCGAGTTTACTCCTGATGAAGAAGTTGACATAGTAGATCTTGATTCTGATTATGAAGCTTTGCCGGGAGATTTGGATATAGAAATTGAAGAGGATGTAGAAACCGAAGCTGCGCCAAGGCGCCCTGCTACAGTTCTTTCTCCGCCAAGCTATTATTCCAGCTCAAGGGTTCAGTTCCCTTCGGGTCAAGTAGGCTACCCTGATTATAGTTCAGCCAGGGGAGCACAAGGTTCTTATACAGTGAAAAAAGGAGATTCTTTGTGGGCTATTTCAAGAAGATTCGGGACAACGGTTTTCGCGCTTTCAAGGGCTAATAATTTGAACCCTGACGGAATTTTACAAGTTGGAAAAGTTCTTGTAATTCCTTCAGCCGGGGGAGCGTCTTATTCTGCTTCAGCACCTGCAGGCGGAAAAACTTATGTTGTCAAAAAAGGGGATTCCTACTACAGCATCGGGAAAAAGTACGGGCTAAGCGCGCAAGAGCTGATGGCTTATAACGGCGCCAAATCTTCGCTTCTTAGAATCGGTCAGACTATTAGAATACCTTAGGCAGGAGTAAATTCAAATCAAAGATTTGAATTTATAATTTAAATACAAAATTCATTTAAAAAAAATGAATTTACTCCACTCTTCCAATTACATAAGTTGGCAGGCCTTTCACTTCAAAATAATCCAGCGCTTCTTTTGTTGGAGATTTGTCGAGGCGCTCTGCCTGGAATTTTACCTTTACATATCCTTCCAGTTTTTTAATAACTTCCGGGTTTTTAAAAGTTGTTTTATCCATTGCCGTGCAGTTTTTACACCACGTAGCCCAGAAATCTATAAAAACCGGTTTGTTTTCTATTTTAGCTTTGGCGAAAGCGTCTTCCAAAGAAGTTTCCCAGCCGGAAGACTGACTTGTAACTGCGTTTGAAGGTTTTAATATTCTGTAACCTATCCAACCGTAATAAAGCGCGAAAGCCAAAATAAAAACTCCGAAAACATATTTTACGCGGTTCATCCAGGCGCCCGGTTTTGGCAAAAAAGATAAACCGGAGCCCACAAAAGGCCAGGGCAACCCCATTCCCAATCCAAGCAAAAACGGAAGGAACAAAGCCAACAAATTTCCGGATGAAAATAAATTAGCTGATAGAACAAGCACATAAATGACAACCGGGGCGACACAAGCTCCGGCAAGAAGCGCCGCCACGCTCCCTATAAAAAACGCGGCGAAAAAAGTTCCCTTTTTGATGCCTGAAAGTCCGGACTGATACTTAGTAAAATCTATTTGAAAAATATCAAACATCGCAAGGGCAAGAACAACAAAAAGCGCCGCAATGCCGATGTTGAACCAGGCAGAGGAGTTTAGAGCGCCAAATTTTGAACCCGTAAGCACAACTATTAGGCCAAGAATACCGTAAGTGATAGCTATTCCCAATCCGTAAGCGCCGCCAAGAGCGAATCCTCTTCGGCGCGAGCTTGCCTGTGCGCCGGCGCCTATTATTGCGATGTTTATAGGGATCATCGGCAGGACGCAAGGAGTAAGATTTAAAGCCAGTCCGCCAATAAGAATAAAAAATATCAACAAAAGCCCGGTTCTGCTTTTTTCTTTCTTCCCGGTTTCAACGTCTTCTAAAAACCGGATAAAATCTTTTGGGTTAAGATATCCTGAACCTGATCCGGTAATAACGAAATTATTTAAATTTTTGATTTTTGATTTTTGATTTTGAATTGTTTCCGTATTCTGTTCGCTGTCTTCCGTTTTCCGTTTTCCGTCCTCTGATTTCTGAACCAGCAAAAACTCTTTAGATTCCGGCAAAAAGCAAACCGTGTCATCACAGCCCTGATAATCAACAGTGATTTTTAAGGGGAATGTTATTTTTCCAGTTAAATAATATTCAGCTTTAAAATCTATTTTATAAACTTCTCTTTCGCTGTCACTGAGAGGGTCGTATTTTTTTTCAGGCAAAGGAACGTTTTTGGGTTTTACATTTATTCCTTCCTGCGCGGCGACATTAATCATATCAGCATAAAGCAGATGTTTTCCAGGAATAGAAAACGAAACCGTTAGGACGGCGGAAGTATCTGTCGCCTGATTAATTTTAGCTGTTACCGAAAACGCTGGGTCTTCCGCGAAACTAAAACTACAAAACAAACAAGCTAATAAAATATAATATAATTTTTTCATACTAATAGTTTACTAAAAAAATAGAAATCTATCAATAAAAAAAATTTTTTGTTATAATATTGAAGAAGATAACAAAATTCAACAAACAAATTACAAATAAGTTACATCCCAGCATGCGCGGGGGGCTTAGGCGAATCTAATAAATTCAAATAATGGAACCAAAACCAAGCACAGGATTACCGGGAATAGATGAAATTCTCCATGGTATAAGGTTGGGAGACAATATCGTGTGGCAAGTGGATTCCGTAAACGACTACCACGAATTCGTGAAACCATTTTACAGACATGCTTTAGAAAGAGGCATAAAAGTTGTTTACTTTCGTTTTGCCACTCATAAAGAACTTGTGCCGCGGGATTCAGGAGCAGAAATTCATCAGCTTAAACCCGATGGAGGATTTGAGGCTTTTATTACTTATATTCATGATGTGATTGAAAAGACCGGGCCTGGTGGTTATTATGTGTTTGATCTGTTTTCAGAACTTGTTCGTGGGTGGTACAGCGAACGCATGATAGGAAACTTTTTCATGTTGACCTGTCCCTACCTTTATAAGTTAGGCGCCGTTGCTTATTTTGCAATATTCAGGAATTATCATTCCTATCATGCTGCCGCACCGATAAAAAATACAACGCAACTTTTGCTGGACGTCTGCCGATACAAAAAGCAGCTTTATATTCATCCGCTTAAGGTTGATCAGCGGTATTCACCAACAATGTACATGTACCATCGGCGGGAAAACGATAAATTTATTCCAGTTACAAAATCAGTCAACATTTCAGAAATATCCACTTCCGTGAAATGGCCGGGATTGCAGTCCGCCGCGTATCGGATGGTTGGCATGTGGGAACGGCAATTCCTTGCGGCTGAAAAAACGCTTGATTTATATACACACGGCGAATGTTCGGAAGAAATAATTAACAATGCATTTGATAGGCTCGTTGTACAATTGATTTCGCGGGATGAACGGATGCTTGAACTTGTGCGTAAATATATGACTCTTTCAGATGTCCTCGATATTTGGCGGCACACAATTGGTTCGGGTATGATAGGGGGTAAATCCACAGGTATGCTTCTCGCCCGGGCAGTTATCAGGAAAGATAATCCAAAGCTGCATAATAAGCTTGCAGCACATGAATCATTTTATATCGGCTCTGATATCTTCTACATGTTCCTTGTCCAAAATGATTGTTGGTGGATACGCAAAAGACAAAAACATCCGGATAAATTGTTTGAAGAAACTGAAGAAGCGTGTCAACGTATCCTTCACGGCAGATTTCCTGACTATCTCATACGGCGGTTCTCAGATATGCTTGATTACTTTGGCCAGTCTCCTATTATTGTACGTTCAAGCAGCCTGCTGGAAGACAATTTTGGCAATACTTTTTCCGGTAAATATGAAAGTATATTTCTTACTAATCAAGGAACACATGAACAGCGTCTTGAGGAATTTATTGATGCAGTTCGTGTTATATATGCAAGCGCAATGAGCGAAGAAGCGTTAGCATACCGTGCAAAGCGCGGGGTTCTTGCCCACGACGAACAAATGGCTTTGCTTGTTCAACGTGTTTCGGGCGCAATATACGGACCCCTCTTTTATCCTCAGCTTGCAGGGGTTGCTTACTCTTTTAATCCGTATGCCTGGCACTCTGACATTAATCCCGAAGCTGGAATGATGCGCCTTGTATTCGGCTTGGGCACCCGCGCTGTTGACAGGTCTGATGACGACTATACACGCGTTGTCGCGCTTAACGCTCCTGAAAAACGTCCCGAAGACAGCCTTGACCGCATTCGCCATTACACACAACGGCGTGTTGACGTGCTGAATTTAAAAGAGAATCATTTTGAATCTGATTATTTTGTGGATGTTGTTAAACAAAGCCAGGGATTGCCTGTAGAACGATTCGCGTTAAGGGACAAAGAAATGGAAAGATATGCACGCGAGAGAAATTTTAAAAATATACAATCATGGATGATAAATTTTGACAGATTTCTCTCTGAATCCTCGTTTGTTCAAAATATGCGCGAAATGCTAAATACAATTCGGGATGCATATAATTGTCATGTTGATATCGAGTTTACTGCAAATCTTTTAAACGATGGAAGCTTTAAAATTAATTTGCTTCAGTGCCGTCCTTTCCTTATAAAGCAGGTTGATACTATCGTTACTATTCCAAAATCTATCAAAAAAGAAAACCTGCTTCTTGAAGCTCATGGCTCTATCGTGGGGCTTAGCAGAACGCACAATATTGACAGGCTTATTTATGTTGTCCCTGAGGTTTATGGACGGCTTCCTCAACAAGACCGTTACACTATTGCCAGATTGATCGGACAACTTACCCACCTTGATGAGAATGACGAAAAATCTATTATGTTGCTTGGCCCGGGACGTTGGGGAACAAGCACGCCTTCTCTTGGTGTGCCGGTTTCTTTTACGGAAATTAACACTGTTTCCATGCTTTGCGAAATAGATTCAATGGGCGAAGGAATTATTCCCGACCTTTCTCTCGGCACACATTTTTTCAACGAACTTGTAGAAATGGATATGTTATATATAGGGTTTTCAAATGCAAAAAAAGGAAATGTTTTAAACCAGGAATTTCTTGACACTGCGACAAATCAATTTCCTGGTCTTTTGCCGGATGACGCGGGGTGGTCTAAAACTATCCGTGTATTTGAACCCCCCCGGGGAAAAAGAATGGTGCTAAGCGCCGATCACTTAAAGCAGTTGGCAGTTGTGTACCTTGAGGATGTTAATTGAAGAAAAATAAATAAACAACATTATTGGAGAACTCAAATGAAAAAATCAGTAATCTTTATTCTTTTACTATCGTCATTTATAGCTTTTGCGGAAAAAAACGAAAAAGCAAAGAAAGAAAACAAACCGGTTATGCAGTATGACGCACGGTACGAAGCAATTCATCTTAGCAAAAAGGCGATAATGTTTTTTGATACCGCTGAAGGAATTCTAAACATAGCTTTAAATTCTAAAACTGGTCTTGATACGTGGCGAACTTACGATATAAATAAAATAGCAAAAAAGAAAGGAATGGTCGAAAGGGAAGCCAGTCCTCTTTTTCAAGAAAGAAAAGTTCATGGCAGATATCAATTAAGTTTAATAGGAGAAGAAGGCAGAAAATTGATAATGATTGATACGCTTATTGGAAGAGTATGGACTTGCAGACAATCAAATGGAGTATGTGAAGTGTGGAAAGTATATGACCTTAGAAACGAATGAATATTTCGAACTTCATTATTCTATTTTTGAGTGAACACCAACTGAATCCAAAGAGTACGAAACAGGATTTTCGCAGGCTTTGAATTGAACATTTAAATAAAATCCATGTGACCAGGCAAACGGTGATAATTTATGTTTTAAATTTAAATAACCGCTTTTCCCCCCGCCAAAATTTACTCCGGCTTTAATTCTGTCTTTGGAAAGTTCAAAATAAATGTTTGTGAAAGCTGGCGAGGAAATTTCGCCAAGCTTTATTCCCGGCAACCCGGGGGCCATGCCTTCTTCTTCGTTAAAGACTTTCGCGAACACTCTCAAAACAGGATTTGTGTGGTTCGGCCACGAAAGCTGCAGCACAAGAGCTTCATCATACCATTCTTCTACCGGGCAATCCATCGGAGCGGTGGAAAAAACCAGGGAAAATTCAGGAGGATGTTTTTTGTCAATTTTAGCGCCGGAAAGAGTTAAGTTCTGAACAGCGCCGCTAAAAGTATTTTCCAGAAAAGAACTGAAATTAGGAAAAGTCCTGTCTTGTGTCAGTAAAGCTCCGCCGACGCCAAACCATGAGGAAGTTATATGGCCGCCGCTTTCCGTTTGGCTGACTGAAAACCCGGCTTCAGAAACTTTTAAGTTCATTATTGAATGTTGGGATATATTTTTCTTCCATTGATAAAAATTAGTTGAATTTATCGGACAGTCAATAAAATCAACCCTTGAATTTATAAAAGAATAATAATCCCAAACGGGAGAAAATTTATTTTTATAATCTAACTTAAAAATTTTTTGTAGAGCAAAAGGCGGAAGGTAAAGTTCACGAAAGCTTGGCGGCAAAGCCCACCTGTCGCGAATAATTGCCGGAGTATGAATGCTATTGACCAGCTCCTGATATGAAGACGGCATGTCCTTTTCTCTTGAGTCCTTGTCAGAAAAGAGGCTGAATGTACTATATCTTCTTCGCTCGCGTTTTGTCGGTTCGGTATAAAAGCACGTGGCTAAAACAGAATTATAAGCGCTCGGACAGGAGCTTGCAGAAAGCATAAAAGACCTGTCAAACTCTTGTTCAAGAAGGTTAATATAATGCTTTGCTTTTTGGTTAATTTCCGCGGCGGCTTTAAGGTATTTGTAAGCCGACATTATAAGTTTCCGGCGTTTCCACCATTTTGTTTTCCCTGTCCGCAAATCATTTTTCTTGTATTTCGATCTGATAGCATACCAGGGATAAGCTTGAACAGGTTTAAGAAAAAGCTGCTTTTTCAGTTTAAAGTAGAAGCCCAGGCGTTTTTCCAAAGTATAAACTTCCGGAGGCTGTTGATATTCCAGTTGTGAAGTTATATCTGAAAAATAAATTGCGTCCATTTTAAGAATAGAAAACGCTAACTTAATCAAACTGTCATACTCATTTGTTTTTAGATTTCTTTGCTTAAAAAGTGAGTTAAAAGTTAAAAGGCTGTCGTAATGATACGGTTGGAGCTCTTCAAGCATGTTTGTGTAAGGTGCCCACAAAATCGGAGCGGCAGTCTCTGTTTCTACATGAAGCCTGATTTTTTCCGCCCGGAGTTCTGGAGACCCGGGAAAAGATTTAAGCGATTGGCGGATAGAAGGCGCAGGGTCTTTTTTTAATAGCTTTTCTGTTCTGATCAGCCCAAGATTCGCGGCAGGGGACGGACCCTTCAACGAAGCTTTTTTATAAAAATCCCTTGCTGTTTCCAAGTATGTTTTAGATGAGCTGCCGGGCACTATTTCTTTAGAATTCTTAAGGCTTTTTAAGAAGCAAATATCGGCAATCCACAGCGCCAATTCACCTGAAGGGGCAATTCTGTACAATTTTTCCAGAAATTTAAAAGCTTTAGATAATTCACCGTGCTGCACATACAGAATTGCCAGCCTGGAATATGCTTCTTTTGTTTTAGGAGCGTCCTTAATAACTTTGTTATAAGCTTTAACAGCATTTTCCTTCCAGTCAAACGGCCGGTTTTCTAAAAGCAAAAAATTAGGGTCATTGTGAATCTTCTCTGAAAATTCCCCCCACAAATAATTTAATTTTGGATTGTCGGGATTCTTTTGGCTGATATCATATAGAATGACACTGGCGTTTTCATACAATTTTAGTTCAATTAAAGATTCTGCGTAAGAAACAACTAAATCAATTAAAAGTGGGTTGCTGCCTTCAAGAAGGGGATACGCGAACTGCGCGATATTAAGCGCGTTAGTCCAGTTGCCTTTGTTTTTCTGAATATTAATTTCCGGTTTCAATACAGTCCATAACTTTTTTTGATATTTAGCCTTAGGTGTTGAATAACGAATTAGCCCCGCAAGCACAGCGGGGTTTTCCGGGTCTAAAGCAAAAGCGGCTTCGAACTGCTTTTTTGCCAGTCCGAAAACTTTCAAATCCGCGTAGGTTTCGCCCATGGCAACATAAGCCGGAACAAAGTTCGTGTTCGCGTTTATGGCGGTACGGAGATTTATTAATGCTGTATTATATTTTTTTGATTTAATTAAGTTAAGCGCAGCGAGATATAGCTGGTAGCAGCGGGAAGCCGCCTTGGATGAAATATTTATTTTTGATTTATCACCTGATAATTGAATGATTTTTGAAAGAGCTTGTTTTTCCTTTTGGGTATTGTTTTGTGATTTCGCGAGTTGTGCTTCCGCCGCGTAAACAAAAATGTTGCTCGGTTCCTTTTCCTTCCAAATATTATGCAAAGAATTCGCGGCGCTCAAGCGCCCACTGTCAATTAGCATTCTTACAAGCGTGCCAAGAGCAAAACCTGAATCAGGGTGATCGCGCCTGAACGCCATGACGGCAGCGCGTTTTGTAACCTCGTTTTGTAAGCTTTTATAATAAATATTGAACCAGTATTCGCTAAACTTCGGCCAAGTGAGTTTGCACCGCAGGTAAACCTGCCTTGCTTTTTCGTTGTCTTTTTTTTCCGCCAGATTTTGCAAAAGCAAATCGGCAGCATCAGAATCATTAGGATCTGCGAGGCAAATTCGCGCGAGAAAAGCTGTTTTTAAATCTTGCGCGACGATTTTTCTATATTTTGCCGCCCACTCTTTTTTCTCCCAGTTATTGCTGTAAACATTTTTATTTTCATAAGGATTTTCCCAGTCGTTTGTAACTTGATTTACAAAAGAATGAAGAGTTGGAAGCCCGATATTCCCCGTCGCGGGGTCGGAAAGTCCCCCTGTAAAAACCTGGAACTTGCAGCCCGAGTAAGTTTCGTTGCCTTCAACTTTTCGGACAGTGAAACTCGGGAAAAGAATTTCCGGCCATTTTTTTTCAGAATATTTTTCCGACCAGTAAGAGATATCAAAAGGAAAATAAAATTTGCTGATAGGTTCAAAAAAAGCGTGGAATTTTTTAGCTTCTCTGACAAGTTCGTATCTTCCGCTATCGGACCTTACAAATCCGCCTTTATATGGGTCCCAGTATTCCCGCGGGCTTTTAACCATCCAGGGAGACGTAATTGTCCATTTAGTTATGCCGGTTTTTTTTATAGGGATTTCCTCTAATTTTAAAGGAAAATCAATTTTCTTTTTATTGTGGATTTTGCCTTCTTCAGTTAGCTCATAAATTTCAGAATTATAGCTGAAGGAATATAAAATGGAAATAATTTCCGGCACACCTCCGCTCCGGGGAGTTATTGTTAAAGTAAGATTTACGCGGAAAAATTTATGGTCGGAATGATATGTTTGAAGATTATGATATTCCGGCAAAGCGGCTCCCGCGGTTTGACGGTCTTTAATGTCCAGAGAAGCAAAAGTATATGGAAAAGAAGAAGCTGAATATTCGATTTGCGGGGAGCCAACTGTAATGGAAAAAGGTTCAGCGCTATTGGCTGCAAGCAGGCCTGCGCTGCGGAAAATCAGAAAGAATATCAAAAACAATTTATACATGTTGAAATTATAACATAAAACAAGAAATTATCAAGAAATTAAAAAGCAAGCAAATTCTTTGTAGCCGTCCTCGCCGCGCCCCGCGTATGCCGGGGTTGAGGGCGGTTGACTGGCATGTCTATTCAAGCATGAATTTATCTTCCGACCTCAGCGAGGTCAGCTACAGTAATTACCAAATCAACCTTCAAATAGCGCTATTGAGGATTAGCAGTTAGTTTCCCTTTGAAGTAAGCAAGGAGGCAGTTGTTTTAACCACTAATTTGCACTAATCCGCACTAATATTTTAGAAATTTGTAAAACAAAACGCGTCCATTCAAGTTCAAAAATTGGCCAATGTCCCATGAATACTACAAAAAAGCAGTTTTTAAGGGTCGACTAAGTAAGATGTTTAATGTAAAAGGGCGAGAATCAAAAATCCTGCCCGAGCTTTTTGGTCTCAATAACGATTTCGCTTTGCTTTATTAAAAGCTCAAGAGCTTTTCTGTTGTTTTTGGAATAGCTTTGGTCGGAAAGATATTTTTTTACACCATTAAGAACATTTCTAACAGGCAGGTTGCTTTCTAATTTTTTTATAAGGCTGTCAAGATACCTCATAACAGATTGCTTAACAGTTCTTTCAGAAATGGCAGCGCGCTGAAGGTATTCAGCCGATTGATAAGAATATTTTTGTTTTTTTGAAATTAACGCGGTCAGGTCAGCTATTTCTTTTGTTACTGCAACCGTGCGATAGTTGGTGGAAGCGTTGTAGCAAATAGCCCACCAATCGGCGCATTCTTTGGAAATTCTAGCCATATTAATTCTGTTTTTTATAGCTGCTTTAAGCATGTTTTGGAGAATTCTCATTTGCGCGTTTAAATCTTCCCGCGCGCGGTCCTTTTCCACAAACAAATCCGCTTCTGAACCTGTGTAAGTTAAGAGTTCATAAGTCATTTCAACGCTGTCGCAAAGAGAAATACAAAGGTCTTCCCAAGTCGTTGTCGGCGCGATATTTTTTGTTCCCGGAATTTTAAGGCCGAAAGTATTTGCTATAGAAATAAATTCAGTGTCATTTGAGCAAATTTCATAAACTTCTTTTTCTTTTTCCAAAGCGGTTTTCGCCGAACTTTCAATCAGCATCGGTTTTACTTCCGCATCAGCATAATTTTGGGTGTAGCATTGAAAAAACAGGCCTGCAGCTTTTTCGACATCCCCTGATTTAAAAAAGATTTTTCCGGCAAGAGAAGTAGTCTCGGGATTGCTGTAAATTTTGTCGCCGCAGCTTTTAATTACTGCTACCGCGTTAGAAAAATCTCCCCCGTTCATAGCGTGCTCAGCAACAGAAAATCTTATTTTGTCTATTTGGTATTCTTCGGGAAGCTCTATGCCTTTGTTAAGCGATTGATAAACATCCGCGTATTTCAAAGCATTAATGTTATCAGATGCCGCAAGAGAATTGCTGACGCCGAAAAGCAGAGCGCGGGAATAGTTTGAAGCATAAGAATGAACAAACATCGGGTCTAATTTAGACGCGTTCAAATATCCGAAAAGCGCTTTGCTGAAATCAGAGAGAGCAAAAGCTTTTTCCGCTGCCGCAGCCTGTATCCGAGCGCGGCATTGCTGCTTCAACGATTTTAACTTTTCAATTTTATTAGAGACGGTGTCCGTTTCGCCAAAAGCTCTTATTAATTCGTCTATCCGTGAATGAATTTTTTCATATTCGCTGTCAAGTTTCATGGAAAAAGCTTCCTGAACCAGCTTTCCGGCGCTTTGTTCTCTTCTTCTTTTTCCAAGCATTGCAATTCTGTTTTCAGCTTCTTTGGCGGCTGAAGTATTTGCGTATTGGTTGATAACGGTGTGGTAGCCTGCTTCAGCTTTATCAAATTCCAGCCGCAAATCTAAAGCGATAGCTTTTTTCAATAAGTCCTGCGCGTTCTTTTCATTTTTTTGCGCGTGTTTGTCCCGGTGAATCCTCAACTGGTTATCCACATATTCAATGTTGCTGAAAGTTGGATAAGATTCCCGGATAGTCTGCAATGTTTCCAAAGCACGAAGAGCCTGGCCTTTTGCGAACGCGTTGGATGCCTGGTTGAGCAGCTCCCGCGCGCGGATTTCAACAACAAACGGCTCGCTCTTCTTTTCTATATTTTCCATCCTGTTAACTTCATCGACGGTTGGGAACCTTTTACGAGCTTCCCGGACGATCTTTAAAGCTTTTTCATGCTGTTTATTTCTCAAAGCCAGAGCGGCTTGCTTGTGAAGGTCGCTTACAAGAATGTCTGCGTTTTCTTCTATGGCGCTTGTCCTGTCAATTCTTTTTAAATCCATTGAAGCGGAAAGGGAAAGGTTATCTGAGTTGTCTCCGCCGCAGACATAACCATCGCTCCGAATAAGAAAAACTCTTTTGCCAAGATCGTTTCTTTGAGGTTCTGCGGCGCAGCAGAAATCAGATTCATCTTTTCGCAGCATATAAAAATTATAGCCGTTAAAATAAGGGCTTTCGGCAAAACTCTCATTTACGAAACCGTAGTTGTTAGAAATAAGTTCTTCAAAAGAGCCGTATTCGGAAATTTTATCTTTGTCTTTGTCAAGCTTTTGGGAAAGCTTCAAAAAAGTTTGCGCGACAGCTACATTTCTAAGCTGTTCAATAGCTTTAGCTTCATTTCTTTTTATGCGCCGTTTTGTACTTGATATCCAAAAATAACTTCCTAAAGCGAGAGCAAGAATAATAAGCCAGGAAAAGCCGACATACACGGCCCTGTTAGCTCTTTTAATGTCGGAAACATGTCCGCCGCGCCTGCGGATAATTACGTGCGACAAAAAGCCGAGAATAATACCCACGAGGGCGGTAATCCCGAAAAACCCGAAAACGCTGAACATAAACGCGACCATCGGCATAAGCCCTGCGCCGGGCGCCTGATGAGTTTCCACCGGAGAAACAAACGGGCTTGGCGCGTAAGCTCCTCTTTGGTCAGCGCCGCAAGCCGGGCAGAAAATACTTCCAGCGGGAACCGGTTGCTTGCAGTTAAAACAGGGTTTTCCTTCTAAAACGGCAACTCCTGCCTGCCCTTGAGAAATGATAGGCGTGTACATTTCTTCATCTTCACCAATCTCATCTTCGATTTTCTTGATGTCAAATAAAAAATGAACTTCGCCGGCAATAAATACGGTTCCGCGATCAATGGGCGCTTTCGTGATTTTCTCTCCATGCAGGAAAGTTCCGGTTTTGCTGTGCAAATCGGATAAAAGCCAACCGCCGTTTTTCTTTTCTATTTTAAAATGCCGGGGAGAAAGCGAATCTGCCTGTACACAAATATCATTGTCTTCCGCGGTTCCAACAGTAATAAAATCGGACTGGACTTCAAACAATTGTTCGGAATCTTCATTTGGGTTTAGTATTAGGCGAATCATGCTCATAGTTCAAAGGCTTCAGGTGTCGGGTTTCAGGTTTCAGATATAAAAATCCAAATTTCAAGTTTCAAGTTTCAAATAACAAATAAAATGATATCAAAAAAAGAATATATTTGCAAAAAAAATTAAGAAGTGATATGATTAAGTATGAAGGTAATAGATTGGGGAATACGAAAATATTCTGACGCGTTGGCCGCCCAACGGGAATTGTTTGAGCGCCGTGTTTCCGGCGAGGTAGAAAATACACTTGTTCTTACCGAGCATCCCGCTGTGTTTACAATTGGAAAACAGGGAAGCTCAGAAAATATTCTTGTTGGAAAAGATAAATTGCGGAAGGAAAACATTGAAGTTTTAACCGTTGAAAGAGGCGGTGACATTACTTATCACGGTTTAGGACAAATGGTGGCTTATCCTGTTTTTAAACTGCCTGAAGGGCACAGAGATGTTAAAGATTTTATTAGAAAAATCGAAGATTCAATAGTGCAAACGTGTAGAGAATTTGATGCGAATGCTGTAACAATTGAAGGATTGACAGGTGTTTGGGTCTCCGAAAGCTCGCCAATCAATTCGCATAAATTCCGCCTTCCCAAATGGAACGATGAAAAGAAAATTTGCTCTATAGGGTTGGCTTTTAAAAAGTGGACGAGTTACCACGGAGTTGCTCTGAATGTTAGTTGTGACTTGACTCCTTTTTCTTACATGCATCTTTGCGGTTTAAAAGGGAAAAAGGCAACTTCACTTGAAGAGGCAACAGGGGAAAAAATATACATGGAAAAAGTGAAAGAAGTTTTTATTAACAAGTTTAAAAACAATTGGGAGAAATTTATCAATGAGTAAAAACGGCGAAAAATTTGAAGAACTTATGGAAATTGTAGCCAGACTGCGTGCCCCGGACGGCTGTGTGTGGGACAGAGAGCAAACTCACGAATCTATTACCCAAGGCTTTATTGAAGAGCTTTATGAATTTATTGAAGCGGTTGAAGACAATGATTTAGAGACCATGAAGGAGGAATTGGGAGATCTCTGCCTTCATGTAGTTTTTCAGATTCAAATTGCAAAAGAAAATGGCGAATTTAAAATGGTTGAGGTGCTCGATGGTATAATAAAAAAACTTATTCGGCGTCACCCCCATGTTTTTGGCGACGCAAAAGTTAAAAACTCTAAAGATGTCATTCGAAACTGGGAGGATATAAAAAAAGAAGAAAAAGATAAAAGAAAATCTGTTGTAGATGGCATTCCACGGCATTTGCCGGCGCTGAGCAAAGCTCATAAGCTGCAAAAGAAAGTAAAAAAAGTGGGGTTTGACTGGGAAGATATAGAGGACGTTATTCTTAAAGTTGAAGAAGAACTCCAGGAACTCCGGGACGCCATAAAAGAAAACGACCAAGAACATGTTGCCGAAGAACTGGGTGATTTGCTTTTCTCTGTAGTGAATCTTTCGAGATTCGTTGATGTGGAACCTGAACAGGCGCTTCATAAAACAGTTAAAAAGTTTATGAACCGGTTCCGGGCGATTGAATCTGCTCTCGAAAGCAAAAACAAAACCGTCCAGGAAGCTTCTTTTCAGGAGCTGGACGAACTTTGGGATGAAGTTAAGAAGAAGTAAATTCAGGTGTCAGGTTTCAGGTGTCAGCAATCGGTTATCAGGCTTCATAAAATTGAATTTAATTATAAGGAGGGTTATTATGAAAAACATAAATTTACTTTTTTTAACAATAATTTTATTTTCCAGCTCGGTTTTTGCGGCCACTAATTTTGTTTTTGTTCATCATTCCGTTGGCTATAACTGGCTCCACGAAGGCGAACTTTCTAACTTTCTCGCCAAAGCAGGCTTTAATGTTCATGACACCGATTATGGAGATGATGTGCCGGGAACTCCTGACCCGAACCATTATCCCATAGGAGATTTTACAGATGTTTCCGATTGGTATTTCTGGTTTCACAACCATTTAAAAGGACTTCTGGAATGGGAATGCCCTGCGGGTGAGTCGAACCAAATAGTGATGTTCAAGTCGTGTTATCCAAACAGCGCGATTTACGAAGATGGTGTTCCGCCGGGCGACCCGACAAACGAAAACGCGACTTCTTATAACTATAGAGCCGCCTATGTTAGTCTTACAAATGTTTTTGCGGCCAACAGTAACACTTTTTTTATTTCCGTGACTGCCCCGCCTATGAGGCCGGGAGACGGGTACAACAAAGATGACGCAAAAAGAGGAAGATACTTTTTTACATGGTTGCGAAAAGATTATGTGGCAAATTACAGAGAGCTTACAGGATTAAGAAATGTTGCCGTTTTTGATTTGTTGGATGTTCTTGCCGTGCAGGAATCAAAACCGAAAGGCGCTAATTCTCTTTCGCCGGGTTATCGAACGCGCGATTCACATCCAAACGCGAAAGGAAGCAGGGCGGCAACCGGCGCTTTTCTGCCCTGGCTTCGCAACGCTCTGAATTATTGGAAGACTGGAATGGAAGAAACCAATGAGTTTCTTAAAGGAATAAAATCAAAAATAAAAACTTCCGGAATGTTGAAATTAAAAGCTAATGTTGATACTCTCGGCGGCGTGCCGGGAAGTGTAACAATTTTTTCCGGAACAAATATTTTACAGGAATTTTCAAGTTTGCAACCTAAAGGAAAATCTTATATTTCGAAGACAACAAATCCTGCCGGGAAAAAAGTTATGATAAAACTTGTTAATAAACAGGAGCCTAAAATAATTTTAAAAATTTATATTCCGGCGCCTTTTAAATCTCCGTATCCCATAAAAATAGATTTAGGAAACGGGATGTCGTATGCTGTTGATTTATTGCCTAACCAAAAAGGAAAATATCCTTAATAGGTCGAAAAGTCGAATTATTGCAAATTGTTAATTTAAAACACTACCGTCCCGCAGAAATTTCACTGCCCACGGAACACACGGAAAAACACTGAATTTTAAAATAATCAATGGCCTGTTTTCCGTGTAAATCCGTGTGTTACGCGGGAAATTAAAGTTATAGAATAGCATATAGTCATAATAAAATCAAATATTGCTTTTATGAAATCGATATATAAAACTCATTGTTTATCGGCGTTTTAAATATTAAATTAAAGTCTGTGAGACGGTAGTGATTTAAATTTTTAAATAGTCCTGTTAAAAAATAATCGTTCTGTATATTTATGAAACTTAAATCTGAAAAATCTGACTTAAAAGGACAAGCGCGAATCCCCGCTTCAAAATCACATACAATTCGTGCCCTGATTATTGCTGCTTTGGCGGAAGGCGAATCTACTTTGCTGAACCCTTTAACTTCAGGGGATACGAAATCCTGCTGCAAAGTTTGTGAAGCTTTTGGCGCGGGAATCCAATATTTCGATGACAAATGGCTGGTTAAAGGCGCCGGCGGAAACCCTAAAAAAACTAAAGGTATAATTGATGTTGGCAACTCGGGAACAACGCTTTATATAGCTCTTTCCGTTGCAGGGCTTGGTAATAGCGCCTATGAATTCACTGGCGATTATCAAATTCAAAGAAGGCCTGCAATGCCGCTTTTAAACTCTTTAAATGATTTAGGAGCTAAAGCTGTCTCGGTAAAAGGCAACGGTTGCGCGCCGATAACTGTTCGAGGTCCTGTCAAAGGCGGAAAAACAACTATTGAGTGCCCGACTTCGCAATACCTCAGCAGCCTTTTATTATCTTGTCCTTTAGCAAAAGGTGACTCCGAAATTATTGTTCCTCTTTTAAACGAGCAGCCTTATGTAGAGATTACCCTTGATTGGCTTGAACGTCAGGGAATAAATTATCAGAATGAAAACTTCAAAAAGTTTTTTATTCCGGGAAACCAAAGTTACAAATCTTTTTCAAGAGAGATCCCCGGCGATTTTTCGTCGGCAACCTTTTTTCTTGTTGCCGCTGCGATAACAAATTCCGAAGTTACACTTCTTGGCTTAGACATGGCGGATTCTCAAGGTGATAAAGCAGTTTTGGAGATGTTGAAAAAAATGGGCGCTAAAATTAAAACAGGAAAAAATTTTGTTCGCGTTTGCGGAGGAAAATTGAACGGAGCTGAACTTGATTTGAATTCCACACCTGATGCGATACCAGCTATGGCTGTGGCAGGATGCTTCGCGAAAGGACAAACCCGGCTCTTGAATGTTCCCCAGGCAAGAGAAAAAGAAACAGATAGAATCGCTGTAATGTGCAATGAACTCAAAAAGTTAGGCGCTGATGTTGAGGAACTGCCGGACGGCCTTGTTATTAATTACAGTAAACTTAAAGGTGGAGAAGTTCAAGGACATGATGATCATAGAGTTGTGATGGCAATGGCCGTTGCAGGTTTGCGCTCGGAAACGCCGGTGGTTGTTAATAGCGCCGAGGCTATGAGAATTACTTTCCCAAACTTTGTAGAACTTATGAATTCGCTTGGCGCGAACTGTAAATTATTGTAACGATTTCCCATAAATTCAAATTATACTCAATTTGAATTTCCCCTTCAATTGACAACAAAAAAGTTTTTTTGTATAATTTTGCCTGTATTGTTGTATTGTATCCAATTTTGCGCGGGTGGTGGAATTGGTAGACACGCTAGGTTGAGGGCCTAGTGAGCATTAGCTCATGCGAGTTCAAGTCTCGCTCCGCGCACCATTAATATTTTATCATTTAATGATTCATTTATTTGAGAAAATCACCAAATAAAAAAAGCCGCCGTTTTTAACGGCGGCTCTTTTTTTTTAGCTAATTATTTTTTCTTTTTCTTAGCTACTTTCTTCTTAGCTACTTTCTTCTTGGCTACTTTCTTCTTGGCTACTTTTTTCTTAGCTACTTTTTTCTTAGCTGCTTTCTTCTTAGCTGCTTTCTTTTTAGCCACTTTCTTTTTAGCTACTTTCTTTTTAGCTACTTTCTTTTTAGCTGCTTTCTTTTTAGCTGCTTTCTTTTTAGCCACTTTCTTTTTAGCTACTTTCTTTTTAGCTACTTTCTTTTTAGCTACTTTCTTTTTAGCCACTTTCTTTTTAGCCACTTTCTTTTTAGCTACTTTTTTCTTAGCTGTTTTTCTAACTGCTTTCTTTTTGGTTGCCATTTTATTTTCCTCCTAGTGTATTAAGATAATTAAAAATGGATAAATCAACAAAACCACTTGCAACTTTTCCCTATAATATCAGAAACAATTATATAAGTCAAATTTTATTAAAAAAAAGTTTAAAAAATTTTTAATAGCGCAATTAAAATTATTTTGGTATAATAAAATAGAATTTTAATTTTTAATTTTTGTCTTTTATTTCAGCATAAAAAACGGTTTAGTAATCTGAAATATTTTTAAAACTATTCCAACGATATATTTAATACCCGCGATTTAAATCACGTGTTGATATTATTTGAAAACAATATTAACCATACAATAAAGCAAAAAAAATGAAAATTTCAAAAATTATAGGTTGTTTAATTATTATTTATTTAATCAACGCCGCGTCCTGTTTCGGTGGAAAATCCGAAGTTTTCCTCGGAACAGCCAAAGCGGTCTATACCGGTGATGGGTATATGCTTGCCACGCGCTCTCATAATAATACCTGGGACATACAGATTCTTGGCCTTGCGTCTTCAACAACGACTGCCCACAACCTGACAATTTCGCCAACGGAAAAATATGCGAGCGATGTTTTTATTAATAACATTACAGCCGACGGGTCTTTAAGCGCCATAAAAGTAAAGCTCCCGCCGGGAACGCAATTCGCGAATTATGTGAGAAATATTTTCGTGAACGGAAATGTCAATAAAATAACTTTAACGGGAGCAGACTTGGGCGCCGGTGACGGGCAAGACGGATTGGTTAAAATTAAAGGCAGCGTCAAATCTATTATTGTTAAAGGAAAAAAATACAGGCCATTTAAAGGCGCGGACTATCAATGGTGGGGTGGAAATATTTGGGCGGACATAAATGTCTCGAACAGCTTCAATAAGATTTTAACTAAAGGCGGACATATTTATTATGATTCCGACGGAGGAATTCTTGGCAATATTAGCGCGCGCGAAGATGCAAAGCAAATTCTTTCCAAAGGCGCTATTGTAAAAATAAAAAAAGATGATCCGGCAAGCAAAGTTATGTTTGGCGGCGGTATTTCCGCAAACGTAAATGTAGGTGACAATAAAATTAATACTATAAAATCTAAAGGCGGGATTATTTCTAACGGGAAAATTTCCTGCAGGCAATTAAATCAACTCAAAATTATTGGGCAGAAAATATTGGACACAAGGCCTATTATGCCACCTGAAAAACAGGGCATTCATAAAGTTTGTGCAGAGATTGGAAACGGCAGCGCCGAAAGCTATAAAAAATGCGCTCTAAAACAGCTCATTGTAAAAAACGGTTCAATTCGCGATTCACTTTTTTCTGCAAAGGGCAATATTAAAACTTTAAAAACTATCGGCGAGACAAATAACGGCATGGGTTTAATCAGCAATGTAACAGCCCGGGCGGGTTATGAAGGCTCGTTATCCAAAAATCAAAAACCGTCCATTACTCCTTCAACTTGTGTTACATCACTTCATACCGGTGTCGAATTAATTATTCCTTTTATAGTTGACAGTTCCGACAGCAACGAACTTTTAACGACTCGAATAAAATACCGGGGACCGGCTTTGGATTCCGTAATTTCCAATTATAACGGCGAAACTTTTTTCGGCACTAATCGATGGAAATGCTCTTCTTATCCCCAAACCGGAATGTTCGTTTGGACAAGCGTTGATGATGACCAGGGGATTTACTCTAACATTACCGTTAGAGTTCGAGATGATTCAGCGCCAAACTTGTATGATGAACTTTCAATAGTTGTCAGTTTATTTGCCAGCAACGTAGCGCCGACAATATCCGTCGTTCCATCAGACAGCCCGCGGATTTTTAATCTTGCGTTTGAAACTAAACTTGATTGGAATGTTTCTGTTTTTGACCTGGATTTGTCTGACCCGCTAACTTTTTCTTTAGAGAACGATTCAATTGGATTGGTTATAAGCAACATCGCCACAAGAACATATTATGTATTTTCAACAAACAATTCTTTCGGGTTTTATTCTAACATTTCTTTTAAAGTAACCGATTCATTTGGTTTAACTGATTCTGAAACTATCAGCGTTCATATTATCAGTAACTTCCCGCCTAATGTATGGACGTCTCTCGAAACAAATTATTTTGTTCGCGCGCCGGGAGAATCTCTTGAATTTTTTATTGTTGCCGAAGATACTGAACTTACCGCCCTCACTTTTCCACGACCGTTAGAACTTCCCTCTCTTGCGGCTTACACAACTGCGGTTTTTAATACTGACATTCCTGTCAGCAACGCTTTTTTATGGACTCCTGACTCAAGCGATACCGGAATATATAACTGGTCTTTTTTTGTTTATGATTCTCACGATGTTAGTTTAAGCGGCACTGTAACAATTACCGGAAAAGTTACAAATCAATTTTATAATCCTGCTGTTCCTGAATCTCCGGGGGAAAAATTTTTTCTGGCTCCGGCATACCATCCGGGCGATATTAATAATATTACAATTGCTGATTCCGCACGGCGGTGCAAATTTATTGGAGGAGTTGACGACAATGGCAGCGAAAACTGGAGCATAGCTTCCTATCTTGGAAAAATTAAAAATGTTAAAATTATTGGAACTGCGGAAACAAATACTTTTGTTTCGTTAAAAGAATTTAAAATCCCAAAAAAATTAAATTTAGACTTCGATAAAAATGAAATCTGGATAAACGGAACGCGCGAAACAGCGCCTTAGTAGTATGGAATGATGGAGGAATGGAGTGATGGATTCAATACTCCAATGCTCCAGTACTCCAGTACTCCAATGCATTTTAACATGAGATTAATATCTTCAAATACTCCTTTTGTTCCGGCAAAGAAAAAACCTTACTTTATGTTTTGTCTTTTAAAGCCGACAATCCGCAACTCAAAGTAGTCGCGGCTTGCCAGCTACGCTAAGTGTTCGGTATTCAGTAATCGGCCTGCCCGCCGAAGCCTTAGCGTAGGTGGGTAATCAGTAATCAGTTGGAGTCCACGCTTTAGCGTGTCTTGAAGGCAGAGCTCAGAAGTCAGGTGTTTCCGCAAGGTGGGATTGTCATTTATGTCATTTGTGTCTTTAAAGTCATTTAAATATTAATCTTAAAAAGGAGAATAAAAAATGAAACAAAAAAACAAAAAGAAATTTATTTTTATAACCGCGGTTATACTTATGGCATTAGCAATTTTTGCTTATGTTTTATCTATGGACGAAGAAGAAAACCCGGTGTTTGAGCAGCTGGAAAACTCCGAAGTTCCGGATAAATAGATTTTCGGTTTAAATTTATGGTATAATTGGTATAATATTATAAAGTTAAATTCGACTATTTGTTAATTAATTTTTAGAACCTTGTGACTAAGCATAAAAATAAAACTTTGTTTGTTTTTGCTGCCTTAATAATTATTACTTTTATTTTTATTATTGGCAAATCTACTTTTAGTTTTATGTGGAATTACGCCCGGCTTGAAAAAAATTTAGAAGAGATAGGACTTGGTAATATCGCTATCTTTGAATCTTCATTGAAAGCAGGCCTTCGAGGGTTAAGAGTCTGGAATGACCGAAGAATATATGAATTAATTACACAAACTTGTCGAAAGAATCCGATATTATTACAGTCTTTTTCAATTATTTACCCATCATCAAGGGTTTATCAATTCACAGCTATAAATATTACAAATTTTTATGATAAAAATGTAACAAATTTATATAATAGACTAAAAACAAAAAAGTACTTATCGGGTCATTTAAAACGGAAGTACAACGGTAAAGTGGATACTTTTTATATTGTTAAACCATTAAAACTTGATAACAAGGATGTAATTGGCCCCTTTACTTTCAAGTTTTATCAAACTATTCACAATCGAACGGGAGACAAAAGGCATATAAAAGAATTTCATGCTTTCAGGAAAGAAAAAGGTGTCAGGTCCCTGCCTTTGGTTATGATCGAATTTTCGGCGGAGAATATTGAAAGGGGCAAAAAAAAATTTATAAAATCAGCAATCAAATGGGGAATTTTTTATCTTCTGGTTATTTGTATTTTGATAATATTCGTCGCGAAAATTCAACGCGCCAGCGTTGCCGAAGAAGCGCTTGAACAAGCAAGGGCGGAAAACGAAAAACTTTTAAAAAAACTTCGGTATTCCGACAGGCATGCTCTCCTGGGGCGAACTGCAGCCGCTCTTGCTCACGAAATAAGAAACCCGCTTAGTTCAATTCGAGGCTTCATCCAGTTGTTTAACAGAAATTCACAAGATTCAGAGCTTCGCGAGAACGCGTCCCTCGTTATAAAAGAAGTTGACAGGTTAAACTCGGTAATTACCAGGATGCTTAATTTTAGCCAGCCTATTGCCGCAAACTTTGAAAAATCTGAGCCAAATGAATTTATTAAGCATTCTGTTGAGCTGATTGAAAATGAAGCCCGGGCGAAAAACATTACTATAAATTATAATGTACGGGAAAATCTTCCAGAAGTTTTAGTTGATAAAAACTTAATGACACAAGCTTTTCTTAACCTGTTTATTAATGCTATAGACGCAATGCCAAGCGGCGGAGAACTTTATATTGATGCGGAACTTCTTGCAAATAAAACTATTAAAATAATTGTTAAAGATACCGGCGCGGGAATTCCGGAAGAAAACTTGAAAGAAATCTTCGGGCCTTATTTTACTACAAAACCTTCCGGAACAGGCCTCGGGCTTGCTTCTGTGGAAAATATTATTTATGAACATTCAGGCTCTATTCGTGTGGAAAGCGAACTCGGAAAAGGAGCCACTTTTATTATTGAATTGCCGGTTTATATGGAGTAAATTCATTCCGATTGAAAATACGTCGGAATGAATTTAGTATTTTAATTCTAAATTCAAATTTTACAAGAACGACCAAGGCGGTTTAATTTGAATTTACTCCAATAACCTTTTGCCTTTTAACTTCCAGGAAGCGCCTGGCTACATTATGAAAAAAGAAACTTGGATTCTTATTGTTGACGATGAACTTTCTCACAAAGCCATGCTTCGGGAAAACTTGAAGTTTTTGGGGTATAATACTCTTGAAGTTTCTAACGGAGCTGAAGCTGTCGAGACAGTTAAACGCGAAAGTCCGAATTTAATTATCATGGATTTAAGAATGCCGGAAATGGATGGCATGGCCGCCCTAAAAGAAATTAGAAAATTTAACGAAACTGTTCCCGTGCTTATTATGACGGCTTACGGCACTATTGAGTCCGCGGTCGAAGCTGTTAAAAACGGAGCTTATGATTATCTTCTTAAGCCGGTTGATGTCGACGACCTTGCTGCCGCCGTAGAAAACGGCCTGAAATTCAGCAGCATTACTAATTCAGATCAAAAAGAATCGCAAGCTGAAGCTGATGATAAATTTCCCGAAATTGTCAGGGCAAGCCGTGCGATGGAAGATATTTTAAAAATTGTCTCCCAAGTAGCTCCCAGCGAAGCTTCTGTTTTAATTACAGGAGAAAGCGGGACGGGGAAAGAAGTTATCGCGAATGCCATCCAAAGATTAAGCTTGCGGGCCGACAAACCTTTTATCGCTGTAAACTGTGCCGCCCTGCATGATCAGCTTTTGGAATCGGAACTTTTTGGCCATGAACGCGGCTCTTTTACGGGCGCTACTGAAACAAGAAAAGGCAGATTCGAACTCGCGAACGGAGGAACGTTGTTCCTTGATGAAATAGGGGATATGGCATTAACTACCCAGGCAAAAATCCTGCGGGTTTTGCAGTCCGGCACCTTCGAGCGGCTTGGCAGCGCCGAAACGCTTCACACCGACGTCAGGATTATTTCGGCGACAAACCACGAACTTAAACAGGATATAGAAGAAAATCTTTTTAGAAAAGATTTGTTTTACAGGCTTAGCGTTGTTCCTATCCATTTGCCTTCGCTGAGAGAGCGTCGAGAAGAAATTCCCGCCTTTGCAAACCATTTTTTGCAAACTTTTAACGAAAAGAACAGAAAAAACGTAATAAAAATATCTGATGACGCAGCTAAAATTCTTTATCAATATGAATGGCCAGGAAACGTCAGGGAGCTTGAAAACGTTATGGAACGGTCTGTCATTATGACTATGGGCGACACCGTTACCGCTGAAGTTTTGCCTTCAAACCTTAAAACAGAACCAAGCGTTCGGGCCGACACTTTGGAACCCTTGACTTTACTTGAACAAACTGAAAGAGACTTAATAATTCAAACGATGGACGCTTGCGGCGGAAACAGAACAAAAGCCGCTGACCAACTCGGAATGTCCCGCAGAAGCCTTTATAATAAGCTGAAACGTTATGGAATAAGCGAGTAAACTTGTAGTTCTCGCGGAGTTCACCAAGCTCACGAAGTTTTTTTATGGTTCTTCTCCCAAAGAGTTAGTTGAAATTAAAGATTTTTCTTAACAAACTTGTGCCAAGTGCACAATTTATACCAGCCTATGGCTTTTAGCCACATGATTTAATTAACGCTAAATTAGTCGCCGCTCGAAAAGGCTTGCTGATGCCAAAACCCAGATGTAGCCGCAGATTGCTATCTGCGCTATTCGCGAAAAAATATATAATTCGCAACTCATTTTTGTAAAATGATGTAAAACAGGACTTCCAGGACTGTTTAAAATGTAACCGAAATTCCTGTCCCGCACAGCGTGGGTTTGAATTCGGAAATCTTTTAACAAAGCAGCAAAGCCAATTTTGGCCGATTGCGGCGAGTCCTCCTTTGATGGGGGATTAAGGGGGATGTTAATTGCTCGTTGTATTACAATACGCCTTCGCCTTATCGCCTTGCAATTGCCTCAAAATTGACTTTTTAAGGGTCGACTATATAAAAAATGTAGTGAAAAAAAGCAGAAATCTTGACCCGAAAACTCGAAATTATTGGGAAATTATCCTTCATGAATAAAAAATTATATTTTGTTATAAATCATTTTGTTAAACCAAGAAAAATATGGATCAATGGATTTTTTAGGGGGGGCTCTTTTATTTATCATTATAATACATAATTTTGTTCAACCTTTTTTGCAGCTGGCCTCGCTGAGGCCGGCAGATACATATACCGTCCTCACCGAGAACGGCTACATAAGATGGCAAGGAATAAATTTAGCGAACAGGTTGCAGCTGGCCTCGCTGAGGCCGGCAGATACATTTGGCAATGTTTTGACAACAAAAATTAGTTAGATGGTTTTTAGATTGATTGCGAGTGTGAAGTGGCCGTCCTCACCGAGAACGGCTACATAAGATGGCAAGGAATAAATTTAGCGAACAGGTTGCAGCTGACCTCGCTGAGGTCGGCAGATACATTTGGCAATGTTTTGACAACAAAAATTAGTTAGATGGTTTTTAGATTGATTGCG
>Ga0190283_1000332_pt1 | contig 25536 bp, 13 predicted proteins | sample 48691801_MG_FD_161669 | JGI IMG/M metagenome (GOLD analysis project Ga0190283, IMG submission 161669) | Hydrothermal vent microbial mat bacterial communities from Southern Trench, Guaymas Basin, Mexico - 4869-18-0-1_MG | ecosystem: Environmental > Aquatic > Marine > Hydrothermal vents >...
GATTGAATATAAGCAGGGATTTATCCGCAGCTTTATCCCAATCCTTGTATTTTTTTAGGCCGTACTTTAATTTGACGACTTCCAAACGGTTTTATGGCCATCAAACCAGCGCCCAATAGCCAGACAAAAATAATGGTAAATAGCCTCCAAATAACTACATGGATTGAATATAAGCCGGGATTTTTCCTTGTTTATCTATTTACCAAGGGCACTCAAGCAACGCCCCTGGATTATTAGTTATTTTTGTTTATCAAAAAGTCCAATTTGTTCCCATCTTGAGTATAAGAATAAAGGTAGGTTAGTGCTGAAAGGCGATAAACCGAAAGGCGATAAATCGCCTACTACAAACTAGCGGACTTTGGAATTTTTGAATGGGGAAAAACCATGAAAAGTCTATTAATGTTGATGCTTGTTATGAGCCAATCTGTTTTTGCCCGACTGGGTGATTCGACTATGCCGAGCGAATTTGTTGATATAACGAGGGTTATCCCGTCGATTGTTTTGGATATGCGGTATTACACTGCTCACAATTTTGTGGGGGAACAAATTGACGGCTATTTGGCGCCGAAATGTCTGCTCACCAAAGCTGCCGCTCATGCCCTTGGGAAAGTTCAACGGGAATTGGAAAATTTCTCGTTGTCGTTGAAGATTTATGACTGTTATCGTCCACAACGGGCAGTTAACCATTTTGCGAGTTGGGCGAAAGACGTGCCTGATACGAGAACCATGCAGGAATTTTATCCTACTGTTGATAAGAGACATCTTTTTAGAGACGGTTACATTGCGGCGAGATCGAGCCATAGCCGGGGCAGTACGGTGGATTTAACGATTGTGCCGGTTCCCACGCCGCCGCAGGAATTCTATGTGTCTGGGCAGCGTTTATTTGAATGTTATCTGCCGAGATGGCAACGGTTTAAGGATAACAGTATTGATATGGGGACGGGCTATGATTGTTTCCATGAGCTGGCGGCTACCGCTAATGGGCAAATTACTGCACAACAGCGTGTTAATCGTCTGTTGTTGAAAACGGTGATGGAGAAACAGGGGTTTCTAAATTATTCAAAAGAATGGTGGCATTTTACGTTGAGAGATGAGCCGTTCCCAGAAACTTATTTTGATTTTGTGATTGAGTGAGAGTGGGTGAAGGGTAATAAGTAATAACTACTACAGGGATTGTATATAATAAGGGATTGGATCGTGGTATTTTTTTAGTTCGTAGTCATATTCACTGAGCAATCCTTTCATAAGCATACAATCCTTGTAGTTATTAGTAGTCAATCCGTGTAGTTATTGGTTTTAATCCCTTATTATATACAATCCTTGTAGTTATTGTAGTCATACTCACTGAGCAATCCGCATCGATTAGACAATCCTTGTATTTATTGCTTTTAATCCGTTATTATATACAATCCTTGTCGTTTTTAATCCGTTATTATATACAATCCTTGTAGTTATTGGTTTTAGTAACTACAGGGATTGTATTTTATAAGGGATTGGCTCAAAGTGAGGTTTGGATTGGTTTTGGAACTCCCTAAGCAGGAAGCCGTTATTCTTCTGACGGTTCGGTCAGTTGTTTTATTTCTGCTTCACTGAAGTTGCTTGCCTGAGTGATGATTTCCATGTCTACTCCCATTTTCAGCAGATTTATTGCCATCTCTTTCCTGCCTTCGGCTTCGCCTTCAATTTTTCCCTGATTATAAACATGTTCAGTGATTGTGGTTTCTACAAAGTCCATCTTGATCTCCTTTTTAATCTTGGAAAGCCTCTGATCAGAGACTTTTTTGTAAAAGCTGACCCATTGGTCAATCAGGAGCAATTGTTCATTGGTGAGTTTATTTTTCATCAAAGCCGCCGCCCGGTAGATTTCACCAACCAGTTCAGCAGGATCGGTTTTCCGATCATCCGCTTTGAGCGCCAGCAGTTTGCACATCAGAGAATGCTTCCGGATAAGATCGCCACTCTTTTCCGCTTTCACCTTGATGACATCAAATTGATGATACTGCTTTCCGTTTTGGCTGTCAAAGGCGTACCAGAACCGCTCCGTAACCGGCTTCCGCCAAACCGCGTCATCGGTGTAAATCACCATGCTCCAGACGGGTTTCTTTTTTAAGAGCCAAGCATAGCATGAATATTCATAGACACGCTCGGAAATATCCTATTTTTCACTCTGATGCTCGATCTGGATCACAATTTCCCGGAGATGGCCGTCTATTTCAACTTCCATAACCAAAAACAGATCGCCTTTCAGACTCTCTCTCAGGTTTTCGTATTTGCTGAGGAATTCCTTGTCAATAAATGTATATTGTCCGATCCTAATATCGGGAAAATAGTGTTTGAAAAAATCCGTTGTAAAAGCGGTTATCAGCCATTTGAACAATGAATCGTGTGATTTTGGATTGATCATTTGTTATCCTTCATAGTGCCGGAAAGCGAAAATACCGCGTTGTTCGGCGGTTATGGTGTGCGACGTGTCGGCTGGTTCCAGTTCGGTGCTCGGTAGGCGCACGTTGACGGCCGCTTCTTTGACGCGATGAACGTGGTTGACTGTCATGGACAAGTTCGCGGCCGTTTGTTCGGGACTCAGGTATTGTAGTCATGGCTGCCTTGTCCATCGCCGTTGATATCAATCAGTGGGTGTTGGACTGAGTCGTCGCCAAATTAATTGATAATGTTGATAAAACGGTAAGGTTATTGGGCACCGTTTGGGGGCCATAAATTAGTTTGAATGTTTTCAAATGAAAGTATGGCCCTCTATACTAATAAACTACAGGGATTGTATATAATAAGGGATTACAACCGCTAACTACAGGGATTGTATATAATAAGGGATTGGATCGTGGGGTTATTTGGGTTTGTTCCTTTAATTAGTCGGTTAAGGTTATTTAACCAAATATAAGTCTGCTCTAATCCCTTCAATAACTACAGGGATTGTATATATATAATAAGGGATTGGATCGTGGTGGTGCTCATGTTTAATCCGCATCGATTATACAATCCTTGTAGTTAGTCAATCCTTTATTATATACAATCCTTGTAGTTAGTTCTTCTTATATACAATCCTTGTAGTTAGTCAATCCTTTATTATATACAATCCTTGTAGTTTACGGTTTTAATCAACCGCCTAGCCTAACGCCCAAGCTCACCAGCGGCGAAGCCGTCTGGTGCATGCAGTGCCTAGTTAGGCTTTGCTATAACAAAAAGGGTAGCGTCCCCTTTTTCTTGCCTTTTTCTTCAAAGCGATCTGCAAATTTACTTCTCGATGCATTCTATGCAGCGCGTATTCGTTGGAACGACGGAAAGTCGACGAATGTCTATCTCTTCCCCACATACAAAGCAGTAGCCATACTTGCCTGACTCAATACGACGTAAGGCACCCTCGATCATTAGGCGCTGATGCTGCTGTCGCCTGGCAGCTTCCTGCGCCATTTGCTGTGCCTGCATGGCGTCCATGCGAGAAAGCCTGCCAACTCTAGCCTGATCCAGTTCTATGGGCTTGCTAGCCTCTTTAGATGTTTCCTCAAGTTCTTCGAGTTCTGATCTTAGAAGAAGCAACTTTTGCCTGATTTGTTCAATCTCTCCTTCGTTCATCTGTGTCCACTACTCTTGTGATGGCTTCTAACGCCGGCAATCAGCTTCGCTCGCCAAAGCGGCGGTTTTGGAATCCGCTGAATTGCCTTGTTAGGCGGCTATACTTCCGTTATTTTTGGATTGGGGGCATACTCGTTTTCGCTAGCATTGCTGTCTAGCAGAAACACAAGGAGCACAATAGCGCCGATTAGCGGGATAAATACGATAAGTAACAGCCGCTGCGATTATTGTGCCTGATAACTCTTTTCCGCCAACAGCGGTAAGAGTCCTGCTACCGTTGTAATCGAGGTGAGAATAATCGCTCGAAATCGCCGTGGGCCGGCTTTTTGTACCGAATTCAACACTGTTTCCCCTTCTCGCTGTCCTTGATTGATACGATCAATCAACACCAGTGAGTCATTAACGACTACCCCGGCTAACGCAACCACACCAAATAAACTTAACAGCGTCAATGAGTAACCTAGCAAGTAGTGGCCTACCACCGCGCCGATTAATCCGAGTGGAATGGTAGACATAATCAATAAAGGTTGGGCGTAAGAACGAAAAACCAGCGTTAGTACCGCGTAAATCCCAAACATGGCAAAGAAAAACCCAACCATTAAGGAAATGATTGAATCCTCGCCTTCCGCTTTAGCCCCTTTAAAAGTCAATTCTACCCCGGGGTAGCTTGCCTGTAATTGAGGAATAACCTTTTGTTGTAAATCCCCAACGACTTCCTCAGTCGTCGTCTTGGTTTTATCAATGGCCGCCGATATCGTCACCCGACGTTTGCCATCACGGTGTAATATTTCAGCGAAACTTTGCTTCAATTCCACCGTCGCAACCACCCCAAATGGAACTTCATCACCACCGGCCGTCCGCACTCTTACCTTGAAGAGATCGCTGAGGTTGGCACGTTGTTCGGGTGGATAGCGTACCTGAATATTAACTTCATCGCGCCCACGTTGGACTTTCAAGGCTTCAGCCCCATAAAATCCTTGGCGCAGTTGCATCGCTAAATCCTGTAAAGTGATGCCCAACACACGCGCTTCGGGTTTCAATGAAATATTTAATTCGCGTTTACCCGGTTTCAAATCACTTTCTATATCAAAGACACCAGCATAGTTTTGCAAAGCCCGCCGCAGCGCCAAGGTCGCCAGTTCCAATTCGTTCGGTTTGTTCCCAAATGCCACGATTTCAAGTGCTTTAACCGCAGGACTGGCACCACCTAAACTGGTGTATTGTACTTTAATCGCATTAGGAATAGGGCCGGTTTCTTCACGCAACGCGTTAAGGATAGCTTGGGAATGCAGTTGGCGTTTATCGGTATCAACAAGGGTAAGCCACATCGTCCCTTGATGAGATTGCCCGGCACCACCGCTTTCGGCATAGCCACCTTTGATGAGAACACCTTCCGTACTCTTGTCACTGTATTTCTTATTGACAGCCACCACGCCTTTTTCCAAACGTTCAATCGCGGCCTCAGTGACAGCAATTGGAGTCCCATTAGGAAAAACCACTGTCGCTTGTAAGAACATCGCATCAGAATCTGGAAACAGCACCACCGACACGAAACCGCCAGCAACTAATCCAAAGGTTGCCAAAGCACCGGACAGCACTAAGGCGATAGTGGTATAACGAAATTGTAAGGAGAAGTTATAAAGTTGTGTATATAACCGATTGATTATAAAGTTAATAATCGCATCGATACCGGCGCGAATACGCTGCCCTAACCCAACCCGCTGCGACGGCTGCTTTTCATGTCCCAAGTGGGCAGGTAAAATAAACAAGCCTTCCACCAAGGAACCGAGCAAGGTAGCAATCACCACAATCGGTAAGACTGCAATGAATTTTCCCATCATACCGGTGATAAAAAACAGGGGCATGAAAGCGAAAATCGTGGTGGTGATAGCGGCAATAACCGGCCACGCCATTTCCGTCGTGCCCACAATGGCCGCTTCTAGGGGGCCATCTCCGCGCTGAAGATGATAGTGGATATTTTCACCAATCACGATGGCATCATCCACCACAATGCCGAGCACCAGAATCAAACCAAATAGGTTGATCATATTTAACGTGTGATCACCGCTCCATAAAATAAGGCCGGTTACCGCAAAGGAAATGGGAATTCCCAACGTCACCCACAGTGCTAGGCGTAGATTGAGAAACAACCATAAGCTGAAAAACAGTAACAGCAAACCTTGCCAACCATTCTTGAGGAGTAGCGAAATACGTCCTTCAATTTCATCCGAAAAATCCGCCAAGGTACTCAACTGCATCCCCGGCGGTAACAGTGGGTTTTTGGCGGCCATGTAATCGCGCACTTTCCGAGCGATTTTAAGGGTATCTTCATCACCAGTACGATTAATACTAAAAAGTATCGCTCGTTCACCATTGTATCGACCGATACTTTCTTCTTCCTCAAAGCCATCGCGAATGTGGGCGATTTGCGCTAGACGAACGACACGCTCTTCATCATGCGTTACCACGACCAGATTGCGGTATTCATCACCGGTATAGCGGCGTCCTTTAATTTCAATCTTGTACTGTTCCGTTTTGGTGCGAATGGAACCTCCGGGTAAATTGAGGCTACTCTGGTTCACCGCATCGGCCACTTGTTGTAAAGTTAATCCGTAGGCACGTAAAGACTCCTTGCTCACCTCAATGGAAATTTCATAATTCCGCACCCCACTCAGTGAAACCTGTGAGATGCCAAGTTCCATGATTTCTTCTTTAATATCATAGCCCAGTTCGTGCAACACCCGTTCTGGCGCATTGCCATGTAATATCAACAAAAAGGCCTCGCTGGTGAAGATAATTTCTTTTACCTGAGGGGGTTCTGCATCTTTGGGAAAGGTGCTGATTTGAGCCACACTGCTCTTCACCTCTTCTAGTATCTTCTGTTTGTCCTTAACCTTGTCTTTCAGGTAAATCGTGACGCTGCCAAAACTTTCTACGGCTTGGCCTTCTATATACTTGACACCACGGAGGCCTTTGAGCGCATTTTCGAGTTTGACCAAAATACCTTCTTCAACTTCCGAGGCGGCCGCGCCCGGGTAGGCGACAGATACTGAAATCATGTCGAGATTGAGTGAAGGCATAGATTCTCTACGCAGATTTGTATAACCATATAAACCGCTAAGTAGGATGACTACCATCAGTAAGTTAGAGAAAACCGGATGACGTGCAGCAGCTGCAATGAGTGTTTGCATAACTTATTCTTCCGTCCGTTTGGCTAATGAAAAATGAAAAATGAAAGATTTCATCAATGATAAGTCTATAATTTTGCTATGAGATTAAGTCGCTAAAGCGACTACTACAAACAAAACTAAAGTTTGGACTCCTGAGTTTGGACTCCTGAGTTTGGACTCATAGGTAAATAAATTAACAATTAATCATTAATCATTAATCATTAATTATTAGTTCCGCCCTTGGCTTGCAGAGGCATATTGGGTATTGGATAGCTAATGGGAGAGGTGATAAGCAATTCTTTTTGCCAGTGATTTTTATCATCATATGTGAGTGGCACAATGACGACTTTATCTCCGACACGGTTCAACACCACCACCTTTTCGATAGCCAGATGGCCGTTTCGTAGCAGATACACAGTCTCATCTTCTCTCAGCGCATATTCGGGAATCTCCCATAATTTGTTAGCTTTTTGGCCGGCGATGATGACTTTGCAATAAGTCCCGGTTAACAGTGGAACCCAAGATTTGTCTTTCTGTAAGGAATCCCAAGGGTTCTTGATCTCAACAATCAGGGGTATCGTGCGGGTTTTCGGATCAATCGGTTCTATTCGAGCTAACTGCCCTTGCCAGATCAGTTCTGTGTCATCCCATGGCTTCCAATAGACGGTGGCTTTGGAACGGCCCACCAGTTTTTTGTTTTTGCGGAATTGTTCCGGCACGGTATCAGAGGGTGCCTTTTCTATTTTATAGATTTCTCGCGCATCTATCATAACGGGGATTTCATAAACCTTATCATAGGCTAAGCGGCCTAATTCAGTGCCGGGGCTAACCGATTGACCGATTTCTGTTTTCTTGTCGATGACTTGGGCTGAGAAGGGGGCCTTGATGCGAGTTCGCTGGAGGTTGTATTTGGCTTTTTTCAAAGCCGCCCTAGAGTTGGCAAGCGTGGCTTGGGCCTTTTTGATTTGGGCCGGTAGTGTTGCCTGCGATTCTTCGGTACTCAGCAAAGTCTGCTGTTCTTGCAGAAGTGCTGACTTGGCTTGTTCCATTTTTTGGACTGAAATCGCTCCTCTAGCGCCAGATATTTGTAGTCTTGAGTAATCCCGTTTAGCGAGTTTAACTCTTTCTCTCAACAGCTTGAGCCGACGTTTTGAATAGAACTTGTTTTTTTGTAATTGTTCGATATCAGCGCGTGCCATATCCACATTAGCTTGGGCTGATTGGACGTTTATCTGGTATTCTTCTTGATCAATCTCAATCACCACTTCATTTTTTTTCACAAAGCCGCCTTTTTTAAAGGCGGATGCCAGACGAATCACTTTACCCGATACTTCAGGCGTTAACACGACTTCGCGTTGCGGACGCACTGTGCCGTAGCCTTCGAGATCGAGTGAAATTTTCTTGGGTTGCAGTTTAATCACTTCCACTTGTGGAATTTCTCTCACCATTTGTTTTTGTGGAGGCGGTTTTTTCTGGCTAATCAGTCCCGTGAAAACGATGATACCGATCAGGAGGACTCCCACGGGGAGTAAAGTCATTAGCAAGAAACGGAATAGGGATAGAATCTTTTTCCCAAAAGATTGGCGTTTTTCTGTCATAATTGTTCTCAAGTTGTTAACTAAAGGATGAGTACAGTAATAACTACAAGGATTGTATATAGCGAACTACAAGGATTCGTTATAATAAGGGATTAGATCGTGGCGGTGTTTGGGTTTTATCCTTAAAAGCGTGCCTACAGGCCGATTCGTTATAATAAGGGATTAGATCGTGGCGGTGTTTGAGATAAAGCAATGGCCTTTTTTATCCTTTCTTATAACGAATCCCTGTAGTTGCTTTTTACGAATCCCTGTAGTTGCTTTTTACGAATCCTTGTAGTATTTTTTATTTATCCTTTTTTATAACGAATCCTTGTAGTTGCTTTTTTTTAATATTATGAATTAATTCAATCACTTAATTTCCAAGTGAGTCAGTTATTAACTACTGACACCTCATTGAAAATTTGCTGATTGTAACTGTTGAAATGTATTTTTATTGATTATATCAATACTATGCTCATTCACATTCAACCCCTTCGGGGTTGGCATGTCAGGGGCACATTTCCCACAGGTTGCACCTGTGGCTATTCACATTCAACCCCTTCGGGGTTGGCATGTCAGGGGCACATTTCCCACAGGTTGCACCTGTGGCTATTCACATTCAACCCCTTTGGGGTTGGCACGTCAGGGGCACATTTCCCACAGGTTGCACCTGTGGCTATTCACATTCAACCCCTTCGGGGTTGGCACTTTGACAAGGTATCAACAAAATCCGCTATAATCAGAAAATTTGGCAAAGGTTTATCCGTCAGATTTTTCTGAACAACTATAGTTGCACACGGTTGGAGGAAAAATGCCATGAGGAAAGAAGCAAGCCGGGATTTTCCCAAACAAACACCCCGCTCTCCCTTTAATGGCGAGATAGAAGAAATACCCCGCGCTCGTTTTGATGGGGGAACTCTTGTTATCGACAATGTCGCGCAGAGTGTTAAAGCACCTGCCCCATTTCGTTGGCATCAGGGCAAATGGCGTTGCCGTGCCGTTGATTATCGGCTAGTGCGTGCTTGGCTTTATGAGCAAAGTATCCGCAACAATGTCCCGCGCTGGCAAAACTTATCTCTGAGTCTCCAAGAAAACTGGGAGCCTCATTCATATCAGATTGAAGCCCTTGATGCTTGGATAGCGGCTAATCGCTGGGGCAGCGTTGTGTTGCCGACGGGAGCGGGTAAAACGGTTTTAGCTTTACATGCTATGGTGCAAACCAATGTCAGTACGCTTGTCGTTGTGCCAACAATAGATTTACTTCATCAATGGTATGCCCGCCTAGAAAATGCTTTTGGAATGCATATAGGGGCTTGGTATGGTTTAGAAAAAGAATTCCAGCCTATCACAGTAACGACTTATCCCAGTGCATGGTCACATGCAGAAAAGTTGGGAAATTTATTTAAGTTATTGATTTTTGACGAAATTCATCATTTACCGGCCCCGTCGTGGCACGAAATGGCGTTGATGAATGCCGCGCCCTATCGTCTCGGCTTAACTGCCACTTATCCCCATCAAGATAATTTTCGCTCACCGACTGCCAAAGCGAAGGCCTCCGCTAATGAACAACTACAACTGTTTGATGCCGTTAATCCGCTTGATCAGGTGGCTTTATTAAATGAATTAGTTGGGCCGGTGGTTTATCGCAAACTGATTGATGATCTGACGGGCGAACAGTTAGCAGAATATCGCACTCAACGCATTCGCGTCGATTTGTATGAACAAGAAAAAGAGGCTTATGATATTGCTTATGCGACTTTTATTGGCTACAAATACGAAGCGCGTTTACAAGAAACGCATGGCGCTGCTTGGTGGCATGAATTGACGCGCCGCAGTGCTTTTGAAGCAGAAGCGCGTCGCGCCAAAGTCGCGGAGCTAAAGTGGAAAGAAATTATACACCAAGCCGAAGGCAAACTTGATGTGCTCGATCAACTGTTGCGAGAACATCACTATCAACAGATGTTGATTTTCACCGCTCATAATCGTTTTGCTTATCGCATCGCTCGACAACACTTTATTCCTGTTATTACCCATCAAACCAAGGCTGCTGAACGTAAAGCGATTTTAGAAGGTTTTAAAGCGGGCACTTATCGGGCGATTGTCACGACGCGAGTCTTGAATGAAGGGATTGATGTGCCAACGGCGAAAGTCGCGGTGATTTTAGGCGGCAGTGCGAGTGATAGAGAATATGTACAACGTTTGGGGCGAATATTACGCAAACAAGGCAACGCTCAGGCGATATTATATGAAGTTATTGTTCGTAATACGGCAGACGAACAAATTGCCAAGCGGCGACAACCGCGTTGAATATCGGTTATCAGTTATCAGTGATCAGTGATCAGTTATCAGTGGTCAGTGATCAGTTATCAGCCCTCCAAACTAACGTTTGATAGGTTGGCTGCACGGCAACCGTCCAAAGTTTGGCTGGACTCTGGGGTGTTAAATCTGTTGTAAAACACTCAAATCTTTTTTCACCTAATTTTGATGTCATTTCGACGATTGATGTTATTTCTTTGAACGGAGAATCTTAAGGTATTCAGAAGAAAGATATTTTGATACCGCCACACATCGGATGATTGCCGTTGGTAAACCTGATAATCGTTTGGTCATCATTCCTTATGAGATAAATACAGATGATATCGCACCGGTTACCCTCCATGCAACCACGCGCCAACGATTTCGTCTGAAAACGGGGAGATTCATCCATGAATAACGCTAACATGACTTATTTTAAAGAAGAAGATGTTCTGTATCTGGCTATTTCGGAAGGAGAAGAAGCCGGCAGTGTTGAACTCTATCCCAATATGACTGCTGAACTCAATGATAAAGGTGAATTGATTGGTATAGAAATCTTAGACGCGACTACGTTTATTCGGGATTATATTCTCGAAACCGCTCAAGTTAAATTACTGAGTTTGCCGGTAGCCGTGCCTTCTTACCGGGTTAGTAACGGAGTTAGTGCAACGAATTAAGTCTTCGGGCAAACAGTCAACCTGATTGGACGACATGTCGGCCGTTTTCGTGCGGCCCTTTAATTAATAAGGCCGGTTCGTCTCTTCTTAAAACACTAAACCTGATTGGACGAGATGTCGGCCGCGTTCGCGGCCCTTTGATAAGGCCGGTTCGTCTCTTCATGCAAACACTCAACCTGATTGGACGACAGACACGTCGGCTGCTTTCGTGCGGCCCTTTGGCAAGGCCGGTTTGTTTGTAGTAGCCGATTTATCGCCTCAACTAGTCCGCGTTCGCGTTCGCGTTTGTAGTAGGCGATTTATCGCCTCAACTAGTCCGCGTTTGCGTTTGCGTTTGCGTTTGCGTTTGTAGTAGACGATTTATCGCCTCAACTAGTCCGCGTTTGCGTTCGCGTTTGCGTTTGTAGTAGGCGATTTATCGCCTCAACTAGTCCGCGTTTGCGTTCGCGTTTGCGTTTGTAGTAGGCGATTTATCGCCTGAACTTTAAAACACTCAACCTTATTGGACGACACGTCGGCTGCTTTCGCATGGCTCTTTGACAAGGCCGGTTCGTCTCTTTTTAAAACGCTCAACCTCATTGGACGACACCTCAAAGCGTTTGCGCGGCCCTTTAATTAATAAGGCCGGTTCGTCTCTTTGGGCAAACACTCAACCTGATTGGACGACATGTCGGCCGTTTTCGTGCGGCCCTTTGATAAGGCCGACTCGTCTCTTCGAGCAAACACTCAACCTGATTGGACGACACCTCAAAGCGTTCGCGGCCCTTTGGCAAGGCCGGTTCGTCTCTTCTTAAAACACTCAACCTTATTGAACGACACGTCGGCCGTTTTCGCACGGCCCTTTGACAAGGCAGGTTCGTCTCTTCGGGCAAACGCTTAACCTCATTGGACGACACGTCGGCCGTTTCGCGCCGCCCTTTGACAAGGCCGGTTCGCCTCTTCTTAAAACGCTCAACCTCATTGGACGACACCTCAAAGCGTTTGCGCGGCCCTTTAATTAATAAGGCCGGTTCGTCTCTTTGGGCAAACACTCAACCTGATTGGACGACACCTCAAAGCGTTCGCGGCCCTTTGATAAGGCCGGCTCGTCTCTATAAAATTTATATCACTTATTGAAAAATAAGTCGAACTCACGTTATAAATAAAAAATCCAAGATACAATGGTGCTATGGGCGGATAAATAAACTGTCTTATGGTAGCCAAACCCAAATGTGCTGCACTCACCTTTATATAATGCTCCGCAGTCTTATTTTTCTTGACAAACTCAATTTCTTGTGTGTTGGCATTTTATGCCAATTTGCGTGGTTCAACCTCTTTGGGCGTAATTTCTTTCCCGCCAGAATATTGAGGTTTTGAGCGTTCTCGAACAATCAGCATTTTGCTGGCTGGTTTTTTTTCATGGCGTTCAGATAGCCTGAACCCAAAATAGACACCCACTACAAAAACAACTTCTAATAACATATATAACCACACAAATTGAAATTAATTTTTTCTGGTTATAACGGATTTTGTTGATACCTTATCAAAGTGCCAACCCCGAAGGGGTTGGCGCGTTGGGGGCACATTTTCCACAGGTTGCACCTGTGGCTATTATCTCGCTACGCTCGTTACTACGTTTCACATTCAACCCCTACGGGGTTGGCGCGTTGGGGGCACATTTTCCACAGGTTGCACCTGTGGCTATTATCTCGCTACGCTCGTTACTACGTTTCACATTCAACCCCTACGGGGTTGGCGCGTTGGAGGCACATTTTCCACAGGTTGCACCTGTGGCTATTATCTCGCTACGCTCGTTACTACGTTTCACATTCAACCCCTACGGGGTTGGCGCGTTGGGGGGCACATTTTCCACAGGTTGCACCTGTGGCTATTATCTCGCTACGCTCGTTACTACGTTTCACATTCAACCCCTACGGGGTTGGCACTTTGATAAGGTATCAAAAAAATAAGTTCTAATCAGTTGTATTTTAACCTGAGAGCGTTAGATTGAGCTTCGCCATTCTTTCGCTGTCATTTCTTATAGGAGAATTCTGAGAAATCGAGATTGGATGGGCGAAATATTCTTCAAGTTCAAGCACGAAAGCCTATTTTTTAATCACCAGTGTGCCGGCGATTATGTCGTGAAGTCCTTGTTTTCTTTGAGTAAATGCTACCATTAAAAAGCCTATCCCCAAAATCAGGGCCGATAAAATCTTTGACCAATAGCGGCCGTTAGCCCGCCCAAAGCCGATTCTGTTGCCTTGTTCGTCAGTCACCTTTATCCCAAGTGCTTTTTTACCGAGAGTTGCTTGCCAACTGGAGGATTCTAAGAGAGTGAAATAAAGCCAGTTAATTACGATACTTAGTAAATTAGCCAAAAGCTCCACAATGAGTTGGGCCTCCTCTGACGTAAAAATACCTATCGCAACCGCACCCAAGCCTGCCAAAAGCCCAAAGACAACGGCAATAATGATGATGCCAATTTGAAGAACAATACCGTCGATAATTGAGGCTACCACTCGAAGCCAAAACCCAGCATGTCTAATTTCGGCCTTCGGAGAGTCCTCTTCTAATTTTAATGAAGTTGTGGGTGCAGCGTAGGGATTGGTATTATCCATTGAAATTTTCTCCAGTCAGTTTTTTCAGTTATCAGTTAAATTAAATTTTCAATGCGAATTAAGGGTTGAATTATATACTAAAAAATCAATGACTTATAAAAACGTCTTGATTGAAAGTGATTTTATCAGTCTTTTTTAGGCTAAAGTTTTTTTCCAAAAAACGCCTAAAATGTTCATTTTTCATTCTTCATTCTTCATTCTTAATTCGCATTTTCAGCTTGTCAAAGTACGCTCCATATATTAATGTTAAAAGCTTTTCATTAGCAACGAACCGAAGCTCAGCGGCGCTAATCCTTGTCGTTGTGGTGACACTAGACGCAATTCACTGATTTTTAAGTTATTTGTTAGCGCACCGAGTTTTGTGAGTACAATAACTGATAACTGATAACTGATAACTGATAAAAATGCTTAAGTCTGAATTGATTGTTCCTCGCCTAAAAAAGCGCGGCAAAGATATCGTGCCGCTTGCCCTGCCGGCCGATTATCACTATCTAAAGATTGCCAACGAATTAATACAGTTAGTCAAAGCACACGTTGGACGTAGCCGAGGCGATTTGGATGATGCGCTGCGTGCTTACGAAGGCGATAGTTTAGACTATCGTATCATTCGTGGCTTGGCTAATGTGCTGATGGGTCGTTGCATTTTTGGTCATGATCCTCCCGTCAATCCGGTAGATTTACGGGCTGCGCTGTTTAATCAAGGGCCGGTTACTGTCAAAAGCGATTTGTTGACTGTTACCACGCGGCCGCAGGTGGTGGCAGAAACGGCCGCTAAATTTGGTCTGTCTACCGAACAAGTTGAGCATGCTTTATTTGCTGATTTGATAGAAGAAAGAATTTTGCTTGGCACGGTTGAAATTCCGACACCGGTGGATTTGATTGCCCGTTATAATTTGGAAGTGGCGCGTGGTTTATTGTATTGGGCGCGTGAAGTCGATATTATTGCGCGGGATGGGTACAAGGACTTATTTAAATATATTAAGCTTTTTAAGCTGATGCACACCGTTTATCCAATCCCACAGCAGGGGTATAATGTTGTTTTACATGGGCCAATTTCGCCGTTTGTTAAGTCAACGATTCGCTATGGATTGCAATTTGCCAAGTTTTTACCGGCCTTGTTGTTGTGCAAAACGTGGCGCATGGATGCTGAGGTGCAGCCGCCTGAGCGTGGGCAATTACACTACACTTTAGACGATAGTACCCCATTACGTAGCCACTTTAAACCCTCAAATCTGTTTGATAGTGGGCTGGAGGCCGATTTTGCGGCCGAATTTGAGGCAAAGTATGGGGGAGCAAAACGGAAATGGGAGTTGGCGCGTGAGGATGAATTGATTGTGGTGGGTGATACGGTGATGATTCCGGATTTTTCTTTAACTCATTGTAAAGATGGACGACGTGCTTTGGTTGAGATTATTGGCTTTTGGCATCACCGATATTTGCAACGTAAATTGCAAAAAATACGTGAAGCTAAACGCGCTGATCTTATTTTGTTGGTTTATAAAAGTGCTAATGTTGCTCCGGGCGTGTTTGAGAAAGTTTCGGCTGGTGAAGTCCTCACTTTTACCAAAAAGCCGGTGCTAAAAGATGTGTTGGCTGCGGTGGAGAGGTGTGCTGTTGTTTGAATGAATAATGAATAATGAACAACTACAGGGATTAGTTATAATAAAGGATTAGTTCGTAGCGGTGTTTGTTTGGGTTTGATCCTTAAAAGCAATCTCCTAGATTAGCTACGCTGAACTCCGTTTCGTTATAATAACGGATTAGTTCGTGGCGCTGTTTGGGTTTATAACTACAGGGATTAGTTATAATAACGGATTAGTTCGTGGCGCTGTTTGGGTTTATAACTACAGGGATTCGTTATAATAACGGATTAGTTCGTGGCGCTGTTTGGGTTTTATCCTTAAAAGCAATCTCCTAGATTCGTTATAATAACGGATTAGTTCGTGGCGGTGTTTGGGTTTTATAACTACAGGGATTAGTTATAATAACGGATTAGTTCGTGGCGGTGTTTGGGTTTTATCCTTAAAAGCAATCTCCTAGATTCGTTATAATAAAGGATTAGTTCGTGGCAGTGTTTGGGTTTTATCCTTAAAAGCAATCTCCTAGATTCGTTATAATAACGGATTAGTTCGTGGCGGTGTTTGGGTTTTATCCTTGAAAGCAATCTCCTAGATTAGCTACGCTGAACTCCGTTTCGTTATAATAAAGGATTAGTTCGTGGCGATGTTTGGGTTTTATCCTTTATTATAACGAATCCTTGTAGTTGCGGTTTTTTTTATCTTTTATTATAACGAACTGAAAGTCAGCGGAGCTAATCCTTGTAGTTGCGGTTTTTTTTATCCTTTATTATAACGAATCCTTGTAGTTGCGGTTTTTTTGTTATCCTTTATTATAACGAATCCTTGTAGTTGCTGTGTTTATCAATCCATTTGATGGGTTTTGGTTTTGGCAAAAGTTGTACTAAGTTAGTCAATCATATGGCCCACAATTGCGGTTACCCTTACGTGGGAGGCTTATCATTCCATTTGATGGGTTTTGGTTTTGGCAAAAGTTGTACTAAGTTAGTCAATCATATGGCCCTCAATTGCGTTATCCCTTACGTGGGAGGTTTATCATTTCAATTGACTGATCAAGGTTTTGGCAAAAGTTGACTTAAGTTAATCGCTCATATGGCCCTCAATTGCGGTTACCCTTACGTGGGAGGTTTATCATTTCGATTGACTGGCTGTAAGTACCCGCGCATGTATTTAAAAAAAATAAATATAACAAAAACAGTTACTTTTTATCCATAATACTGGAAAACTCTTGCACGGGTACTTGCTAGATACCGTCATCAAAGAAGTTGTGTTTGAGAAATCCATAAATGGCACGAGTGGTGTAAGTTTTGCCTGTATTTCTTAAGCGTTTTTTAGCTTATAACTTTTTGTGCGGATGATGTGGCTGAATACCGAAACCTAAAAGCCGTAACCAAACACTATTAGAGCTTGGCTTATTCAGTACCGGCTTTCATTGATTAGTCGAGCGCGTCAATTAATACGCTTTTAAAAGATTATGTTTTTAATACTTAAGGCTTACAATTGAAGACTCAATTTCCGCTTTAAATCAAAAAAAAAGCTAATTCAACTGGCTTAATTTTTTTGATTCCTTCGAGACATAAGGGATAATTACGTCCGTTTTTTAATTTGATAGTTCTAATAATGAAATAAAATATAAATTGAACGATAAAACTTAAAAATTTTACTTATTAGGAAAATAAACCCTCAATTTATATGTTACCTAAAAATGGCAATAACTTTCATTTTTAGCTTATTAGTCAATGACTTAATTGTATTTCCCGATCACCATTTGATGAGTTAAAATCCAACGGAAATTTTCAATATTATAAAATAAATTCAATAGATTAAGTTCAATACTCACTATTTTAATTGCCATTTTTAGGTGTTAATTTGACAATTTTTTTTTATTAATATCGTCTCAATTCTTAATTGCCATTTTTAGGTTCAATCTAAAGGATCGATTACGGCTTGATTTTGCACTATTGCCTTTTTTCATTAGAGTTTTTACCGATTTAACGTAACCCATTGATTTAATTGATATTGCTATTTTGGTAACTTTAATAAAATCAAGCACTTAAATTAAATCGGTATAATGTTTATTAACTAATGAGGGTTTTCAACTTAACCCGCGACGTGCAAGGGGCGCAGGCGCCTTGTCATTCTCGTATTGGTGAGGTTTCGCGCAACCCGCATAAATACAGGGTGTAGCGGCTTAAGTGGATAGCCACTAATGAGTAAAGCAGAGCGAAGGTTCAGATTTCGTTTAGGTCACAATTTTCACCAGTTACACTTAAACTTAGCAGCACTAAATTGATTGCGCTTTTGTCCAGCAAGAGATTTGCTACGAAATCTGTACTCCGTCCAATTAATCTTTCTCAGATTTCTCAAGCTTTCTCAAGCTTTCTCAAGCTTTCTCAAGATTTATCCTCTTGTCGAAACCGAAACTGAAACCGAAATGACAAAAAACTCAGTTTCTGACGGTGCAGCGTCTAGCACAAAATTTCTTACTCACCTTTGACCATTCTTATCCATTTTGGGTAATAAATGGGGTGATTTAAAAATAAGCTTGACATTATGTTCATAATCAGACTTTTTTTAAAAATTTTTAACGAACCGTTATGATAAAAAACCTTAGCACATAAAAAAATTGGAGTCATAAAATGAAGAAAGCTAAAAAGGTTACCAGAATTGCTTATAGTGAAGACCTCAACCAAGCTAAATATGATGCGCTAAATGAAATCGCGTCACTATGCGGTTCTATTCGCACCGAAGTCTGGCGCAACTATGGTTCTATTGGTGGACTTGGTGCTAAGTTCCGTCCGGTGCGTGATGAGTGGATAGCCGATAAACACGTATCGAGATTACCACAAAGGATATGGCGAGCCACGTTATCTGATACTTTAGATGATATCAAAGCTAATAGAGAAGCTGCTAAAGAAAAAGTGGTACGCCACATTTTTAGAAATATTGATGACAAGGATAAGCGTCAAGAATTATTTAAACAGCTAAAAAATGATTCCGTTTGGATGAATAATTCCTATTTGCGCCGATTAATGCGAAAATATTGGAAACATGGAAAAAATAACACTTTTAATCAAATTGTTTTAGAACCAGGTAGCTATAAGTGTTTCTCACAGAATGGTAAAAATTACATTGAAGTCATTAGCTTAAAAAGAGGTAAACGTATTGCGATTCCTATAGGAAGCAATTATTCCATAACCGGACAAATTAGGTTAATTCTGCGTGAAGGCCAAGTTGAAATTCATTACACAATAGATAATACTGATGACCGTACTTGTGGCAATAAGGAAATTGGCATAGATAAGGGTTATAGTGAAGTTTTTGTTGATTCAGAAGGTGAGTTTTATGGTAAAGGTTTGGGTGAGGTTTTATCAAAAGAATCCGATTCTTTGAAGAAAAAATACCAAAGGCGTAATAAGATAAAAGCGGTTTTGAATAAAGTTGAACAAAAGAATCCTAAAAAAGCCAAAAGAATACGGAAAAACAATCTTGGCCGAAAGAAGCTTAATAGGCGAAAAAAGAAGCATCAAGCCAAGGTTAAAACAATTGTTTTCACAGCGGTCAATCGCATTGTTGATAAGGCGGAAACGGTCGTTTGCGAAGATTTAACCAAAACGTTTAAATCAAGGAATTTAGGAAAAAATACCAATCGCAGATTGAGCGGTTGGGTGAAAGGTTTAATGGCTTCGGCCATTGATATAGTAGCTTCCCGAAGAGGTTCTAGGGTAGTTTTGGTCAATGCGGCGTATACTTCTCAAATTTGTTCAAAGTGCGGATGCTTCGGCAAACGTACTGGGTGCAGGGCAGTTATGCAAGCTGACCATAATGCAGCGGTTAATATTCTAGCAAGGTTATACGATAAGGAGTTACATCGGTGGCTTCCCTTCCAGAAGGTGAAGCAAATTTTGCTTGAACGTTGTCGCCAATCGGATGAGACAGCCCATCCTGAACGGAAGGATCAACTCATTTAAGTTAAGTTATCAACGGAGGGTGAATTATCTTGATTCTTATTTTGTTACCTGCTTGATGAGAGGTGAGTAAGTCTGAGTAAGAAAAAAGAAGCTGAACAAGTCAATCTTCGTCAACATCATCTACTGGCATTGCGCCAACACATTCAGTGGGTGTATGATACTTTTTCTTCTGTTCCAGAAACGAATGTGACGATCCGCTAGATAGGATAAAAACAGGGATAGTCAACCAAAAGCACTTCACTTGATGGCCCAAATCGGTCAACAAGGGGCACCTTTTGAAATATTTCTCGGTGAAGATTTTGGCGCTAAGAAAAATAACAAATCAAAACCGCTGGAGTCCAAAGCTTTGTACGTGAACATGGAGTCCAAAACTTCAGCTTTGGACGAAAAATAACAAATCCAAACCGTTGGAATCCAAAGCTTCAACTTTGGACAAATAACCCATAATGGAGAATACCAAATGCCACAACAATTCTTACTGTTATTAACACTGCTGTTAGGCACAGTGATATTTTCAATATCAACCACAGTCCATGCCAATGATGAAGCCCAGATAAAAAACGTCATCAACACCGTTTACGAACAATTTTGTGTTGGCAACTCTCAAGGCGCTAAGAGTTATAATGCTTTCTTAAAAACTTCCCTTTTCTCAACAAAGCCAGAAGTAGCAGAAAAACGCCTCCGACAAGCCATCTTTTTTACTCAAGCCAAAAATATCCAAACTGACAACGTTATGTTGCAGATACTATACCGTTTGCAAAGGCAACTCGGAAAACAATTAAAAACCCAGCAAAAATGGAAACAATCGAGTTATGCCTATCGACAAGCTAGAAACAGTTTGAGCCAACTTCGGAAAATCGCGGCGTTCCAAGTGGATGCCAAAATTCACAAAACTTTCAAGCAAGTGTCTTACGAACTCATAGACATTTTGCTAAAAAGATATGAAAACGAGCCAGCAGAAAATCGACAAACTCTACAAACTATCCTAAGACAACTCATAAATGTAGCAGAACGCATTAAACAAGCCGAATTGGAAAACTATTTTCAAGACGAATGTCTTGTCGAAGGAAATATTGGGCGCGTTGAAAATAACTTAACCAGCAACACTGCGATATTTTACCCCATTATCTTCCCCAAAAACGCCAACCTTCCAAATCGTTCCGCCGAATTATTACTGATTTCGTCCAACAAACAAATAAAGTGGATAAGACAACCTCAAAAATGGCGCTCTGTCACTGACAGTATTGCTGAACTGAACGAAAAAATAAGCCAGTTTCGCACTAAACTAGAAACGCCAGGGCGATATTCGCGTAAACTCATTAAACAATACGGGCAAGAACTCTATAAAATATTCATAAGCCCCCTAGAAGAGGAAATAGATAACCTAGAAATACTGGTTTTTGTGCCAGACGGTGCCTTGCGTACTATTCCTATAACGGCTCTGTTTGATGGCAAAGCGTTTGTTGTGACTAAACATTATGCAGTAGCGACTATTCCGGGGCTAACCTTGACAAAATCGGTAGGAAAACCCCTTAGGAAAAATCCTCGAATCCTTCTAGGTGGTACCTCTAAAACCGTTCGTCTTTCCGATACCCTGCGTTTTGACGCCTTAGCCCACACTGACAAAGCCTTAAAAAGCATCGAAGAACTTTACCCCCGTCGTAGCACGACTAAACTATTTAAACAAGGACAAAGCTTATTTAAAATCAGTCAGTTGAAACGTGAAATGCACAGTATACGCCCTTACACGATTATGCACTTACACACTCACGGCATTTTTCAATCAGGAGACACAAACAATAGTTTCTTGCTCACAGACGATATCATCGAAAACGAGAATGGTAGCCGATTAACCATGAAGCGTCTTGAAGAAATTCTTAGCATTGGCGAATTACGTCATTCTCCCATAGAATTACTGACATTAAGTGCTTGTCAAACCGCCCAAGGAGACGAACAAGCAGCCCTTGGATTAGCAGGTGTCGCGTTCAAATCAGGCGCAAGAAGCGTGGTAGCCACTTTATGGAATGCCGATGAACCCAGAACAACCGAATTAATGCGCCGGTTTTATGAACAACTTCGTGAGCAAAAGCTATCGAAAGCCAACGCGTTACAACAAGCTCAACAACAAATGCTGGACATACAATTTTTCAAAGAACAACAAAAATGCCACCCTCAAAAAGAAATTGCCAAAGACAATCAAGGAAAAATAACATACTGTCACCGGAAAGCCGGAGAAGCTTTAATGCTCCCCACCTACTGGGCACCGTTTATCTTAATAGGAAACTGGTTTTAACCGTTTGTAGTAGGCGATTTATCGCCAAATATTTTCTTCAATAACTACAAGGATTAGCTTCGTGATCCTTCGGTTCGTTATAAAAAAGGATTTTTTATCCGTTATTATAACGAATCCTTGTAGTTGTTTTCGTTTTTATCCGTTATTATAACGAATCCTTGTAGTTGTTTTCGTTTGTAGTTTGTAGACGACCTAATTTGGGGGCCATAAAACGATTTGAATGATTTCAAATCAAATCATGGCCCACAAAATGAAATAAACGCAAAAGACTTGCGTGCGTTAATTGTTAGCATTATAACTCTGTGACACTCTGTGGCACTCGGTGAACTGAAAAAATGGGTTATTTAGACGGCCTAATTTGGGGGCCATAAAACATTTTGAATGATTTCAAATCAAATCATGGCCCACAAAATGAAATAAACGCAAAAGACGCAAAAGACGCAAGAGACAACCAAATAAAGTTGCGCATGCAAGCGTCACTAGCGTGCGTTAAAATCCTTGATTTCATAATAATTAATTCAACCCTTAATCCGCATTAACAGGAAACCAAATCATGGCAACACCAATCAACCCATTAACTCTCATCACGGGCACAGTCCTACTAAGTTTATTGTCCAGTGTTCAAGCCGAAGTTATCACAGACGGAACAGTCGGCCAAGGGCCAGCTCGCTTACTGGAAGGGCCCAATTATCAGATTAGCGATGACTTAGGCACCCAAAGTGGCACCAACTTGTATCATAGCTTCGACAAATTCAACATCAACACTCGCGAAACTGCCACATTCACCGGCCCACAAAACATCAACAACGTATTTGGGCGAGTCACCGGCGGAAGCGAATCCTTCATTGACGGACAAATCCGCTCCGAAATGCCCAAGGCCGATATTTACCTGATCAATCCCAATGGCATTCTCTTTGGCGAAAATGCCTCTTTGAACGTGCCCGGCTCTTTTTACGCCAGTACCGCGGACAAAATTATCCTAGAAGACGGAACCGAGTTTAGCGCAACCCATCCACAAAACCATCCGCCAACACTCTCAGCCGAACCCTTTGAAGCTTTTGGGTTTTTAGATAACAATCAAGCGCCGCTTTCCGTCAACGGGAGTTCCCTAGAAGTCTCAAAAGAAGGAGAAACCTTGGCATTGGTGGGCCGTCAGGTACAGCTTGAAAATGCTGAAATATCATCTGGCGGACAGATTAAGATTGACACTAACAAGTCAGCTACAGGTGATATTACCGTGGCGAATTCCAAAATAACCGTTATCACTGAAGGTGAAGGCCGACTATTTTTCCGTGGTGGAAAATTAGTGGTTAAACAATCCGCCATCCAAATGGATTCAAAATCAGCTAACAGTCAAATTGAAATTGATGCCACATCCATGCAATTAACGGATAATTCTAGGATTTCCATGAGATCCTCAACAACAGAGGTGGGCAAGGTAGTCATAGGTACCGGTCATTTAGACACGTTAGAAGTCAACAATTCGACCATCAGAACAAATACCTATGATGGCACTGGGAATTCCGGAGATGTTTTTTTAGAGGCTCAAGAAATAGAAATGAGCAACGGTTCTGAGATCAATACTCAGACTTCTGGAGATGTTTTTTTAGAGGCTCAAGAAATAGAAATGAGCAACGGTTCTGAGATCAATACTCAGACTTCTGGCGCTGGGAATGCAGGACGACTTCGGATAACCGCTGAAAATTTAGAATTGACAAACTCCCAGATTCAGGCCGAGACTACCGGTGCCGGACAGGGTGGCGAGGTACGAATTCAAGCGGCAAACAGTGTGACGCTCTCAGAGGAAAGTGGAGTCGTCGTGGCTGCGCTTGGTCAAAAAGAGGGCAGTGGTGAAGCGGGTGTACTAGAAATTAACACCGGCCGTTTAAGCGTCACCAATTCCACTCTGGCGGCCGGTACCACCGGGCCCGGCAAAGGAGGCTCGGTGGAAATTAAAGCCAATGACAGCATAACACTCTCTGGTAACAGTTCAGTCGATATTGCCGGCGCACCACTGTATGCCATCACCGTTGATACGCGAAGTACCTCCCAAAGCGGAAACGCTCAAACGGCCTACATTGAGACACCTCGTTTAACCATGACTAACGGAGCCACTATCAGTGCGGCCACCTTCGGCCCTGGTAATGCAGGTTATTTAACGATCAATGCCAATGAAATCCGTCTCAATGAGAACAGTCAGATACAGGCTGCTACTTTTAGTAGCGGAAATGCGGGGACTTTAGCCATTAATACTGGGACTTTAGAAATCAGAGATTCCTCTATTGCAGTGGGTACCCTTGGATATGGAAAGGGAGGCCAGTTGCAAATAAAGGCGACGGATAGCATAACACTGTCTGGTAACAGCTCACACAATATTGCCGGCGCACCACTGTATGCCATCACCGTTGATACGCGAAGTACCTCCCAAAGCGAAAACGCTCAAACGGCCTACATTGATACACCTCGTTTAACAATGACTAACAGGGCCACTATCAGTGCGGCCACCTTCGGCCCTGGTAATGCCGGTGATTTAACGATCAAAGCCAATGAAATCCGTCTCAATGAGAGCAGTCAGATACTGGCCGCTACTTTGAGTAGCGGAAATGCGGGGACTTTAGCCATTAATACCGGGACTTTAGAAATCAGAGATTCCTCGATTGCAGTGGGTACCCTTGGATCAGGAAAGGGAGGCTATCTGCAAATTAAGGCAACGGACAGCATCAAACTATCGGGTGAAAGTTCAAATCGTACTTCAAACGAAATACTCACAGATGGCATACCGTTATTTAGCATCACCGTTGATTCACGAAGCAGCGGAGATGCCACCAGCACGGGAGAACCGATCCGCATTCAAACCCCGAATTTGACCCTGGAGAATGGAGCCGCTATCAGTGTTGCCACCTTCGATTCCGGAAAAGGAGGGAATTTAGAAATCGAAGCGGAAAATATCTCCGTTGAAAATTCCAACATTGTCGCAACGACACTCGGTTCAGGAGAAGGCGGTTCTATAGACATTTTGACATCCAATCTAGAACTCTCTGGTACGACGAACAATTCTTTCTTAAAAAAATACGACTTCTCAACGATTGATGTCAGTACCCGTGGCAGACAACTATACAGTGGCAATAGTGGCCGATTAACGATTGCGCCCTCCTCCGAGATACGTCCCACGCTCAAAATACGTGACGGTGCTTCCATGAGTAGTGCTACCTTTGGGCACGGACAAGGGGGGGATGTAAGACTGGATGTGAACACATTGACGCTGACTAACGGCGGCCATATTACCAGTTCTTCTAGCAGAGAAGGCCAAGCCGGCAAAATTACCATAACAGCATATGAATACATCAACATTTTTGGAAACCAAAGTGGCATTTTCAGTACCAGTGGAAACGAAGATGACGAAAGCAATGTAGTCGCGACGGGAAATGCCGGGAAAATCACCCTAGGCGAAAAAACCAAGCCCGTTCTAACGCTGAGATTGGACGACGGTGGCAAAATTAGCACCACGGCTTATGGCACGGGCGATAGCGGCTCCATTGAACTGTTTGTTGACGATTTGCAAGTTCCTGATGGCTCAATTACTTCCGTCAGTCAACAAGGCCGTGATGGGGCCAATCCCGCCAATATCACCGTAGATGTCAACAAATTGACCTTGGGAGATAAAGAACGTCAGACGGTTGGTCGCATTGAAAGTTCCACAACCGGTGTCAGTGCCGCCGGAAAAATTACCATAACGGCCTCTGAATACATCAACATTTTTGGAAACAACAGTGGCATTTTCAGCACCAGTG
>Ga0190283_1000336_pt1 | contig 25394 bp, 27 predicted proteins | sample 48691801_MG_FD_161669 | JGI IMG/M metagenome (GOLD analysis project Ga0190283, IMG submission 161669) | Hydrothermal vent microbial mat bacterial communities from Southern Trench, Guaymas Basin, Mexico - 4869-18-0-1_MG | ecosystem: Environmental > Aquatic > Marine > Hydrothermal vents >...
ACTAAATTTCGTAACCGTAAGGCTAAAAATTTGGTTGATGAGGTTATTTTTCAAGTTGCCGGTTTATGGAATTTAAAAATACTTTATTAATCAATATCTTATAACTCATTATTTCCGGACAAGTCTATTAAGCTTAACCTGAAAATCGTTAAATAATGATGAAGTACTGTTTACCTTATGACCTTTCCCTTCGCCTAATTCTTGCATAGCCTCTCGCGTCATTTTATTCGGCCATTTTTTTTTGATATCAAATGGAATTCCACCATAATTAATAACCGCTTTAGCAAATAAGTTAATGGCTTGAGAAGAGCTTAATCCAATTTTTTCGCACACTTGAGTGAATTCAAGCTTTGTACCATGATCAACATATGTACTAATCATATCTGTTTTCATATTCAAAAACCTTTAGAGAACGAAATGATGGGTTTCGCTCCTTCGTAGGGTGTATAAGCGAAGCGTCATACACCAAATTGACCCATAAAAAAAACGTTGGTTAAATTGCGTCTGTTAAGGTGCATGACGCTATCGCTTATGCACCCTACGAATTACCATTTATTAATCAGACAGATGCGGCTTACGAGTTGGAATCAAAGTAGAAGGTTGGTTATGAGTGATGCTACGCTTGCTATGTGTTATGAATAAGCAGGCATAGAATAAGCAGGTGCAATGTAGGGTCTAATTTCTTTGGTGAGCCGATTTGATAATTTATCCTCTGCTATCTCCAAATCATAATGTCCTTGTAGATTCAACCAGAATTGGGGTGACATACTAAAATATCGACTTAAACGTAATGCCATATCAGCCGTTATTGCCTGTTGTCCTTGTATAATGTGATTGATATATTCCACAGAAACATTTATGCCTTCGGCTAATTGCTGTTGATTCATTTCCATGGGTTCTAAAAATTCCTCTTTTAGAATTTCGCCGGGGTGAATAGGTGGGAGTTTTTTTGTATTCATAATAAATACCAATTTATTTTAGTGGTAATCGACAATTTCAACTTCATAAGCGTTATTATCTTTCCAAACAAAGCAGATACGCCATTGGTTATTGATGCGAATGCTATGTTGACCTTTGCGATCACCTTTTAAGTTTTCCAACCGATTAGCTGGCGGAATACGCAAGTCATCTAAATCGATTACAGAATCCAACATCAGTAATTTTGTTCTAGCTCTTTGTTGAATATTTTGAGAAAATTTTTTGGAAATATGACGCTTGAATATTTGTTCAGTTTCTTTGCTTCTGAATGTTATAATCATTGTTAATCTGGAATGTTTCTTTAATCAATTGTACTTGTCGTTATCATTATTCATTTATGTTGAGCTTTAAGATTAGCTCGCGTAGGGTGGGTAGAAGTTTCACTGCAACCCACCATTCATTTCATTAGAAAAGATGGAGTTCGCTACAGCGAAACCCACCTTTACTGCTTTACTAATAAGTATGATTAGTCTTAAATTCTTCCAAAGCCGCTTTTAGGCTATTGGCTATCTCATCATTATAATCACCCTTTTCATTGAAAAGGGCTAAAAATTCTGCATGGCTGGATCGCATGTAGCTGTGCAGGGCACTTTCAAAGCCAGACAATTCAACGAATATGTGCCGACGAACCAAAAATGATTCTATGTTGATACTGTTTTTGAATACGTCTATAATAATCACCCATTATTTTTGGATCATTATGATACTTATCAGCCATTTTTTTTCTGATTTTTCTTAGCCAATCAATACCTTCAATATCTTTATTCATCATTATTTTCCTTATTGTTACTCTTGGTATAGCAATTGAAATGGTGTAACCAATTTAGGATTAAATAATCCTAATAAACCATTTATTCTAGCTATATGGTCAAATTTGTTTGCATTGGCAATATGCTTAGAATTCCAAGTCACCAAAAAATCGCACTTATAATATGAAGCAAAAGCAAGATGTACTGCATCTCCCATCGCTTCATTAGGCATAATTTTATGTTTAATATAAGCGGTGACGATTTCATCAATTTCTTTAGTATACTCTAATACTGGTATATTCTCTATCAGTTTTAAACAATTTTCATTTTTTGGATAAGGTGCCTCTAATAGTTCAACGATTACTGGTAAAGCGATTCGTATAAGACAATCTTGTTGAGGTAAATCCCACCATTGTTTTGTCCATTCTTGCATTGCTTTAATTCGGGTATTGGTACGTGTTTCATAATAATAACTTGGGATACTTGTTTCAATATAATATGCTTTAATCATTATCATATCCTTAAATTCAATTAAAAAAGCCAGCAAGCGTACAATTCAACATTTAACCCATGCTACGCTGGCTGACTATAGCAAATAATATGATTTTTTTACCTAGCATTGTTTCTCCTAATTTCGTCGTTTACACATAACACCGCTCTTCAGAGATGTCAACCATAAGGTGGGCAACGAAAAGATGTTGCCCACCCTACTTTACTCCACCATTATCAGCTGCCTTCTTAATAAATACTCTCGCTTTCTCAAATGCTACGGTTTTCAAGAAGGTCAATCATTTCAAGCCCTTCTGTTTTTGTCGGCGGTGTTTCATTTTGACACCAAGAAACCGACTCTTCTATATCACCGCCTTGAGCTTGTATTCTACCTCTATGTGTCATAAATTGTTAAACTCTATTATTTATCTGGAAAGTCAAAACTTTCTCTCAATTTGAGCTTGTTCTAAAATGCTATCTGTATTTTGCTTAAAATCTGCAATGCTGGCAACATAATCTGCAAATATAGGCTGCATAAAATATCTCCACAGTTAAAAAAGGTGGGTTTCGTTTTATTCTACAATTCCATTCACAAATTCGACGCGGAGCGTCTGGGAAGGCATTCCAAAATAGAATTTTGGAACGATAAATGGTGGGCAAACAAAAGGAGTTTGCCCACCCTACATGGCTTACGAGTTATCACTTATGCACCCGACGAATTACCATTTATTAATCAGACAGATGCGGCTTACGAGTTACGAATTACCATTTATTAATCAGACATATACGGCTTACGAGTTATAGTTTAGACTTCATAGTCTAGTTTGGAAAAATCGGAATATTTTGGGCAAAGAATTTTGTCACTCAATTGTGGTTTACAAAATTTATTCCAGTTTCTGATATAATCTCTAGCTTCATCTGAAACAACATATTTTTTTGCGGTTATATTTATTGGAATAACATATTTTCTTGCAATTATATTTAATTGCAGAGTATTTTGTATTGATTTTACAGTAAAAAGTTGGAAGTTCTGATTTGTTAATAAAGGCTTTTTTTGAAGATGCTCAAATACTTCCAACTCAATATATTCACTCGTCAAATTGCATCGAATAGTCTTCTTTATAACCTTTAGTAAAATGGAGTGTGTTACAGCATCCTGTCGTATCGTAAAAGTAAGATTTGATTTCTTCGGTTGCCGCGTTTTCTCCGAGCCACCAGATGACTTGTGAAACTTCTGCTTGCTCATAATCTTTTGTTCTCTGCTGGATTTCGTTCTGCGTTATTCGAGCTAACTGAACTTCATGAATAATCGTATCGCCTGTGTAAAGTTTAACAAATATATCAGCCACACGCCCTTTAGGGCGATAATCCATTGGAATTGAATATTCCACATCTATATCAGCATTCGCATAATAACTTTTATGCTGTGATATTAGTGTTTTTATAACTTTCTCAACAGCCTCTGCGTGTTCCCTACTTTCATAGTGTCTTTTATCTACATGCCATTCTTCGTACATACTACATTCTTTCGTACTAGGCATGTGTGCAAAATGAGGGCGATATACATGTGGTTCACGAATGTACATTTTTCCTCTGCAATAACCACAAACAAACTCAAAACTATCTTTAAATCTTTCAAATAAATCGGCTTTTGGGTTTTTTCCGTATTTAAGTATGTTTATTTTAGTATCTGATTTTTTGTGGATTGCTGTAAATGCCATAATTACCTCGTCGATATTAAAAAATGGGACATATACCACTTTTAAAATTTTTGATAGGCACAGTTGAGCCAGCGTAGGGTGGGTAGAGGTACGAAACCCACAATTCATTATTAAAAAAGGTGGGTTTCGCTTTCGCTCTACCCACCATACTTTTCTACTCTACTAATAAGTATGATTAGTCTTAAAATCTTCCAAAGCCGCTTTCAGGCTATTGGCTATCTCATCATTATAATCACCCTTTTCATTGATCTTGGCTAAAAGTGCTGCTTGGCTGGATCGCATGTAGCTATGCAGGGCACTTTCAAAGTCCACGACTTTTTTCAGGGGGACATCGTCAATATAGCCCTCATTAGCGGCATAAAGGGATACAGCCATTTCTGCCACCGTTAAGGGGGCATATTGTTTTTGCTTCATCAGCTCAGTGACTCGTTGCCCCCGTTCTAATTGCTTACGGGTGCTTTCGTCTAAGTCTGAGGCGAATTGGGCAAATGCGGCTAATTCTCGATATTGCGCTAAGTCTAAGCGGACACCGCCTCCCAGCTTTTTGATAATTTTGGTTTGGGCGGCACTTCCGACTCGTGATACGGATAAACCTGCATTAATGGCAGGGCGGATGCCCGCATTAAATAAGTCGGTTTCTAGGAAAATTTGCCCATCAGTGATGGAAATCACGTTGGTTGGGACAAAGGCGGATACGTCACCGGCTTGTGTTTCAATAATCGGTAAGGCGGTTAATGAACCTGTTTGCCCTTTGACTTTACCATCAGTGATTTTTTCAATGTGGTCAGCATTGAGACGGGAGGCGCGTTCTAACAAGCGAGAGTGCAAGTAGAACACGTCCCCAGGATAGGCTTCACGACCAGGTGGACGGCGCAGTAGTAGTGAAACTTGACGATATGCCCAGGCTTGTTTGGTTAAATCGTCATAGATAATCAGTGCATCTTCGCCCCGATCTCGGAAAAATTCACCCATCGAGCAGCCGGCATAAGGGGCAATAAATTGCATAGATGCCGCATCAGAGGCGGAGGCGGAAACGACAATCGTATGTTCCATCGCCTCATGTTCTTCCAGTTTATGCACTACGTTGGCAACCGATGAGGCTTTTTGACCAATGGCAACGTAGATACATTTAATACCGGTACCTTTTTGGTTAATAATGGTATCTATTGCTACGGCAGTTTTACCGGTTTGACGGTCTCCGATAATTAATTCACGTTGCCCACGTCCAATTGGTACCATTGCGTCAATGGCTTTTAAGCCGGTTTGTACCGGTTGTCCAACGGATTTGCGACTGATAACCCCAGGGGCAATTCGTTCAATCGGCAAGGTGGTACTAAGAGGTGAGCCGTCTTCATTAAGCACCGGACCTTTCCCATCAATCGGTTTACCCAGGGAGTTGACAACACGACCTAATAGGCCATCACCAACTGGAACCTCTAAGATTCGTCCAGTACATTTAACGCTGTCGCCCTCAGTGATATGTTCATAGGGACCTAATACGACCCCACCGACGGAATCACGTTCCAGGTTGAGTGCCATACCAAAGGAGCCGCCAGGAAATTCTAGCATTTCACCCTGGACAGCATCTGCTAAACCATGAATACGGACGATACCATCTGTGACGCTGACGACGCTGCCCTCACTACGGGATTCCGCCGCCAAATCGTAAGTTTGGATCTTCTTTTTAATTAATTCGCTAATTTCTGAAGGATTCAGTTGCATTTATATTCTCTCGCTTTAACGGCGCAATTCGGTGGCTAATCGTTGTAAATGTCCCTTCATCGAGACATCAATGACATCATCACCCGCACGAATGAGACAGCCGCCCAATAAAGACTTGTCAAGTGCCATATTGACATCAACAGTTTTACCTAAACGCCTTTTTAAGGCAGTTTCAATTTCTTGCTGCTGTTGAGGTTCAACCGGATAAGGGGTGAAAATCTCTACATTGAGATACCCCTGATGCTGCGCTTTTAATTGTTCATATTGAAACGCTATTTGTGGTATTGCTTGTAATCTATTGTTATCCAACAGAATTTTAAAAAAATTCTTTCCTTCCCGTTCCAAATTGTCATCACAAATATCAAATAGTAAACGGGTTAAGGTGTCTTTATCGACTTGTGGATTTGCAATAACCTTATCTATAATAGGGTCTTCAATGACTGTCGTTAGGAAATTTAAGTCATTGGACCAGTCATCAAAGTTATCCGCTTCAACTGCCAAGTCAAATACTGCATTGGCATAAGGACGTGCTAAAGTTGCAAATTCTGCCATAACATCAATTGCCTAGATTAAATAGAAATTTGTAGACATGTCACTATTTTAGGTCATATTTTCAAACGTGTATAAATCCAATATTCCCTCGCCTATCTTCGAGATCATGAAGGCTTATCAATAATCAAACAATCACGAAGTTGAACATATAGGCTGGTTACAATAAGAGGACATGTCTACAAATGTCTATATTTTTAACGACTATAGCTTTTTAATCATACTATTAAGGAATTCTTCATGCTGTTTAGCATCAACTTCGCGTTCCAAAATCTTTTCGGCGGTAGCCAGTGCTAAATTAACAACTTGCCGTTGCAAATCTTCTTTAGCCCGATTGACTTCGTGTTCGATTTCAGAAACGGCAACCGTGATTTGACGTTGCCCTTCAATACGCCCATGCTCTTTAGCTTCCTCAACAATTTCATGAGCACGTTGATTCGCTGTCGTAATAATCTCCGCAGCGTTCTGTTTTGCTTCGCGTAATCGTTTGGTGGCGGCTTGTTTGCCTAATTCCAATTCGTGTGCGCCACGATCTGAAGCTGCCAAGCCGTCAGCAATACGCTTAGTACGTACCTCCATCATTTGGGTGATGGGACCCCATAAATATTTTTGAATGAACAAAAGCAACACGACAAAAGTGAAGATTTGTCCAAAAAGAGTGACTGTGATGCTCACATCAACCCCCGTTTATTGAATGAGTGGGAAAATTGATTAATGTCAATTGACCTAGCCGCCGATTGCTGCTAAAGCAGCACCTAAAAACGGATTGGCAAAAATGAACCACATAGCCATACCCAGGATGATGAACGGGAAGGCTTCCATTAAACCGCCTGTGAATAACATTTGTACCATCAGTTGAGGTCTCATTTCAGGCTGTCTTGCAATACCTTCAAGGTATTTGGAACAAATCAACGCCCAACCGAGTGCGGATGCAAATCCGGCGGCGGCGAGCATAATGCCAACAATCAAGGCGGTGGAGCTATAAAGCTGTGTAATCAATTCAGGGGTCATTCAACAATCTCCTTTAAGTATTAATAAAAAAAAACAATGGTTAATAGTTAATTGTGACTTAAAAATCCGATTTTTGAAAAAATCGGATTTTTTGCGGGACATTAACAATTAACAATTAATGCCCTTCTTCCATCGACTGATGAGCAAGGCTTAAATAAACAATCGTTAACAGCATAAAAATAAAGGCTTGTAAAGAGATAATAAGTAGGTGGAAAATTGCCCATATACCGCCAGGGATAAATTGAATCCACCAGGGTAGTAAGGCAATTAATATAAAAATCAATTCTCCAGCAAACATATTACCAAATAAACGTAGCCCCATGCTGATGGGTTTTGCTAACTCTTCGACAGTTGTCATCATAATGTTAACAGGCATTAACAATATTTTGGCAACAACATTACTAGCGGAGAACGGGTGAAACAAAAACATCTTAGTAAAGCCAAGTCCTCCTTTGACTTTGATGTTGAAAAAAATAATTAACGCAAATACACTACCTGCCAATGCCAATGGAGTGTCTAAATTAGCAGTGGGTACCACCCTTAAATATTCAATGTGCATCATTCCAGCCAGCCAGGGTAGTAAATCAACAGGTATTAGGTCCATGGCATTCATTAAAAGAATCCAAACAAATAATGTAAACGCCAAAGGTCCTATTAGTGGATTATAACCTATAAAAGCATCTTTCACTTGTTTTTCAACAAATTCAAGTATGATCTCTAGTAAGTTTTGCATCCCGGTAGGTGGCTTATCAGGATCCAAATTATCGCCTACTTTCTTGGCTATCCAGCCTAAAAAGATAGCTAAAATGGCTGCAAAAAAGAAGGTATCTATATGAAACGTCCAAAAACCATCACCAATGGACAAATTAGCCAAATGATGTTGAATATATTCAACGGGTCCTGCCGGTTCACTGTGAGATTCGGTCATATATTAACGATTCCATTAATTAATGCGATGCCAAAGCTAAAGCTTTGGACTCCAAAATAATTGCTTGAAGACAATTAGTGATAACATAACAATTAATAATTCCTAATTCCTAATTCACAATTCACAATTAATCCGATTGTCCATTAAACAAATAGCCAAAATGGGCAATGGTAAATGCGACTAGTATAGGTATAGGGGGTAAGCCGAGCCAACCCATGCCTAAAATAAAAAATCCTATTGTATAAACAAAGCGTTGTAATGCAGCCAGATAAAATATTCGGACTTCTTTACCAGGCGCAATTTTTGCTAACTCAGCGGCTGTTTGCAAGCGGCGCTGCGTCATCCAAACATTAAACATAAGCATGCACCCACCATAAGATGCGGCTTGCGCCGCCAATAGCCCCTGATAGAAATAAAAGGCATATCCCAAACTAACTGTTAATAATAATTGTACAGCTAGTATTTTTGAGACACCGGTATTTGGTGTTGTCGCTTCAGAAATGCTTTTGTTATTCATCGCAATCGGATAAAATTTTGCCTATCAAATTTATAATTATAACTTAAAAACGCTTTTTTTGTTTTAAAAAATTTATAGGGCAAGTTAGAAATCCTATTTTTTGACAAATCGTATTTCTTTAATATTTTTGAGTTTGCCGTATTGATTAAATTTTTGGCTTCAAAAGACGATTTTTGCCAAAAATAGTTTTTCTAATAGGTAATGAATCCCTTTATTTTAAACTTTCACCAAGCAATATGAAAATATTAATTCGTCAGCAAGGGGTTGCCCTCATAACCGTTTTATTAATAGTTGCCTTAGCTACCATCGCAGCAGTCGCAATGACAACGCGACAACAATTAGATATTCGTCGCACCGCTAATGTGATTAACGGTGAACAAGCTTATATGTATGCTTTAGGGGGTGAAAATTGGGTGAAACGGATTTTGCGGCGCGATGGCAAACAGAATCGTATTGATAGTTTCCTGGATATATGGGCAATACCCATCCCGCCCTTAACTATCCCAGGCGGTAGTATCCAAGGGCAAGTTGAAGATTTACAGAGCCGTTTTAATTTGAATAACTTAATAAAAGAAGGGCAAGCAAGTCATGAAGATATTATCCTTTTTGAACATTTGCTGCGTATTTTAGAATTATCGCCGACGTTAGCGCAAGTAGTGCTAGATTGGATAGATAGCGATATGGAAACTCGCCCTGAAGGTGCTGAAGATAATACTTACCTTACCCAAACTCCTGCCTATCGTACTTCAAATACCTTATTCAGTCATCCAACGGAAATACGTTTATTGGCTGGTTTTGATAATAAGATTTATGAAACCTTATTACCTTATATTTGCACCTTACCTACCAGAACACCAATTAATGTGAATACGGCACCCTTGCCGGTATTAATGGCATTAGCTGAAGGGCTAAACGAAATGGGTGCCAATATTTTAATCGCCGAACGGGAAAATAAACCATTTGAATCGGTGCAAGATTTTCTGATTCATGATGCTTTAGCAGGATTAGATATTAAGACTGATCATCTTTCAGTTTCAAGTGATTATTTTCTACTGAGAACACAAGTCCAAATTGATCAGACGAGGGCGCAATTAAACAGCGTTTTGCACCGAATGTCAGGTACAGTCGTGCTGGTGATGCGAAGTCAAGCTAGTTGAAGTAGTGGACTTTTCAGAGTTTCTAAGGCAGACACGCAGGTTTGCCCCTACAAGATGTGATATTAATACTTGCTCCAGCAAAAAAATTTCATCCATTAACTTTTATATCCAATATTGTGGCTGTTGAGAAAGAATATCTTCGGCGAGTCGCTGAAAAAAAGCACGAATAGTCGTAAAAAACTCAGCCTGTTTACCATCTTTATCAAAAAGAAACTGTTTTGCTAGTTCTATTTGCGATTGCTTGATTTGTTCGTATGAAGCATTATCACCTAAAGAGGTGGTTGCGAGTTTTAGATTTAATGTAACCCATTGATTTACTTCAAATTTCTATTTTTGTAAAGCTAATGAAATCAAGCACTTAAATTAAATCGGTATAATGTATAATAAATCTTAAATAAGAAAGCTATGTCAAATATACCAATACCAACTCAATTGGATGAAGAAGACTTCAACCGATTCATTTGACCACACCTTTCTCTGCAAAAACGTGGTCCTAAATGTCAAATAGGTTACCATAAACTTTTCAATTACATTTTGAAGGTACTTTATACCGGGATGCAATGGAAAGAATTACCTATTGCTCTCAATCCGATAACCGGCAAAGGTGAAATCCACTATTCTAATGTTTATAAGCATTTTGCGAAATGGCAAACGGATGGTTCTTGGGAATGTGCTTTTAATTCATCAGTTTTCTTCATGAAAACGGCAGATCAGCTAGATATTTCAGTTCTTCATGGGGATGGTTCTAATACGGTTGCCAAAAAGGGTGGGGATGGAATTGGCTATTCTGGTCATAAACACTTATGGTTCGGTGATTCAAAACCTAGAATTTGAAATTAGAAAAATGACTCTACAAGTTGGGTGTAAGTTGTTGACGAAAAACCAAGCAAATCTAGAATATTTTGTTGTAAAGCAGATCGTTGCGTCAAGTGATATGATGAGTGAAGTATATCTTTTGTAGGGGCATTTATGGTTGCCCTTTTTTGTATTTCACCCAAACGAAAAACGCGATATCACCAATTAGATTAGGTATAAATATTGATTGATAGTTTTTTGGGTTATTTCTCTCAATTATTAATTTTACTCAGACCCCAATTATTTTTTTTTAGGGGCAAATAACACGATCTAATTATTTTGTAAATCGAATTAATGAATAATTATTTTTTAAAGTCTGTCTATTTAAGTCCTAATTAAAATGACAAATAGGTGTAGCAAGCGTAGGGTGGGTAGGAGCTTTGCTGCAACCCACCATTTTACATTTCTTACCTCCCACCCAATTTTAATCTGAACATCTATACTTTAAACAAAAAAACGCCGTAATAGCAAACCTCGTATTCGTTTATGGCTGGCTCAACAGAAAATGATTTACATTTTGCCTTGCCTTTTGCGAATTTTAGGTGATGTTGTAATTTTTATTATAAAAAAACAATAAGTTACATTGTGGTATGGTTTTTGCGCAATATTGTGTGCAAATAAATTTTTTAACATTTTTTAAAATCCGTAGAAATCCGATTTTTGAAAAAATCGGATTTCTATACTCAACATTTTCACAGATTTTATTGCAATGAAGTATATTAAGTAGTCAGGTTGGTGGATTTGTCATAAGCATTAATTAATTGGCAAATACACCTTTTTTAATTGTCGCAAAATTAGGAGGTAAACTAATGAGTCGATATATCAAAAAGCGTGCCATCTTTAAATTGGGCGCGAGTTCGGGGCAGTACCGAACACAATGGCGATATTCGCTTGCCCAATGGGTAATGGCGGGATTGTTCGTGGTATCTTCACCGGTTGTGCTGGCGGGTGATATGTTGCCGGCTCCATCGTTGGTAAAAGATTTGTGTGATGATGAAATCATTGTTGAGCATAGCCCAGAGTTTGATTGGAGTTCGGTTTCAACTGCTGACACTTATAGAATTCTGGTGAGTACAGATGAGAACTTTTCTTCTTTTGATGAAAAGGCTGCCGATTCGAGTTGTACGGGTGATTGTTGGACGGCTGTAACGGGTAGCCCCGGTTATAGTAGTTTTAATTTGAAGTCTGGCATCTATTATTGGCGGGCACGGGCTGGTATTAAGTATAAAGATGAGGACAATAAGGGTAAAGGGGGCGAATGGTCTTCTACCTGTAAGTTTGAGATTAATGAGAAACCCAAGTTTATTGAAGGCTCGGCGACACCAAATGCAGTTGGTGATGGTGCGTCCGTTCGATTTACTTGTATTTGGAGTGATCATGAGAGTGATGCGCTTTATGATGTGAAGGCTCAATATGGCACCACTGAAGTTGAATTCAAACCCGTAGAGAAGTCGGGTCCTTGGGTTGTGTTTACTAAAGTGGTGGAAGTAGAAGGCCCAGGTGGGCATTCGGTAGAATGCAAAGTTTCCGATAAGAATGCTAGGGAATTGCACACAACTGAATGGAAAGATGCTGATGCTGGTACATTGCCGATTAATGCCCAGCCTTTGCCAGAACGTCCTCGGTTGGAAATTAAGAAAGCAGAAAACACTATTCCAGCTGGTCAAGATTATACAATTCAATTAATGGCCAGTGATTTTGACGTTGATATGGTGAGAATCGAAGTTGATTGGACGGGGCATGGCGATCAAAATGATGAGCAATTATCCCCAACTGATGAGGTGATGACTTTTACCCATCAATATCCAACGACTGGTTCGGTTACTTGGTCTGCGACTGCTTATGATGCTAATAATCATAAAAGCAATATGGTTCAAAAGTGGGTAGGTGTTAGCTTTCCACCTGAAACAGCCGAGATTGCAAAACAAGAGATAGCTAATAAAGACTCTTGTGATAATAGTAATAAGGATAAACGAAATCTTATACATGATCCTATTGACACTGTTACTGGTGCACAGGTACTTCGCCATGATTTACTGAGTTTACGAGGTGTTTTGCCGCTGTCTTTTACCATTAGCTACAATTCCTTGTTATTGGCAGAAGGAAATTTAGGGCGTGCTTGGGAACATAATGGCTATGACTTTACTTTACGGGAATTGCCTAATGATGATGTCATCATTAATTGGTCTGTAAATCAGTTTAATTTGTTCGCTAAATCTGGTGACGCTTATAAATCTCCACAATCCGCCTGTCATTCCGATACCTTAGTTAAAACGGCTGAAGGTGGTTTTACTTTAACGCGCAAAGGTATCACTTATGACTTTGATGAATTAGGGCGATTGCTCAAACTTCAGAATCGCCAAAAACAAGCTTTAGAATTTCAGCGTGATATTGATGGGCAATTGACGCAAGTAACTGAACCAGTATCGGGTATCTCTCTTAGCTATACTTATAATGGCGATGGTTTATTAACAACCGTGACGGATTCGTTAGGGCGGCAAGTGCAGCTTGGTTATGATGGGGATCGTAATTTAACCACGATTACGGATGCCGCAGGGCGAGTGACTACTTATACTTATAATGAGTTTGGGCAGACGCTAACCGGTGCTAAGGATGGTCAACAATTCTTTAGTAATAGTTATAGCAATAATCGTATCGTTGGGCAAACTGATAGTAGCGGTAATTATTCTAGCCTCGGTTTTAGTGGCAATCAAACCACCGTTACTAATCGGAATGGGCAGAAGCAAACCCATAATTATGATGGGGAGTTTTTCCTACAAAGTAGTCAAGATGAGTTGGGTAAAACAACGAGTTTTGGTTATGCGAATGGTAAGCGTACCAGTGTCACGAATGCTAATGGGCATACGACGGGTTTTGCTTATGATGGTAAGGGCAATTTGACGACGCTCACCGATGGAACCGGTAGTGCCACGCAAATGGCTTATGATGATCAGGGCAATGTCTTATCTATTAGTGATGCCTTGGGAACCAGAGCCAATCTTGCTTATGATGCTAACAATAATGTGATTAGTAAAACCGATGGGCTGGGTAATACGACGCAGTACAGCTACAATGGTGCAGGGCAAGTGGTGACGGTGACTAGCCCTAGTGGTGTGATAACGGCTTATGACTATAGTAAAGGTTTGCCGGTTAAAGTCACGACGGCGGGTGATAGTCAAGCGTTGATCTATGATGCGGCAGGGCGTTTGGTTAGTGTGACGGATGCTAAAGGGCAAACCACGACGCTGGCTTATGATAAGGTTGATCGTTTGGTGCAGGTGACGGATGCGTTAGGTCGCACGGTGAGTATCACTTATGATAATCGCGATAATGTGTTGACGGTGACGGATGCCAGTGGTGTGATTACCAATACTTATGATGCCAATGACAATTTGATGAGTCAAGTTGATGTGTTGGATCGTGAAACCCGTTTTGAGTATGATGCGGAAGGTCGCCAAATTAAAGTCATTGATCCGAAAGGGCAGGTGACTTTGAAGCATTATGATGCGGCTGGGCGATTGATTGAGGTGACTAATGCGGATGGTAAGAGCAAAACCTTGAGCTATGATGCGGTGGGGCGGTTGCTGAGTGTGACAGATATTTATGGACACACTACCCAATATGCTCGTGATGCCGTAGGTCGTTTGGTGAAGAAGACAGATGCGTTAAGCCAGGCTACCGCGATGACTTATGATAGTCGGGGTAATTTGCTAACCGTGAAGGATGCTAATAATAACACTACGCAGTATAGTTATGATGCGGGTGATAATTTAGTCAGCAAAATCAATGCGTTAGGCAAAGAAACCCGTTATGAGTATGATTCGGATGGGCGGCGCGTTAAAATCATTAATGCCAAAAATCAGGTGACCCAATTGGCTTATGATGCCAAAGGGCGTTTGGTGACGGTGAAGGATGCTTTGGGGAATACGCGGCAGTTCAGTTATGACAAAGATGATGTCTTATTAAGTCTGCAAAATGAGTTGGGGCATATCACCGCTTTTACTTATGATGCGGCTGGCAAGCGGACTGGTATTACCGATGCGAATGGTCATGCTACCCAATATGCTTTTGATCTGCGGGATAATTTAACCGCTATCACGAATGCGGCTGGTGGCGTTAAGCAAGTGAGTGCTGATGCTAAGGGTAATATATTGTCTGTTACCAATGTCTTGAATAAGATTACGGGTTTTGTTTATGATGCCAACGATAATCTGGTTAGCAAGACGGATGTGATGGGGAATAAGACCAGTTATGCTTATGATAGTGATGATCAGGTGGTGACGGTGACGAGTTCTAACGGGACGGTGACGACTTTTGAGGATAACCGCCCAGTCAAAATCACGGATCCACAAGGGCATACACAGACGTTGAGCTATAATGCGGTTGGGCGTTTGCTGACAGTGACGGATGCTGAAGGGCGTGTTACTACTTATACTTATGATGCGGTTAATCGGTTGGTAGCGGTGAAGGATGCGTTAAATCGTACTATTGCTCTGACTTATGACGCGGTGGGTCATTTGCTGACGGTGACGGATGCGATGGGTCATGTCACCAAGCGGAGTTATGATGATACCGGTAAATTAGCGAGTCAAATCAATGCGTTAGGTGAAGAAACCCGCTATGAGTATGATGCCAATGACCGTTTGGTGAAAGTCATTGATGCGAACAATCATGCCACGCAATTGGGTTATGATGCAAAGGGCAGGTTGGTGAGCGTGACTAATGCCTTGGGTAATACGCGACAGTTGAGTTATGATGCTGCGGATAATTTGCTGAAACGGATTGATGCGTTGGGCAATACAGTGGCAGCACTCAGTTATGATGTGTTGGATAATCCGCTCAGTGTCTCTGACGCGCTGGGGAATACTTCTCAATTTGAGTATGATGCAGGCAGCCGTTTAATTGGTTCGGTTGATCCGGCGGAAAAGGCAACGCAATTCAGTTATGACGATCTGGATCGTTTGGTAACGAGTGTGGATGCCGCTGGGAAATCCAGTCGTCAAGTCTTTGATAAGGATGGTCATCGGACGCAGCTCACGGATCCCAATGAGAATCAAACGAACTTTGTATTTGATAAGAGTGGGCGTTTGGTGAAGGCTACCACAGCAGCAGGTGGTTCTGTACAGTATAGTTATAGTGCGAGCGATTTGCTGAAAACGGTTATTAATGCCCGGGGGCAAGCTCGGCAGTTTGAGTATGATGCTGGGGGTCGTCTCACAAGCATGACTGATGCCGATGGTGAAGTGACTTATACTTATGACAACAACGATAATGTGCTGACGGTGACGGATGCCAACGGTGTGATTAGCCGGGATTATGATGCAGTTGGTCGGGTGATTAAATATACCGATAGTCAGGGCAATGTGTTGCAGTATGCTTATGATGCCGCTGGTCATTTGGTGACGCTGACTTATCCGGATGGTAAGCAGGTTTTTTATGCGTATGATGCGGCTGATCGGTTAATCAAGGTGACGGATTGGGCTAATCGTATGACGAGCTATACGTATGATGCCAATGGACGTTTAACGCAAGTGGTGCGCCCTAATGGTACGCGGATGACTCGCGATTATGATGCGGCTGGGCAGTTAGTGGAGCAACGGGATGTTGATATTGATAGTGAGTTGATTCGGCAATTCAATTTTGTCTATGATGCGGCGGGCAATATCACGCAAGAGCAATCTCTCCCGGAAGCGGTGTTAGTGCCAGTACGTTCTGTGGTGATGAGTTATGAGGCGGCGAATCGTGCCGATACTTATCGCAGTGCCACGGTGGTTCAAGAGAAGGATATTCTGTTGGATGCCGATGGTAATATGACGTGGGGACTGTTGGAGCGTGGTTCGTTGGATCGTGACTGGGTGGAATTTGCTTATGATTCGCGGAATCGTTTGGTTAAAGCCGGTGACACAGTTTATCGTTATGATGCTGAGAATCAACGAATTGCGGTGCAGGAAACTCGTTATGTGGTTAATTCGCAGCCGGCGTTGAGTCAGGTGTTGATGAAAACTGCTCCCGATGGTCAAAAAACGTTTTATGTCTTTGGTTTGGGTTTGATTGGACAAGAAGCGGGTGGTGATTATCAGGCGTATCATTTTGATTTGCGTGGGAGTACAACGGCTTTGTCGGATGTTGAGGGTGAGGTGGTTGAGCGTATTCATTATTCGCCTTATGGGGATGTGGTTAGTCATCATCCGAAGTTGGTGGATGTGCCGTTTTTGTATAATGGGCGTGATGGTGTGGTGACTGATGATTCGGGTTTGTTGTATATGCGGGCGCGGTATTATAATACGGATTTGCGGCGGTTTGTGAATCAGGATGTGTTGTTGGGTGGTGTTGCTGAGGGGCAGACGCTGAATCGGTATGCTTATGTTACTGGGCGGCCTGTTAATTATGTTGATCCGTTTGGGTTGGCAGCGAATTTTGCAATTTGTATTCCTTTTGCAAACGCTTGTGCAGCAGCAGGAGCTACCATATTAAAAGGGGCTGCAATTATTGGGGCAGGAATAGTGGGTTTATTTGTGGGGGATGCTATAAATGATACCATAAATGAGAACAATAAGACAGCTTCAGACAATAGCAATACTCAAGACCAAGCGAGACAAGCAGAATATTTACGGATGAAAAATTTTTGCGACAAACCTCCAGGACCAACTGGAGATTATTGTTCGGATTTGTCAAAACAGATTGATCATTATAAAACATGTACCAATTGGTATTCACGTTGGGATGATAAGTGGCAACCTGGAAGACATAAAATAAAGATTGAAAATTGGAATAATAGAGTGCGAAACCTGAAAGAAGAGCATAAGAGGAATTGTGTTGAAAAATGCAACTAAGTGAGGAACTGAAAGAATTGTTTGAACGATACACATCTGAATATACAGATTTTATTGGTATAAAACTAAAAGATGTGAATCAATGTGGTGTTGGTGAAGATTGTCCATTACATCTGGCATCAAGACAGGGATTATTAAATGACGTTAATATCCTCTTGGCTTGTGGAGCTTCTGTAAATATCAAGGGTGATATTGGGTTAACTCCACTTCATTATGCAACTGCTGGAGGCTATCTTGACATTGTTAAGAGTTTGCTAAAAGCTGGGGCAATAATTGATTGTAAAGATGAATTCGGACAAACACCTTTAGATTGGGCTAGAATGCAGAAGCAAATAGAAATTGTCAATTTTTTGGATAACCAAGCCATGTAGGGTGTGCAACGTCTTTTTGTTGCCCTCCACAAATTGGCTTTTTTGGCTGAATTTGTCTGAATTGTTTGTCTGAATCAGGATTTACGGGATTTAAGGATTTTCAGGATTGGTTTGTTGGTTTTATCCAGTTTATCCTTTAATCTTGTGAATCCTGATTCAGACATGTTAGTATGGATTTGGTGGATTTGACTACCCACCCTACATTTATAGACGGGGCTGCACTGTTGTTGCCCTTAACTTGTTTGAATCAGGATTGACGGGATTATAGGATTTTTAGGATTAAAAACTTTAACTTCATGGATTGTTATGATTGGTTTTGGTTTTATCCTGTTAATCCTATAATCTTGTGAATCCTTTATCTGCTATGTTAATATTTTATAGAGGAGTAAAAGTGCAAACATTTGAATTTAAAATAAAACCACATAATGGCATGATAAAACTACCTCCCAAATTTCAACAATGGGATGATAGACAAATACGTGTCATTTTGCTGATTGAAGAAATAGGTTCTACCATTCAAACCCAGAAAAATCATTATGCCTTTGATGCAGTATCACTGAATACTAAAGGATTTCGTTTTAACCGTGAAGAAGCCAATGAACGATAAACGTTTTTTTGACACCAATACTGTTGTTTATTTATATTCACAAGATGAACCCGATAAACAATCCATTGCCAAAAACTTGTTTAAAAATAACCAGCCTATTATTAGTACACAAGTATTAGGTGAATTTTCTAACGTTTTACGGCGGAAATTCCAACAAGAATATACAGATATAGCAGTTGCCGTAAGTCAAGTAACGGCTATCGTCAGTGAAGTCGCTACCATAACTAATGATAATATAATCAGTGCATTAAATTTAGCTGATAAATATCACTATTCATTCTATGATAGCTTAATTATCGCAGTTGCATTGGCTGAAAATTGTACGATTCTTTATTCTGAAGATTTACAACATGGGCAACTGATTGAATCAACGTTAACGATTCAAAATCCTTTTTTAGTTGACGAAGATAAAAAGCAAGCGTAGCATGGATTTGGTGGGTTTGACTACCTGACGGGGCTGCACTGTTGTTGCCCTTAACTTGTTTGAATCAGGATTGACGGGATTATAGGATTTTTAGGATGGGATTATTGAGGTTGTTGGTTTTTTTAATTCTGTTAATTTTTAAATTCTGGTCATTCTGATTCAGACGGTTAATTGGATTGTGCTTTAAAAGGTAATAATTTGGATATAAAAAAAATTTACTTAGATGTCTGCTGTTTTAACCGGCCCTTTGACGACCAAACTCAAGAACGTATTAAATTAGAAACAGAAGCAATTCTTTTGATATTAAAGCGTTTTGAATTAGGTCAATGGCAATGGGTAAGTAGTGAAACAATGGATTTTGAAATTGATCAAACACCTAGTGTAGAACGTAGGAATCGGATCAATTCTTTAATGGTATTATCGAAACCCCATTTTATCTTACTTGATAACAAACTGATAGAGCGCGGTTCTGAACTTGAAAAAAAAGGTTTTGATGCTTATGATGCCCTACATATTGCTTGTACTGAACACGGACAAGCAGACGTTTTTCTAACAACAGATGACAAAATGTGTCGTTTAGGCAAACGTTATTCAAAATCATTGATGAACTTAAATGTTCGCATTGAAAATCCATTAAAATGGTTTCAGGAGATCATAGATGAGCTTACAAACAATGACATTAGAACAAATTCATCAAAAGGGAATTGAAGTCTTGGTACATCATTTAGGTGCTGTCGGTATGATACGGTTTTTTCAACAATCTGAAACAGGCTGGGGAGATTATACTAAGGATCGGTATAAATGGTTAGGCAATAAAGATGTTAAAACACTTGCCGGTGAAATCATAGCTAAACGCAACCTGCATCATAAGCAAGCGTCGGGTGGGTAGGAGCGAAGCGGAAACCGGCCATTTCTCAATTAATGTCATCATCTATTGATGGCATGGATTTGGTGGGTTTGACTACCTGACGGGGCTGCACTGTTGTTGCCCTTAATTTGTTTGAATCAGGATTGACGGGATTATAGGATTTTTAGGATTAAAAACTTTAACTTCATGGATTGTTATGATTGGTTGTGGGTTTTATCCTGTTAATCCTATAATCTGGTGAATCCTGATTCAGACATGTTAGTATGGATTTGGTGGATTTGACTACCCACCCTACTTTTTGTATATTTAATTTGGCATGGTTGTGGTGGGTTGCAGCGAGAGCTAATACCCACCTTACATTTAAGGATTGATAGAATTTAGCACCGAAAAAACTAATGTTGAATAAAATTAATATCACCCTTGGTAAAACTTTATCAATACAGCGTACTGGGTGGACTACAACTCAACATGATGCTTTAATTTATGCTTTTATTGATGAAGTAAAAAATCATCCTAATTATCAGGTGGCAAAATCTGGTAGCTATAAAGACGCTGTTTTATTAGCACAATCTTTTATCAATGATAAAATTATTCAAACATTAGATAACAACAGCCCTATCATTTTGCCAATTATGGCAGAAGAAAAACAGGGAAAAAATGCGATTCCAATGGGAATGGCTGATGTTATAAATAGATATACTGGTTTTCAAGTATCTGAAAATATCTATCAAATAAATAAAGCCGGACATACTGGAGCAAATGGTTGGCACCGGATAACTACGCCTGCCCTATTTATGGGGGATGTTATTATAGATGCTGAATATCTCATATTAGATGATTTTATTGGAATGGGTAGCACACTTGCTAATATCAAGAGCTTTATTGAAAACGCAGGTGCAAAAATCGCTGGTTTTGAGGCATTAACAGGCAAACCTGAATCATCTCAACTCTATTTGAGAAATCAAAGCCTTGAAAATTTAAGAAAGAAACATGGAAAATTTGAACAAGAATTCAAAGAAATCGTTAAATTCGACTATTCCTGTCTTACAGAATCAGAAGCTAGATATTTACTCAGGGCTAAAACTATTGAACGAATCAGAAATCAACTCACTCGCTCAATTCGTGAAAACAACGGCAGAAATGATTAACAAAAGGCAAAGGTAAATTAGCAAGCGTAGGGTAGGTATTCGCTACGCTAAACCCTACATTTCTACACTTGCTACCTGACATGACGGTTCGTAGGCTGCATTGTGGTTGCCCTTAACTTGTTTGAATCAGGATTGACGGAATTTTAGAATTTTCAGAATGGGCTGTTGGAGTGATTGAGTTTAATTCTGTCAATTCCTAAATTCTGATTCAGACAGGTTTGTGCTTTAATTCTGTTAATATAGTACAACGAATTAGCGAAATAAACGAATACAACATAACCGCCTTTAATTCGATTATTTCGGCAATTCGCTGTACTCGGTTTTATGCCAATTCTCAAATTATGGTAATTCTGAGATCGAGGCTAATGTTTTTGCAAAAAACATTAGCCTCGATCAGACAATTAAGGATATTTTAAGTTATGAAGTCCAAAGTTTACATTGAAACTTCCATTCCAAGTTTCTACTATGAAATTCGTGCTGTTCCAGAAATAGTCGCCCGTCGAAATTGGACACGACAATGGTGGGATGAATCACGGCAAAATTATGAAATTGTTACCAGTAATGCAGTAATTGATGAATTGAATAAAGGAGATTATCCAACCAAAGCTAATACTTTGGAATTAATTAGCAGTATACCACTCCTACCATTTGAGGAAGAAATTACAGAAATTGTAGAAAATTATCTCAAATATAAATTAATGCCAAAAGACCCATTAGGAGATGTGCTTCATCTAGCATTAGCATCGTATCATAAATGTGATTTTCTATTAACTTGGAATTGCAAGAATATTGCAAATGCTAATAAATTTGCTCATATCAAACGTATTAATACATTACTTGGTTTGTTTGTACCCACTTTATTAACACCTCTTGAATTAATGGGAGAAATTGAAAATGAAAAATGATCCAGTTCTTAACAGAATACGGGAAGCACGGCACCGTATTTCAGCCCAATGCGGACATGATCCTCAAAAATTAGTACAGTATTACATGGAATTACAAGAACAATCTCAACATAAATTAGCAAGCGTAGGGTTGGTAGGAGCGAAGCGGAAACCCACCATTCCTTAATTAAATTAATGTCATCATTATTGATGGCATAGATTTTGTGGGTTTGACTACCCGCCCTACATTTTTACTGTTGTTGCCCTTAATTTGTTTGAATCAGGATTGACGGGATTATAGGATTTTTAGGATTAAAAACTTTAACTTCATGGATTGTTATGATTGGTTTTGGTTTTATCCTGTTAATCCTATAATCTTGTGAATCCTGATTCAGACATGTTAGTATGGATTTGGTGGATTTGACTACCCACCCTACATTTCTACACTTGCTACCTGACGGGGCTGCACTGTGGTTGCCCTTAACTTGTTTGAATCAGGATTGACGGGATTATAGGATTTTCAGGATTAAAAACTTTAACTTCATGGATTGTTATGATTGGTTTTTGTTTTATCCTGTTAATCCTATAATCCGGTGAATCCTGATTCAAACCTGTTAATATTTTCAGGATTAGTTTCTCGGTTTTATTAGAATTTTATCCTGATAATCCTAATTCAGACATTCATTCAATAAAGAGGTATTGACAGATGAAGAAACTATCAAAAGCCCTTGGGGCTATTATCGGCATGACTTTAGTCACTTCAAGTTATGCCATCAACTATACTTACGATGCCCTTGATCGTCTGGTTTCGGTGAATTACGATAAACAATTTATCAACTACACTTACGATGATGGTGGTAATCTTATTGATGTTGAAACCAACATATTTCTTTACACGATCAATGGTAGGCTCCTTGACAAACAAAAGAATCCTATCGTTGGTGCGATGGTGCAAGTGGATAAGAGGGCGTTTGCAATAACCGATTCTAACGGTTACTGGGAAATCATTGATTTACCAGAAGGGCATTATAACCTCGCTGCTAAGAAAGAGGGTTTTGCTTTTATGGAGCAGGATTTTGAAGTAGGTAATCAACATTGGATTACCGAACTCAAAATACCCGTTTTAAGTGAATTCAAGGCGAGAATTATCCCAGCCAATTTGAAGAAACCCGCGGAACAAGGTAAAAACTTCCGGTTCAACATCACTGCCATTAATGGAGGGGATCAAATCGCAACCAATGCGTCTATTGTTTATACGATTCCAGAAAACACTCAGCTTGTGAGTATTCGGGGCTTGGGAGATGTGGAATGTGATGGTGTTGTCAATGATGACAATGAGACAACTTGTATTTTGCCAAAGTTACCGATTGGTGCGATGATCGATATTGAGGTTGAACTGTATCTGGAACTCAATGAACTTTTAGGACCCAAACCGAGTCTTAAAAATGTCGCAACCTTGTATTCTAACTATCCTAATACAGATGTTGCAACACGCTATACCGCCATTCAACCTTATTTATCGGTTTTTTGTGAAGGCATACCGAATCCAATCGTATTGGGTGGTCTCTTGCATTATGAATGCGATATTGAATTGAATGACAATGCGCCTAAAGAAGTGGCTACTGGTGTTCACTTTAAAATGCAGTTGCCAGATGAGTTGAGACCAGAATTTGTCTCTACCACATCAGAAGGGCATATTTGTGATACGAGCAATTGGCCCACACTGAATTGCCCCATTGGTGAGTTAAGTGTTGCGAATCCGAATGATATTAGTGAAGTGACTGTGGTAGTGGAGAGCGTGCTTGAAGATATTATCATGCTTGAACTGACTTCTTTGTTGCAAGTCACCGCTGATAATTGCGAAGGTCATATCAACGAAGTCACCACTCAAATTGATTTTGGTGATGTTGAAATAGATGCTGTGATTGCCCTTGATGTGACCAATAGTATGAAACCCATACTCAACAGTATCATCAAAGTGGTAGAAACACTGTTAAAAGAAACCTTTGCAACTGAGGGCGACGCACCGTTTATCGCCATCGTCAGTTTTAGAGATAGAAACGAGATTAAGTTGGAAGCGGCTACCGATGAATTGGAGCATTTGCTCAATGCCCTGGAGGGTTTAGAAGCGAGTCGCGGTGGTGAATGTCCAGAAGCTTCAGCACAGGCTTCGTTAATCGCCGTGAAACACATCAAACCAAAAGGGAGTTTCATCTTCTTCACCGATTCATTGCCTTATGAAGATGCAGAAACGCAAGCAGCATTGGATGAAATTGCTCAAGTGATTGGCAGTAAAGACATTCACGTTTTTGCACCGATCACGGTTGATGAGAATTGTATTGATAATTATAAATAGGGTTAAGGTAAGGGCAGACACGCAGCTCTGCCCCTACAAGCCCAGATAAACAATATTGGAAAAATTATGCTAAATTCTAACCGTTTTATCACATCATTTCGTATCATAAGTCTCAGCATCCTATTGTATCTACCAACTTTAGCACAAGCTAATGATACGACACCTGCGATGGATTTTTGGTGCGATTATTTTCAGACATTGGGAGAAGATTGTATTGCTTTACCCCCAATACCAGATGAGCCCCAAGAATTAGCAGAATGGGAAGCTTTTTTGGATGCTTTTATTGTTGCGGCATTTAAAAGCACGAAGGGACCGACTATCACAATACCCCAAAAGCTACCCCAAAATAGTACGGCAAGTATTAGTGTTAAAGCAATGAACACCCATTTTAATAGTGATAGTGAAGTTAAAATAGAGAAAAATGATAATGACAGTCTCATTCAAATTAATTCCATTGCGTTTGAGTCACCAGAAGAGTTGATTATAAACGTCACCGTACCCGCAGAAATTGAGGCACCTTCTCAATATGACATTGTTGTAGAAACACCGTTAAACAATAACACAATAGAAAAGATTACGGGTGAAAATATGCTCCATATCACTGGGGCATCTTCTATTCCAGAAATTATCAGCATCATGCCATCGCATGTCAAACAGGGTGCCAATAGTGTTTCTATCACTTTTTACGCTGTCGGTGTTGATTTTGATGAGAATTCAGAAATACATTTTGGGAATCTTGATGAAAACTCAGAGGTGTATTCTGGAGATAGTTACTTTACGGTTGAAGAGATTATTATTCATAATGAGATTTCATTGACAGCTGTACTGAGCATTGATGAATTAACACCCAAAAAACTGTATAACACCACTATAAAAACGGGTACTCAAATTGCAGAAGCTGTTATGTATAGCGGTTTTTTGCAAGTGTATCAAGCTGCCCTGCCTGAACTTATTGCCATTGAACCCTCTCATGGCAGACAAACTGAGACTATAGATATTGTTATCACTGGAGAAAACGTCAATTTCAGTGATGAAAGCGAGATTCAGTTTGATGGAACGGGTATCGAAGTTTTACCAACTAGCGTTACCGCTATCACTTCAACTCAGATAAGTGCTACAATTAAAATCGCTGATGATGCAGAATTAACATCAAGAACGATTTCTGTTATCACGGGGGCGGAAGAAACTGAGCCTCTCTATTATGCGTTTACTGTTGAAGAGAAAATA
>Ga0190283_1000338_pt1 | contig 25255 bp, 21 predicted proteins | sample 48691801_MG_FD_161669 | JGI IMG/M metagenome (GOLD analysis project Ga0190283, IMG submission 161669) | Hydrothermal vent microbial mat bacterial communities from Southern Trench, Guaymas Basin, Mexico - 4869-18-0-1_MG | ecosystem: Environmental > Aquatic > Marine > Hydrothermal vents >...
GTCCCCCTTTTTAAAACTTGCCTTTACCCACAAGCCTAAAAAATTAATCATTAATCATTAATCATTAATCATTAATCATTAATCATTAATTGTTAATCATTAATTATTAATTAATTCAATCATCCAATAAATCATTCATTAACCACTGACACAAAAGCGGTTAAAAATTTATTCTGCCAAACTAAAGTTTGGACTCCTGCCAAACTAAAGTTTGGACTCCTGCCAAACTAAAGTTTGGACTCCTGATTAGATGATTTTCGTTCAAGCACTACCGACTTGTGAATCAATATTAGTTTTTAAAAGGGTGATACACAAGTGACTGTTATCATTAATCATTAATAAATAATTGTTAATAATTAATGATTAATTAGGAAACTTATAGGTAAAAGCCAGCTTTTTCAAAGAGGGAGTTAGGGCCGTTCCCCCATTTTGAGCGCGGTGGCGCATAGCATGATCCATCAACACCAAAGCCAACATCGCTTCCGCTATCGGCGTGGCGCGAATACCCACACAAGGATCATGGCGGCCGGTGGTTATTACTTCTGTCGGCGCTCCATTAATATCAACCGTGCGCCCCGGCAAGCGTAAACTGGAAGTGGGTTTGAGGGCGATACTGGCAATAATATCTTGCCCACTCGAAATACCGCCCAAAATGCCGCCAGCATGATTACTTAAAAAACCTTGCTGAGCCATTTCGTCGCGGTGTTCTGTACCTTTTTGTTCAACAGAAGCAAATCCATCTCCGATTTCTACGCCTTTGACAGCATTAATACTCATCAGCGCGTGGGCGATGTCGGCATCCAACCTATCAAAAATCGGTTCTCCTAAACCTACCTGCACACCACTCGCTACCACAGTGATACGCGCCCCGATAGAATTACCTTCTTTACGCAAGGCATCCATATAGGCCTCTAATTCAGGCACTATCGCGGCATCGGGACAAAAAAACGGGTTACAGTTGACTGCTTCCCAATCGAAATTGTCGGGATTAGGCTTTAACGGCCCTAGTTGCGCTAAATAGCCACGTACTTGTACGCCATAGCCTACTTTGAGATATTTTTTCGCAATGGCACCCGCCGCAACGCGGACGGCCGTTTCACGCGCCGAAGATCGCCCACCGCCGCGATAATCACGAATACCGTATTTTTGCTGATAAGTATAATCAGCATGTCCGGGCCTAAATTTATCTTTAATTTTGCTGTAATCTTTAGAACGCTGATCCGTATTTTCAATCAGCAGCCCAATAGGACAACCGGTCGTTTTTCCGTCAAAAACGCCAGACAGTATTTTAACCTTATCCTCTTCGCTGCGCTGCGTGGTATGTCGAGACGTCCCCGGTTTACGCCGATCTAAATCAACTTGTAAATCTTCGGCCGTTAGTTCTAAGCCTGGAGGACAACCATCCACAATGCCACCGATAGCGGGGCCGTGACTTTCTCCAAATGTAGTGACGCTAAAGAGTTTTCCGAAAGTATTTCCAGACATAATTATTTTCCCGTTAATTTTACCCAGAAAGGATAAAATGTGAAGAGCAACAGGCGAAACGAGATAAGAAATCCGATTTCTTCAAGAAATCCGATTTCTAAATATTTCTATACCACTTCCGAGGTTTTGGTGTCAGTGGATTTAAAATGTTTAGTCGCGGCTATCGCCGCACCAACGATGCCGGCCTGATTTTGCATTTGAGCGGGGACAATTTCAGCGCGAGTTTGGAGCAAATGCAAAAACTTGTCATACTTGTTACTGACACCGCCCCCAATAATAAACAAGTCAGGCCAAAATAGGGCCTCCATACGCCCCAAAAACTCATTCACTCGCCAAGCCCACGTTTTCCATTTTAAACCTTCTTCGGTGCGATTTCGGGCCGAAGCCTGCTGCTCTGCCTCTTGGCCGCGTATTTCAAGGCGGCCAAATTCGGTGTTCGGCAACAATTGCCCATTAAAAAAAATCGCACTACCAATGCCGGTGCCAAACGTGTGAACAATCACGACACCGTCGTGTCCCTTGCCGGCCCCCAATTCCATTTCAGCAATGGCAGCCGCATCGGCATCATTTAATAATAAGACGGGACAACCGGTTTTAGCGTTAAACAGTTGTTCTCCATTGGTACCAATCCAAGAATGGTCGATGTTAGCGGCCGTGTGGACTACGCCATTTTTGATAACGGCCGGAAAAGCACAACCAATCGGCCCTTGCCAATTAAAATGTTGCGCGATTTCGGCCACCACCTCCGCCACCGCCTCTGGCGTGGCGGGCAGCGGGGTGGCAATACGAAGACGCTCACTCGTCAATTCCCCAGTTTCAAGGTTGACGGGCGCACCTTTGATGCCCGAACCGCCAATATCAATGCCTAAAATTTCCATTATTGTTGTCGTCTCTGGTAATGAATTAAATCGTAAAAATATCCGTCCAAGATAAATCTTGGACTCCTGCCAAAATTGAAGGGAAAGCAATAAGGCCTCAACCCGAAGGGGTTGAATGTGAATGGTAAGAATATTGATATAATATGAATAAAATTCATACCGTTAGAGTTTTAAAAAAAAAGTTATAATCATAAATACTAAGTATAGTACTAGGACTTACGCATTGACAAACTAAAAAAATTGTATTCACGATTAATATCAATGAGTTATGAATATTTTACCAATGGCTAAATTGATGAAAATTGCCCAAAAACAACTGACCAGAAATTTGTAAGTTATTGTATTTAAAATGACTCATAAATATTTTCATCTGTCAATGCGTAAGTCCTAAGTACAACGGATTAGGGGAGTAAACGGATTAAATTTTTTCCTGAAAATTTGTTGCCTTTTTGAGTATAGCCCCTTTGGGCGAGCTTTGGGCTCGATTGAAAGCGCTTGCCTTTCTTAGCCTAATCAAGTAACATACGCGCCGTTTTACAATTCAACGGATCATTGGAGTCATTGTTGGTTATTGCTAATGCGAATTAAGGGTTGAATTAATTAAAGGGGGTTTAGCCCCAAAGGGGCGTGTTATTAAAGCCTGGGGCATCGCCCCAGGTTTCAATGGATTTTTCAACCCTTAATTCGCATTGCTAATTCACAATTGTAAATTGTTTACAGCAATGACCCATTACCCATTACCAAACCACTAAAGAGGATTATAGGATAATGAATCCGATAAGTCACACTCAAGGGCGAGCGAGTCGCCATGCGACACTGGCCGTCATGCTGATGTTTATCAGCACACCATTGGCGGCGGCCAGTTTTAACTGCAATAAGGCCTCAACCAAAGTTGAGAAGATGATTTGTGCTGATCCTGAACTCAGCGAGGCCGATGAGCAACTGGCTGAAGCCTATAGAAACTTGCGAAAAGCATTACCCAAATCAGAGCGTGCTCTGTTAAAAAGAGACCAGCGCCAGTGGCTAAAAGAACGGAATGTCGAATTTAGAACTTGTGAAGACCCGTACTGTTATGCGTTTTACCTCGTGAGAATCGAACAACTCAGTCCGGTAGCACAGGCCGGTTTTAACTGTAAGAAGGCTAGAAGCAAGCCTGAAAAGCAGATTTGCGGCAGTCGCCTCTTAAGACATGCTGATGGGCGGATGACTTATGCCTACCAAAATTATTTTTTTGCCCCCCGCGAACAGCGTGAGTGGTTAAAATCACGAAACCGGAAATTGCGTCGCTCGAATTGTAGGACCAAGTGCGCGTGGCAAGTTTATAAAGACCGAATTGAAGAACTTACCCGTCATCTAGTATATTGAGTAGTTTTTGAGGGCCATAAAATACTTACGTCGGCAAAAGTTTCGCTCCGCGAAACTTTTGCCGACGTGGATGCTTTCAAATCAAGTTATGGCCCTCAGTCGCGCTTCATTATTATTGATAAATCCGATTTTTCCCAAAAATCGGATTTCTTGGCTTATTCACAATTCACCATTCACCATTCATCATTCACAATTCACCATTCACCATTCACCATTCACAATTCACCATTCATCATTCATCATTCATCATTCATCATTCATCATTCATCATTCATCATTCATCAGTCCAAAAAGTTTACAGGAGTCCAAACTTTAGTTTGGCAGTCGTCAAACTTTAGCTTGGCAGGAGTCCAAACTTTAGTTTGGCAATAACTCGCGAGTACAACGAATAACGCGGATAAGCGAATTATTAAGCGAGTACAACGAATTACGCGGATAAGCGAATTATTAAGCGAGTACAACGAATTACGCGGATAAGCGAATTCTTAAGCGAGTACAACGAATTACGCGGATAAGCGAATTATTAATTAGGAGTCCAAACTTTTGTTTGGCAGAGTCCATTGGCAGACATCCATCAATAGAACACTAACATAATAGTAGCACAGTTTAACCATTATTATGGTATGGTTATTGGTACCTTTTTGGGGGCCATAAAACCGTTTGGAACGTTTCAGTTTACAGGAGTCGGCCAACTTTAGTTTGGCATGCCCAAGTTAAAACTGGCCGACTCCTATCTTATGTAAGCGCCATTAGTATCTCACCGTCAGTTTTATGAATTGGGATATGAATGAAATAATGGCCCTAAAAACATAGATTATAGGCCAGCGGCCAAATAAGTCTAACTGATTGTTTTTGGAACTGTTTGGCGTTACGATGAAGTTAGGTTTTCCAATGAATTGTTGAAATAAACGCGAAAAAGGGTAGCAGAAATTTTTTAGCCACTATAACCGCTCATTCATTCACCCCCTCTCCTACATCACTCGCCTAAGCCACACGGGGAGTCGCGGTAGAAAGTCGCGTCGTGTCCTCAATAGGACATGCTTAGCACGCCGCGAAAATAGCAGAAATTTTTTAGCAGGTGTAAAATAATTGCCCATTCATTCGCCCAAGCCGCCAAAAATGACTGGGAGTCGCGGTGGAAAGTCGCGTCTTCCCTAAAAAAGCTGATTTATTGAGTCCCTTTAGAGGACTTTAGCTTTTAGACAACAACTTTAGCTGTTGGCACTTGGATCAATGCAATCCGATTGATTACCAAGATGCAATCTGTTATTAGAAACAATTTTTGTTGAGTTTTTCAGATAAATGGAGACGACAATGCTTAACATAAGTGTTACCGAATTTGAATCACATTTTAGTCAAATTGTCAATCGGGTAGAAATGGGAGAAGAAATCACGATTACCCGTTTAGGTGAGCCGATTATCCGCCTGTCGACGGTGAAAAAAAAGCTAAAACCCTTACAGTCTTTAGCTGAATTTAGAGCAACGCTCCCAATGGCTAAAACACCTAGTGTAGAAATTATCCGCCAACTGCGTGATGAGGGTTACTAACATGTTCTATTTTGATACCAGTTTTACCATACCAAAATATATCAAAGAAGCCACCAGTGACAAGGTTGAAGCCATTTTGCTGAGTTTGCCACCTGAACAGTTGGTTATCAGTCAATGGACTCGAGTTGAATTTTCCAGTATGTTGGCGCGTCGGGTACGAATGCAAGAATTAACTGATGAACAGGCATTAGAAATCAAAGAAATCCGATTTTTAAAAAAAATCGGATTTCTCTTCGTCATCAAATATTCCTGCTAGTTCTGGTATCTCTGAGGAGACACAAGCATAATTATCTGTTGAACGGTCGTTTTTATGATTTTTGTGATGACTCAACTCTCACCGTCAGTTTTATGAATTGGGATATGAATGAAATAATGGCCCTAAAAACATAGATTATAGGCCAGCGGCAAAATAAGTCTAACTGATTGTTTTTGGAACTGTTTGGCGTTACGATGAGGTTAGGTTTTCCAATAAATTGTTGAAATCAAAAAACACGGTAGCAGAAATTTTTTAGCCACTATAACCGCCCATTCATTCGCACCCCTCTCCCACATCACTCGCCCAAGCCACACGGGGAGTCGCGGTAGAAAGTCGCGCACTGTCCTGAAGAGGACATGCTTAGCACATTCACCATTGAGACTGTTCCATCACCCTGTCCGGTGTTTCTGTGGGATAGGGGACGGGCTTTTAGGAAAATGCCCCAGCCACACGGGGAGCGAGCGTCGGGCGGGTTCCGCTACGCGATACCCACCATCCACCAGTTCATTTATTTATTTAAAAATGTGAGTTCAACTTAAACCCATAAGTTGTACTGGTTCATTCCAGTTGATGGCCCACAAATCGTCAGTTTTGACGTATTAATAGTAAGGGTTTAATCGTAAAAATTGTGTTTTTAATCAATTAATTGTTCTACATTGACCATCTAGTTATGCTTTCTGGATCCAAATGGTGATGCGTTACATTTAGCAATTGCCTGTTATTATAAAATGGATGCTCTAGTGACTTGGAATTGTAAACATATTGCCAATGCCAACAAACTGGATCATATCCGTAGAATCAATTTTCAGATTGGATTATCGACTCCTATTTTGGCAACACCGTTAAACATGCTAGAAGACGAGGAGGAATAGCAATGAAAAGTGGGGAACTCATTGAAATTAGAAGGATACGTCATGAAATTTCAAAGAAATATGGTCATGATTTAAATAAACTGTTGGAACATTACAAAGAATTGGAAGCTAAACTGAAAACATCAGGTAAGTATAGATTTGCCAAAAAGCATTAAGTTTTGTAGGCGCGTCCTACGCACCGTTTATATCCATTGAGAATTGAAATCCATTTGATAAACGGCTGCCAATGTCACAATCAATACTATAACATGATAAACTCTCTTATGAATTCGAGTCATAATTGCTATGAGATGAATGGTGCGTAGGACGCACCCTACAATACTACCCTCGTGATCGTTCCATTTGCACTCCAATTGCTTACCCTCGTGATCGTTCCATTGGAACGAAAATCGCCCACGCCGTTTCTCTTCGTTTTGACAAACGGATAGGTGGTAAGTTATTGGTAGATTTTACACTAAACTAAACCAGTGCCGATTCGTTCATAAGCAAATCCGTTATTATAACGAAACGGAGTTCAGCGGAGCTAATCCATGTAGTTATAGTTTGGGCTATGAGCCAGCAAAATTAGGTACCTACCAGACGAGAACATGGCCCCCATTTCAAGCAATTCTGCCATCGTCCTCACTTGGGTATCCCTTCATAAACAAATCCTTTATTATAAAAATCCTTGTCGTTATTTTTCTCGAATTTGTTCATTGCGACTTTCATTAGCGAATAAATCCTTTCATAAGCAAACAATCCTTGTCGTTTAACTGAATACCTTGCGTAGCCATTTTAGAAAGGATTGTATTTCTTGGGATTGTCGATCAATTAAATCCGCATTAACGGTACTGACTAACGCTTGTCCTGGCCGTTTTTGCCAAGCTAACCAAGTATATAGCGTTGCTTTGGTATGATGGTGAGGTTTAAACAGTGTGATCGGTAATCGGTTAAGACAAACGGTTGCCGTTTGTAACAAGCTTTGTTGTTCGCCTTCACAAACGGTTTGTTTAATTAAATCCTCCAACATCCCGTCATTTTTATGATCGGGCATTAGCCATAAACCGACAGGCGGTAATCCATCTGGATGAGTAAAAATGTTCCCCACATAACTTTGTGAGGGTGGTGCAGTAATATCATATCCGTTCCGTTTCAACGGTTGAGTCAATTGTTGCCAGCGCTTATTGAAGCCACCAATACCTTTAGAAGTCGTATAGTCCGCATCGGCAACAATACCTAAATGTTCTATAACACCATCTCGCAAATCATCAAACAAAGCTTCTAGCAAGTTTGGAATGATGCTATGGCGTACTTCCGCTAAAAGCTCAAATACCCTAAAGGGCACTAAACACAGCCAAGGGGGAAATTAATTTTTCTTTGATCCTTAGAATGGTTCATCCACGTACTTCCATTTCTGCTTGAGTCACAACTTGTAGCTTGTCTTTGTCATAAACGATGGCAATCACTTTTTTCTGGTCGCTTTTAAGTACACTACGCCCAAGACGAAATAACATCGCTTCATCATCATTTGGTTGAGCGGCTTGTTGAAAAGCCTTCACGCAATCCCAACTATGGGTTGTCGCAAAAACTTGAACATTTAACGCGTTAGCCAGTCTAAAAATCAATTTCCATACCTGTGGTTGTACGGAATAATGGAGACCATTTTCAAATTCATCGATGAGAAGAAAACCATGACTAGAATTAACTAACGCCAACGTCAAATGAAAGAGACGAGTCAAGCCTTCACCCAAACTGTTTAAATAAATTCTTTGTTTGGAATCTTTAAACCGTGCAATCACCACTCGTTTTTGGGGATTGCTAATGGTTAATCCCAAATCTTGGATCGAAGGTTCTATGAGTTGTAGTGAGGCAACAACCTCTTCTTTTAAATCGGTTAACGTAATCTTATCCCAAAGTTCGGCAACCTGCTCATCCTTCAGGTACCCGCAGGTAGACACCCATTCAACTGCCATCTTGGCTGAATGTTTATGGGGATGTTTAATAGAATCGACTGAAGACAGATAAGCAAATAATATCGGTTTACTGTCACGACTTTCTTGAAATTCCAACGCTAATCTGGCATCAACTAAACCATTACCGTGCGGTTCATCAATTGGAATATGACGACGCACTCCCTCTTCATGTTCAACAATTTGATAGTAACGAGTACGCAGAGTTATCCGCTGATTGAGATCAGTTAACGAACCAATTTCAATACCGGCATCGGCGAATTCTGGAAAATGACGCTGATAAAACAGATGGCGCAATGGGTTATCATCGGGCTGTACTTGGTTGCGAGCTGAGGTTTCTATTTCCCAATTTTCAGAACGTTGAGAAATTAACACGTCAAGCAGTGAGGCATTACTGGCATAAAACAACAACGCTTCCAAAAAAGCGGTTTTTCCCGAATTATTTTTCCCAACAATCAGATTAACGCGCCCTAAGCGTTCAATCGTCAATTCCTTAAACAAACGAAAATTTTTAATAGACAGTGAATCTAACATTGTAAGTTTCAATGATTAAAGATGATTAAATGAAAAGCACCGCCACAAATTGCTCAAATTATTCATCTGCTAACTATAACTCAAAATTGACGTATACTTGACGCTAAGTTTCGGACAGACGAATAACCGAAACAAGGAGTGTTTACCCTATTTTATTTAGGGTTATTTGGGCTTTTTGAGGGCCATAAAATAGTTTGGAACGTTTCAGTTTACAGGAGTCCAGTTTGGCAGTCGTCAAACTTTAGTTTGGCAGACATCCAACAATAGAACACTAACACAAAACTAGCACAAAACAATTCGTTTATCCGGGTAATTCGTTGTACTACGAGACAGGCATCCAAACTTTAGTTTGGCAGGAATCCAAACGTAAGGAAGGCAGTGCCAGACAGTGCTTGGCAGTGTCAAGTTAAAACTTATTACCCGTCAATAGAACATTGACAGAGTACTAGCACAGTTTAACCATTATTATTGTATGGCTATTAGCCCTTTTTGAGGGCCATAAAACCGTTTGGAACTTTTCAAATTATAACAAGGATTGGGTATAAGCAAGGATAAATCCCTGCTTATATTCAATCCTTGTAGTTATTTTTAATCAGTTAACATTTTTTTTGTATGGTTATTTGGGCTTTTTGAGGGCCATAAAACCGTTTGGAACTTTAAATATTGGACTCCGGACGAATTAGATGTCCAAGATAAATCTTGGACTCCGGACTAAATAGACGTCCAAGATAGATAAATCTTGGACTCCGGACTAAATAGATGTCCAAGATAAAAATTAAAAGAAATCCGATTTTTTGAAAAAATCGGATTTCTAATCTAGTTAAAATAGGTACGCACTATATCTATTCTCTTTCCACTGTGATCATTTCTAAAAGCCTCCCAATCTTTTATATGACGATTGGCAGACGGAAAATCTTGCAAAAAACGTTGCAAGCTGTTGGGCACCGCATGGAGTTGTTTAACCTTTTTCATTGTAGTCCATAGCGCCGCCGTTCAATCTCCATATCGGCGGTTATCAAGTCTGGATCATTTACTGACAATTCATTCAATCTGGAGCGTAATTTTAAAGCCGCCTCGCTTTCACCTTCATTGCGCTCAATGAGTTTGTAGTATTGTTCTAACAACCGAGTAAATTCATTCACCGCAGCAGGTGGACGTTCATCTACCTCCATGATCTCTGCCAATAATCGCCCACTTTCGGCCCCATAAGAAGACATCACTTGCTCAGCAATCACCTCATGTTCACGTTCTAATCGAACAATATGTTTCGGCTTGATAGTGGTGAGCAACTGTGGGCTATGAGTTGTGACAATAAATTGCGTGTTAGCAAAAGTCGCCATCAAATCCACCAAAATATGTTGCTGCCACATTGGATGTAAATGCAAGTCAACTTCATCAATCAAAACAATGGCTTCTGAGTCGATGGCTTTCTCAGAACGGTGAGGATTGGCTTGTGCCATCCGTCGCGCTAAATCCATCACTAAAGCCAAGGTGGTGCGATAACCATCACTCAATTGCTCCAATGACAACATTTCCGGCCCGTTTTCACCTGAATTAAGCGTCACTACAAAACGTAACGGATTAATCAAAGTGCGAGGCTCAGAACTGCCCGGAATCATTTGACTTATCGCACGACGGACGGCTTCAAGTATGGGTCGACGATATTCAAAATCCTTTCGTTGTTCTCTTTCACGACGCTCTAAATCCTCTTGAAAAGCAAACCATTCTATCATGCCTTGAAAAGGTTGGGTGGCAACCAAAGCATCTTCTAACGCATTGAAACGATTAAAATTTTTATTAAAATCGCGCTGCGAAAGAGAAAGTACCGCCCGCTCAGTGCCATAATAAGCAATCACTGGTAAATCAGTCGGTTTGCCATCCTGAACATCGTTAATGATTTGATCTAAAAAATCATGTAGCTGGTTAAGGCGCTTTTCAGGCGGAATTTCGGCCAAAGTCCGTTTAGTCTGATCACGTTCTTTGGTCATATCCCAAATAACCCCGTCCATGCTTTCAACTGTCACACGCACATAAGGCGCTTGCTTGATACCGCTTAATGGCGATTCGGTGACTACCAAATCGTCACTCACCATCGCCTGTTGTAAGTCATTGGAACGAAAGCCTTGAGGCCTTTCCTTGGAATAAACGTCTCTATCACTCAGTTCGGGTAGATGTGTTATCACGGCACTTAAGCCAACGGCAATCGCATCAAGAATCGTTGTTTTGCCAGCCGCGTTATTACCTACCAATACGGTTAATTGTGGATCGAGTGGCAAGTCTAATTTAGAAATAGCGCGAAAATTTTCAATGGTAATATGGCTCAGTTTCAGGGTTTCATTGGTCATCAGATAAATAATTTTGGCTTGAAAGCTTATTAGTTTTGGAAACTGATAAGGCTTTGTCCTCGTTTTGGCTTGAAACCTTCGAGGATAAAGTCAATCCGTTGTACTATTATCAATTAATTGGTTTCTCAATTCAATTTTAAGAAACCGGTACCGATTCGTTTATAAGCAAATCCTTTCATAAGCAGACAATCCTTGTAATTATAGCTTGGGCTATGAGCAAAATTCAGTTTTTATCATACGATAACATGGCCCCATTTCAAAGCATTTTGGATGTTCATGGGTAACAAACCAAGTTTATAATTCGTTTATCCGCGTAATTAGTTGTACTACGAGACAGGCATCCAAACTTTGGCAGACATCCAACACATTAACACAGCACAGTTTAACCATTATTATGGTATGGTTATTGGGCACTTTTTGGGGGCCATAAAACCGTTTGGAACGTTTCAAATTAAAGTATGGCCCTATATTGTAGACAAAAATTGAGTTTACTAGCCGTCCAAACTAAAGTTTGGACTCCTGACTGACACGAGTATTAGGCTATTTTTCCTACCGAACAGCGATAGCTTATCCGCTCGCCGAGATTGCTAAAGTGGGCGTGATAGAAGATACTATTGATAGAAAACCCGTTGTTATCTTTTACGCGCCAGGACAATTGTCGGCGCTGGATAAGCGCCTGATTGCAGATTCCAAAGAAGTCGGTTCAGCGGCGATGTTTAGCGCGGTGGTTAACGGGCGTCAGTTGACTTTTGATGACTATAATGGCGTGATTTCTGATAACCAAACGCGCAGCCAATGGGATGTATTTGGACGAGCTATTAATGGTGAATTAATGGGGACGCAATTGCGGCCGGTATTGCGAAGCAATGTACATTTTTGGTTTGCTTGGGCCGCCTTTAAACCTGAAACGAAAGTTTATGAGCGTTCCACCTAACTATTTACCAAAGGCACTCAAAAAGTATTAATTTTGTTGCAGCTGTCTGAAAGCTAAAGTCCCCTAAAGGGGACTGAATAATTATCTTAAAATCTATATCACTTAGGCCGCCTTTAAACATGAAACGAAGGTTTATGAGCGTTCCACCTAACTATTTACCAAAGGCACTCAAAACTGCCTATAACAATCCGTTTATTTCGCGTATCCGTTGTACTAATCACTAGGGCCGCCTTTAAACATGAAAAGAAGGTTTATGGGCGTTTGGAAAACACTTCCGATGTTTGCTAAACATCGGATGTGTTAATAACCATAAAAATCCGATGTCTTAAAGACATCGGATTTTTTGAGTAGAGTGATCACTGAACACTGATAACTGATCACTGAACACTGTTTGTCAAATTAAAAAGTTCCCGCGCCGCCGTTACCAAATCTTCACGCCCATCATAACCGGCTTGACGTAATTGGACGCAAGGTTCGTGCATTAAGGTATTTGTCAGCGTGTGGGCTATGAAATCAATCACATCATAAGGCGATTTTCCATTATCAATCATACGTTTAGCTTTTTTCACTATCCGCTGACGGGCCTCTTGTGCTTGATCGCGCACAAGACAAATAGTGTCCACCACATCTAGGGAATTCCGCCAACCCATAAAATGCGTCACTTGAGTGTCAATGATTTCTTCCGCTTCCAGCGCCGCTTGCTTGCGAGAATGTAAATTTTCTTGTATGACTTCATTTAAATCATCGACACTGTATAAATAGATATCATTAGATAAATTTTCCACCGCCGGATCAATATCACGGGGCACCGCAATGTCTACCAGAAATAACGGGCGGCGTTTGCGTTTTTTAATCGCTTGTTTAACATCCGCCTGAGTTAAAATATAAGTTGGACTGGCTGTGGACGAAATCACGATATCGGCCTCCGCGAGGTGGACTGGAATTTCCTCCAAAGTAATCGCGTAGCCGGCAAATTCTTTAGCCAGTTGGCGAGCGCGTTCTATGGTACGATTAGCAACAATCACACGGCCTAAACGGTTTTCATGTAAATGCCGCGCCGCCAATTCAATGGTTTCTCCGGCACCAATCAATAACGCGATATTATCACTTAAATCGCCCTCCAAACCGCCACAAATTTGCTGCGCCAATCGCACCGCCGCAAAGGCGACTGACACAGGGCTTGAACCAATCGCGGTATCGGTACGCACCTGTTTTGCCACCGAAAAACTGTGTTCAAATAATCGATTCAACAATCGGCCCGTCGTGCCCACCTCACGGGCCGTATTGTAAGCCGATTTAATTTGCCCCAAAATCTGCGGCTCGCCAAGAATCATGGAGTCCAAACCACAAGCCACTTGTAACAAATGACGCACGGCTTCCTCTTGCGAATACGTGTATAAATGTGCATGCAACCGCTCCATAGCAACATTATGATAGTGACTAAGCCAATTAATAATGGCTTGCGTTGTATCACATTCGAGTCCACAATATAACTCTGTGCGATTACAAGTCGATATAATCACGACTTCTTGTGCCAAGTCACGCTCAACGAGATCATGCAAAGCATGTCGGAGCCGCTCAGGCGTAAAATTCACCTGTTCACGTATTTCAACCGGGGCAGTGGTATGATTAAGGCCAAAAGCAAATAATTGCATATCTTTAGAAAATCTTTATGGGTTATGTATGCACACTCATCATTTTAGTTTATACTACAAACCGTTAGGATTTTAAACGAACTCGTTTCAGTTTTTAGCCGCGCAAAGTATAAAATGTTGCGATATGCGTCATTTAAAAATGAAGATTCATTTTTCATTGGTGTACGTTCCGTAGACAAGCGTATCTAACCTGAGTCGCAACCATTTTACAATAGCAGTGTCTGTTGTAATATTATTTTACTATATACGTGAGTTCGATTTTAAATATCAGTGAGTGATATAATTATTAATTATATCAAATAGTTAGTCATTATGACTTGATTATCAATCAGTTAAAAAAAACCAACAAGCTTTACTGGTTCATTTCAGTCTATGGCCCACAATTTTCCTGTTATTGACGTATTAATGTTAAGGGTTTTATATTTAAAAATGTTTTTTCAATTTAAAACAATTGATTAAGCTAAAATTTATATAACTTTACTTTCAAGCCCCAACGGGGCGACATTAATATAGCCAGGGGCAACGCCCCTGGAAACCTTCGTTCATTTTTCATTTTTCATTCTTCATTTTTAAAATTCGCCCAGCGAGGATAAAATATGGCCGATGAAGAGCGCAAAAAAGACCTACTTAAAGAGATTGATTTAATTCAATCTATTATCAATCGCATGGCAAACACCTCCTTTTTAATCAAAGGATGGGCTGTCACCATGATTGCCTTAATTTTTTCCTTCAAGTCTAACCCAGAGACACTGCCCCTTGTCTTTATTCCCGTCATACTCTTTTGGTTTTTGGATGCCTACTTTTTGCAACAAGAAAGGCTCTACCGAAAACTCTATCAATGGGTTATTCAAAACAGGATGACGGATGACAGCCATTTATTCAGTTTAAGCACGGCTCGGTTTGAACCTGAAAAACAATCCCTGCTGAGACTCATGTTCTCAATTACTATCGGCTCCTTTTATGCTGGGGCACTGGTTTTAGTCGTGGCTTATATTGTGTTCCGAGTATTGTTTCTTTCCTGAAGCATCTCCCCTGGACTACCACAATGTTGACTGGATAGATAAAAATGTCAAAATACCCCATAAATAAAGGTTTTACTCTGATTGAAGTCATGGTTGTTGTCGTCATTTTGGGCATACTCGCCGCTTTAGTCGTGCCCAAAATTATGGACAATCCCGACAAAGCCCGGCGGCTAAAGGCTGAACAAGACATTCGCGCCATCAAAACGGCGTTAAACCTTTACAAACTGGACAACTATAATTACCCAACGACTGATCAAGGCTTAGAAGCCCTCGTCACAAAGTCAACAATACCCCCTGAACCCCGTCAATGGAAAGAAGGTGGCTATTTAGAAAGCGTACCTATCGATCCTTGGGGATTTCATTACAACTACCTCAGCCCTGGCGTACACGGAAAAGTTGATATTTATTCGCAAGGAGCCGATGGACAACCCGACGGTACCGGCATCAATGCTGACATTGGAAATTGGCAATTAAAATAAATCGTTACCCTTCGGGGTTGATGCGTCTTTGATATACATATAAGGGCAACCACAAGGAGATAAGGGCAACCACAAGGGATTGCCCCTACGAACCATCATGTCATGTAGATAAGGGCAACCACAAGGGATTGCCCCTACGAACCATCATGTCATGTAGGTAACATACTTATTTATCCGTTTATTTCGCGTATCCGTTGTACTTGTCAGCATGATTACAGAAATTTACGCTTACGAAAAAGCGCCGCAATCTTACAACGCTTCCATTTTCTTAGTTGGGCCGACACCCAGAACAAATGAGGTTAAATCATGGCGGCCCAAGGCCCTCAAGGCCCTGTCAGAAGCTTATAAAAATCAACAACTTGAAATAGTTGTCTTCATTCCAGAACCGCGCAATGGCGTTTATAGTTCCAACTATATTATTAAGCAAGTTGAATGGGAAAAACAACATCTCGAAATGGCCGACGCGATTTTGGCGTGGGTTCCAAGAGATATGAATACCTCATTGACAGGACTAACAACCAATATCGAGTTTGGCAAATACGTTGAATCAGGCAAACTCTTCTACGGCCGTCCAGATAATGCTGAACATATCAGATACTTAGACTGGATGTACGCCAATGTCACAAGGCGGCAACCGCTGAATAGTTTGGCGGCACTCACTGATGAAATAGCCACTTATCTTCAACAGAAACTTGATAACTGTGACAACAAAGTCAGAAAAGCCGGCGAACGATATGTTCCGTTAAACATCTGGAGTACCAAGCCCTTTCAAAACTGGTATCAATCCCAACGGCAAGCCGGCAATCAATTAATCGATGCCAAACTATTGTGGACATTTCTCATTCACAAAGTCAACCTCACCTTTTCCTACGCGCTACATGTCAACGTTTGGATTGCCGCTGAAGACCGTATTAAGAGCAATGAATTTATTATCAGTCGCACTGACATTTCCGTTGTCGTGCCCTATTGGAAACATCCCACCGAGGTTTTTGACAGTGAAATTGTCTTAATCAAAGAATTTCGCTCTCCGGCAAGAACAAAAGATGGCTTTGTACATGAATTACCCGGCGGCTCCGCCTTCAAAAGAAGCGGTATTTTGCAAGTAGCCAGCGACGAACTTTACGAAGAAACCAGTATCAGAATCTCCTCAGAGAGATTTAAACACCTTGATTCCAAACAATTAGCGGCCACATGGTCAACCCATTTTGCCAACGTTTACGCAGTAGCACTAAACAAGCAAGAAATTGACTACGCCAAAGAAATAGCCGCTTCCGGGCAAACCTTTGGCGTCAAAAAAGACACAGAAATGACTTATGTTGAAGTCTGTAAATTAAGAGACATAGGAAAATATGTCGATTGGTCAATGGAAGGAATGATTTATCGAGCGATTTTAGCCTCTAGTTCGTAGTAGTTGCTTTAGCAACTAAAGTATGTAGTAGTTGCTTTAGCAACTTAAGTTTGTAGTAGTTGCTTTAGCAACTAAGGCGATAAATCGCCTACTACAAGCTAAGAGTTGAATCGCCATCATCCCCATCGCAACATCTATTCCAATCCCATGATGCAAGGCTTGCCCACTGAACACTAATAACACCGTACCGACTAGTGCAGTGCTTAGCACTAGGGCGGTGATAAGTTTGTAATAGCTAAAAATCAGTGTCAGTATTATCACTAACACAATGGACACGCTGATTTTATACGCCAAAGGCTGCGGTTGAAATCGCCCAAATCGTAGCAAGGTGTCAACGGCATTAGCGACGAGATAAACATCATCTACTTCGTTGGAACGAATTGGAATCGGGTGACGTTTTCCATTGTCTTGATGTGTGACACCAATAAAGACTATTTGCTTCTCGACATTTGCGCCCTTTTTTAATACATCAAGTGCGCTGTATTTCTCAATTAAATGGCGCTGATTGGTGGAGGGATTATCGGGCGGCGCAAAGCGATAAACGATTCTCTCCGTTTCGCGCCCTTTGGCTAAATCCATTTCATGGACTTTATCACAAACCCCCGCCTTGTTGGGCACCGTCACAGTGAGGTTGGGGCAGTCTATTTTTTGGCAAATTTGAGCAAGGCTAGTGCCTTGACTCGTATTGCAGGGCAACGTCTGCGCCCAAGCATTTAAGCGGCGCTTAAATTGTCGAATCATATAAGCGGCGTTGCGAGTGCTATCTTTACAAGAATAAAGTTGCGCCATCGCTGCCAATAATGGCATAGAAGGCACAACCGTTAAATGATTATCCTCGCACACCAGCGACACCGGTTGCCAACTTCGTCGTTTACCCCCTTCATCCGCGACAAAAAACGTATTTGTCCAAAAAACGTTTTTTTCATCTCTAATATAACCCTCTAAAAAAGAAAAGGGCTTTTCTAAAAACGCCTCCGTTTTGATAGCCCCGTTTTCATCCAACGGTTTTCTATAGGTACGACTTAACAAAACAATTGGCGTGTCATACCTCTCACGAGAATGAAATTCTTCATTGAGTTTTTGCAAATACGAGCCTAACGCGACATCGGTATCCAGTTTGACGGGCGAACAAACCGCATTTTTACCCACTTCATGGAAACATCCATCACTCAACCATGTTAAACTCATATCTACCACTACCACATTCGCGCCGCCCTTATCAGCCTGTTCAATCAAAGACTTGAGCTTATCGCGGGGCATAATAACTGGTGAACCCCATTCACGGTAAGTTTTATCATCAATTTCAAACAAAGCCATCCGCTGCATTTTCCGCCCGGTTTGAGTGATAGGCTCAAAATCGCTCTGAAAATACATGAGCCAATCCAACACTTTGTCTTTGATTTCTTTTAACAAGAAAACCTCCGAAGCGGAGTGCAACGCGACTACAACGGCGGTGGCAACGAATAAATTGAGAAGGAATCGTGTTATAAGCGACTTTCGGGAATGGTAGCGTTTAGGTTTTAATAAAGAGAAAGGTAAGCGTGACAAAGCGGCAACCTTATGTTTTAAAAAAGTAGAATTACTCATTTTTGGTTATCCTCCGTTGGAGTCAATGCAACTTAGGTTTGTAGTAGTTGCTTTAGCAACTAAAGTTTGTAGTAGTTGCTTTAGCAACTAAAGTTTGTAGTAGTTGCTTTAGCAACTAAAGTTTGTAGTAGTTGCTTTAGCAACTTAGGTTTGTAGTAGTTGCTTTAGCAACTAGGCGATAAATCGCCTACAAACGAACGAATTGTAGTAGTTGCTTTATAAATTTTTAGGCGATAAATTGCCTACTACAAACGACGAACGAACGAATTGTAGTTGTTTTATAATTTTTTAGGCGATAAATCGCCTACTACAAACTACAAACTACAAACTACAAACGAGAGGCGTTCTCTAATCCGTTTACTAAGTATATTAATATTATATAAGTAATACTCCATCCCACTAATAAACTCCATTGGGCATAAACCGGTAGCGACGGAGCAAGTAATGCGGATATGCAGCACGCTGTCATTAACGCGTATTCCCATAACACAGTGCGTTTGTGTCCCCATCCGAGTTGTACTAGCCGTTGATAATAATGAGATTTATGCGCTAACCAAATTTTTTCTCCCCGTAATAAGCGCCGTAGTAATGTCACAGTGGCATCAACAATAAATGGTGAAAACAGCAGTAGCGGTACCCAGAGTGGAAAAATGCCTTCACGATTGCCCCATAAGCTAAAAGCGGCGGCCAAAAATCCTAAGCTAGAAGCACCGACATCGCCCATAAAAATCCGCGCAGGTGGAAAGTTAAATACTAAAAAGCCACCGGCAGCACTGGCAACCATCAAATTCATCACCATAAATAACCGATGATCGGCCAATTCGCCTAAAATCGCCAAAGTGCCAAAGCCAAATACGGCCATGCCGCCGGCAAAACCGTCCATGCCATCCATGAAGTTATATAAATTAATCATCCACACCACAAATAAGAACGAGAGGCCTACTTGTAAAAATGGCAGCAATGTCCAAGCTAAGCCGGGCAAAACTAAATGGGTAAGCCAAAATTCACCTTGCCATAATAACAAATAGGCCGCCAAAAAATGCACCGTCAAGCGATACAAGGCGGCAACATGACGACAATCATCAATAAAAGAAATGAGTGCAATGAGTAACCCACTGATAAATATAAAAAAATAGTCCAGCATCAGGCCATAGCGCCAGCTTGCCAACATGGCCGAGATTGTAAATGCCATAAGTATCGCAATCCCGCCACTAATAGGAATGGGGCGGGTATGTAAAGAGCGTGCATTTGGTTCATCGAGAATACGAAAGACGGTTTTTGGACGGCTGAAGCGCAACGTCAACAAGGCCGATACTAGAAAAGCCACCGCCATTAATATAGGAATCATGTTATATTTAATGAAAAATGTCAAATGTAAAATGTCAAATGTAAAATGTCAAATGAAAATTGACTTGATTACATCAGCAAGTCTATAATGTTACAGGAAATTTAATCAAAGGTTCTCTACAAATTTTCACGGATTTTAAGTACGTTCCGTATAAACGGATTTTTTTAGGCCAAATCGATGGGCCAAAAGTACAACGGATTTTGGGTATAAACGGATTTTTTTAGGCAGAATCGATGGGTTGAAAGTTTATTTTAATCATAAAAAATCAATGATTTATAAAAACGTAGTTATTGAAAGTGATTTTATAAGTATTTATTCATTCTTCATTCTTCATTTTTCATTCTTAATTCGCATTAAAATCCCATCTCATTGTTACTGAATGTTCTAGGACTATAACCAAAATCATGGTAAGCCGCTGTATGCTCAAAACACAAATCCTGATTCATTCGCGTTATCATAGCCGTTGATAGATGAGCAAAGGCTGGCAACCAACTGATACAGCGAGTCATCAGTTTAAATATGGGCAACGGAATAGACATGATACGCGGCTTTTTGCCCAAATGATGAAAAATGGCTTCAACCATATCACGATAACTCAGCATTTGCCCTCCACTTAGGTTGTAGGCTTTATTTACTGTCGCCGAGAATTGGCAAGCTTGCACGCAAGCGGCCGCTAAATCATCCGCGTACACCGGTTGACGCAACCCCGTTCCTTGCCCCAGCAACGGGAAAAAGCCAAAGCGGTGAATAAATCTGGCAATAAAGCTCACATTTTTATCAATACCACACCCATAAATTAAAGTGGGACGAAACAGTGTCCATGCAATGCCACGCGCTTGACATTCGGTCATAAATTGAGTTTCGGCCTCAATTAATTGCGTTGCTATCGCTCTTTCTTTAAAATGAGAAGAAGTCGCTTTGGTAAAGCGACTGGTTGAACTAAATGCAATCACTCGTCTCAAGGGCGCGTCAAGCGGTAGGCGTGTCAACAACGGTGGCAACAGTGGCAAAGGCGCGATATGGAATAATAGGCTAGGTTGGCTAATCGGCAAAGATAAAGTTCGCAAATCCGCTTGTTGCCAGACAATTCCAGTGGCAGAGTTTTGCTGCCGGCTAAGGGCTGTCACCGTAAAATCGGCCGCTTGCAAGCGCGGCAATAAAAATCGCCCAATTTGACTCGTCGCGCCCGTCACTAAGGCACGGTGTTGACTCAAATCTGTTAGCATAGTGGTATACTCAACGCTCAAACAAATTGACTTCCGCCAATGTCTAAAAGCTAAAGTACGTATCAGGGCACTGTACCTATTTTGGGGAAATTATTTTTTAGCTTATCCCAACATAAATCACACCGGCTAAAGCAGTTGCCTAAAAGCTAAAGTACGTAAGTACCGAAGCACATATTATCAGGTATTTTGTCGGAACCAAAAGGGCTTTGCACGTGGGATTGTAAGGGCTTTGCACGTGGGATTGCCCCTACGAACCGTCGTGTCATGTAGGGGCAATCCTTTATGGTTGCCCCTTCGATATTGGTGTATCGATAAATACCAGAAAATTTATGCTTCAGTACTTATCAGGGCACTGTACCTATTTTGGGGAAATTATTTTTTAGCTTATCCCAACATAAATCACACAGGAGTTAAAATCTGACATGTCAAATAATCCGATCAACGGTATCGCTTATTTTTTAAATGGATTTTCCCTGATTACCCAATCCGGTGTCCGCAAGTGGGTAATCATCCCTTTATTGATCAATATCGTTTTATTCACTGTCTTAATCTATTACGCGGTGCTGTACTTCCCCGTCGAACATATCATGGAACAAGTACAAGGTTGGTTGCCCGACTGGGGATGGCTGGTTACGACGGTGCGTTGGCTGTTGTGGCCTATATTTATTATACTCGCCGTGGTAGTGGTATTTTTTACCTTTACGTTTATGGCGAATTTAGTCGGAGGGCCATTTAATGGCTTGCTGGCAGATGCCGTTGAAAAGCACTTAACGGGAAAAACGGCCGAAGCCCCTTCCGAGTCTTTGTCCAAGACTCTCATTGGCACAATCAAGGATCCCATAGGAAGACTATGGTACTACCTCAAGTGGGCCATTGTGTTGTTGATAGTGTCATTCATTCCCGTTATCAATATTGCCTCACCGGTGCTATGGTTTCTGTTTGGCGCGTGGATTTTCAGCCTAGAATATGCTGACGCGCCATTGGGCAATCACGGTTACAAAGCCCCGGCGCAACGCCAAATGTTGGCACAGAAACGTATGCTGACGTTAGGGTTTGGCAGTGCCGTTTTTGTGACGATGTTCATTCCGTTTGTGAACCTTTTAGTTATGCCAGTGGCGGTTGCGGGTATGACTTCTATATGGGTGCAAGAACTTGCGGAATCGGCATCAGTGATCAGTAATCAGTGATCAGTGATCAGGAGTGTTTGGCAGGAGCAAGCGTAGAGTGGGTTTAACTACGTTGACCTACGGTTTGCGTAGCGGAACCCACCCTACGCGGCTAGGTCTCAATAGGGCCATGAGTTGAAATGCCTTGAGCCATTTTACAATATGGCCCACAATTACGGCCATCAGTCTATCGATCTCGTTTTTCGCGGAAGGAAAGCCACCAGGCGGCAGGTGATGACTCGGCTACAAACTCCGTCAACTACAATTAAAAGAGGTATCAATAGGGCCATGAGTTGAAATGCCTTGAGCCATTTTACAATATGGCCCACAATTACGGCCATCAGTCTATCGATCTCGTTTTTCGCGGAAGGAAAGCCACCAGGCGGCAGGTGATGACTCGGCTACAAACTCCGTCAACTACAATTAAAAGAGGTATCAATAGGGCCATGAGTTGAAATACCTTGAGTCATTTTACAATATGGCCCACAAACGTAAGGAAGGGCCAAACTAAAGTTTGGACTCCTGATAACTGATAACTGATAACCGCTCCCAATCAAACGCTGGCCCCGGATCAGTTTTACGCCCAGGCGCAATATCACTATGGCCCACAATTCGTTCCTTAGTTAACACAGGCCAAGCCTCCCGCAAAATTCCTATCACTTGCGCCAATTGCTCGTATTGCTCATCCGTATAAGGCACATCATCACAGCCTTCCAACTCGATCCCAATCGCAAAATCATTACAACGCTCGCGCCCGGCAAAACTCGACACGCCAGCGTGCCAAGCCCGCTGCTGAAAAGACACATACTGAACCACTTCCCCCGTGCGCCGAATCAACAAATGGGCCGAAACGCGCAAATGGGCAATGTCAACAAAATAGGAATGAGCGTCTTTATCCAAGCTATGCGTGAACAATTGATCAATAAAAGGGCCACCAAACTGACCGGGCGGCAAACTAATACCATGAATAACCAACAAATCAATCTCCGCCCCATTGGGGCGATCATCACAATGCGGCGAAGGGTTGCGGCGCACACCCTCTAACCAAGCTTTATTCGTATCTAGTTTCATGGTCAAAGTCCAGACTTCCGAGCCTAAAGCCAGGGGCGTTGCCCTTGGCTATATTAATTTCTCCCCGTTGGGGCTTGGTATTAATTTTGCCCCGTTGGGGCTTGGTTGCCAGGGGCGTTGCCCCTGGCTATATTAATTTCGCCCAAAGCCAGGAACGCCCCAGGAAATGATTTATTTTTGTTTCTGCTTTGTTAACATCAAATAGCCCCAAAGGGGCGTATTTATTATTAAAGCCTGGGGCAACGCCCCTGGAACGCCCTTGGAAATTAACGCCCCAGGAAATTATTTATTTTTGTTTCTCAAAAAGTCCTTTTCAGGCAAAAGTTTCGCGGAGCGAAACTTTTGCCTGAAAATTTGTTCCCATCTTGAGTATAATAACCAACTTTCAATTTCCTATTTAAATACCATTTAAAATGAAATTACCATCACGCGAAAAAATTCGACGCCTATTTTTCCAGATAACTGGACTACTACTCGCTACAGCCACCCTCTTTCTCATCGTATTTGCTATTTTTGGGCATACGGTCCGTGATCGCACAATAGCCCTGGCTTTTATGATGTACATTCCCCTATTACCACTGGGCATCGGGGCAATCATGCTCGACTTATTGCTCAGGGGGCGCAGTTTATCTAACTTTCGCTTTGGCTTGAGTATCATTGGGATACTCCTTATTGTTTGGGGTTATTTTTCAATGACAGGTGCCGAGGAATTTCAGGCTAACACCGCCATTGCCGGGGACTCTATGGCCCCCAACACAACAAGTCTACTACACTGGAACGTCAATTGGGGCGGTGTCGGCTATGACGACACCTTGAAAAATCAATCCGAAGGCAAAGAATGGGCCTCCATACGCGAAGACATTTATCCGCGTCACCCTGACATCATCGTTCTCAATGAACCGCCACAACTTGACGCATGGCTAGAACAACTGACTCAACAAATGGGAGAAAAATGGTCTATACTCAAACACTATCGCACCAAGCGCAATGGAATAGCGATTGCCTCAGCGTGGCCCCTCAAATTGGAACGCCTTGTGAAAATCCGTAACGGCGCTGCCATATCTGTCGTAGTCACTGTGCGAAAACAACCACTGCGTTTACTACTGGTAGACGGCGAGCGCAGCGTAAGAAAACTGAGGACACCCCTCTTGACAGACATCATTCAGGCCGCTATTGATAGTGATAAACAAGGCCAACCCGTTGACATGATTGTAGGCGACTTCAACGCCGTAAGCCGCAGCGTCGGCTTTGACACGTATGCCACCGCGGCCGGCGGATACCAATTAGCCGGCAAAGCCACTCACGGTTGGCGTGGCACATGGCCTTCCATTTCGCCCATGTTCGACTTCGATTCCATGTTCGACATCGACCATGTTTGGATACATAAACGTTTTCAAATACTTCACGTAGAAATGTTCAGTCACCCCAATACGGATCATCGAGGACAACAACTGTACTTTAATTTACCAAAGCCGCCCACCAAAAGCTAAAGCCACGTTGTTTGAATGTGAAACGCAGTAACTCGCTACGCGAGATAATAGCTTTAGTGAAACCTGTGGGTTGTGGTAAAGTGCCAACCCCGAAGGGGAAAATAATAATTAATGATTAATGATTAATGATTAATGATTAATTGTTAATTCCCCCCTTCGGGGAGGCCTAATTAGGCCTCAATCACGAAGGTTTATTAATAACGTGAGTTCGACTTTTCTTGCTTGTTATATAAATCATATCTTAATCAATTATTTGATGACAATTAATTGATTAAAACGGCATTTTTTCAGATTAAACCCTTAGCATTAATAGGTTAAAACCGAATATTTGTGGGCCATCAACTGGAAGACTTTGTTAATAACGATGGCGATTATGCTATCGATAAGGATTGATAAAAGTCAATTTTTATCTTGAGGAAGTTTATCCGCGTTTTTAATTCGTTTATCCGCAATATTAGTTGTACTAAATTCGTTTATCCGCGTAATTCGTTGTACTCAATTCGTTTATCTGCGTAATTCGTTGTACTCAATTCGTTTATCCGCGTAATTCGTTGTACTCAATTCGTTTATCCGCGTAATTCGTTGTACTCAATTCGTTTATCCGCGTAATTCGTTGTACTTACTTAACCGTGAAAAC
>Ga0190283_1000339_pt1 | contig 25155 bp, 14 predicted proteins | sample 48691801_MG_FD_161669 | JGI IMG/M metagenome (GOLD analysis project Ga0190283, IMG submission 161669) | Hydrothermal vent microbial mat bacterial communities from Southern Trench, Guaymas Basin, Mexico - 4869-18-0-1_MG | ecosystem: Environmental > Aquatic > Marine > Hydrothermal vents >...
CAATTTGAGAATCAGCGGTAAAAGTATTAAAATTAATAAACATGGCTCAGGAACAATTCTTCCCGGTGTTCCTCCCGGTTCCCAGTTGTAAGGATCGTTGGCAAATTCCATTGCAGCAATTCTTTGTAATGAGTTGCTAACGCCATCGGCATCAGCGGGCCACGGCGGCACGTCGTCATACTCAACCTGTTCAACAAGAATGTATGGAACATTTGTAATTTCCGTTTGGTCGGGTTTAAATAATTTTACCGCATCGCCGCTGTTTCCGAAACTGCGTAAACATGGCCCCCAAACCGGCACATCAATTGGAATATTAAATTTTGTTCGGAAAGCGTTTGGGTCAACTCCTTCGCCAACAACGACAACTAATCCTCCTGCTTTGATAACATTTCCTGTTTCAAAGTTATATGCGACTCCGGAATCATCTTTAATAATCCACGGTTCGGTATTGCTTACAGAATTGAAAAGCGGAATATCTTCATCGGAGAAATTATAGAGTTCAATATATTCTTCATCGGGTTTTCCGGGAGAATTATACATAAACTCATAAATAACAACCGGACCGATTTTCGGTTCTGAATTTACCGCTCCGGTACCCAAAATAAAATCATTACTGCGGGATGGCGGGTCGCTTGCTTTAACATCTGTGCCAAAAGTAAGGTTGCTCATTGTAACAAAATGCGCGGAGCCGGAAGCCGTGATATAGCGTCCAAACGACATTCCGTTTTCGCTTGCGCCGAACGATTCGGATACATAATATGTCGGAGGGTTTTCAGAAGACGAGAGATGAACTTCTTCACCTTTTGAACTGAAGCGGAACCCATTGGAACCTGAACCAAACTGATATTCATAGAAGACGACATAGCCCGTTGCAGGAATAATAACGCCGCCCTGAATTTCGTATTTCTTTAAATTAGCGGCAGAATCGCTCAAAAACCAACCATCAAGGGCTATATCGTTTGAGGAAGCGTTATAAAGTTCCACAGCATCTTGTAACGGCGGGTCTGTATGCGCCAGAAGCTCGTTGATGACAATTCCGTCGGTTGGAAGAACCGGGTCATCTTTTCCCGGCGAACCGTAAAGAAAAGAGCTTGGTCTCCAGGAAGATTTTTCGTTTGGGTCGCCTGTTAAATTTTTTAAGACGAGGGAGAAACCGTTGCCGTCAGTAGAAGCGAACCAACCGTCTCTGTAATAGACCGATTCGACGATAGAAGTTAAGGAATCAGAAACGGCGACAGTTTCGCCTCCATTGTTAAGTTTTCCGATAAATCTGCCTGCGATTTCTACATTAGGATACCTTGAAGTAAAGAAATCGGGTTGAGAAACAAGGACAGCGAACTCCCCTGTTCCGAGAATTGTATCATAAGGAAAATCGAAATAAATTCCGTCATTGAATTTTAAAGAAGTAAGCGGAAAAGGATTTTTGCCAACATTTTTAAGTTCAATAAATTCATAGTCACTTCCTCCGGGCGGATTATACATAATTTCCGTAATTCTCAAATTTTCAAAATCATTAGTGTTGAAAAAAACAGATTCGTTGAGCGCGCTCCACTCTCCGCCGGATAAAGTTCTTGATTTTAGATAAACGCTGTTTGTAAAAATAAGAGGCGAGGAATATTCCGCAGCATTTGCGGAAGGAGTTCCTGAATAAGGAGTTCTCGGCTCGCTGCCGTCGAGGGTATAATAAATCGTTCCTGAGCCGTTTTCATTTGTAATGGCGAGGTAAAAACCTGAATCAAAATGTCCGCCGAATTGTGAGAAAGACGGTGCGTCAATATTCGGGTAAAAACCTTCATTGCGACAAATTTGCAGGTAGTTTGTAGTTCTGTGAATGAGCCAGTCGGAAATAACATAATCGCGTTCGGCATCCCACTCGACATTTTTTGTATAGACGTAAGGATTTGTGGTCCATGTATCGCCCCATCTTGCGGATTCGGGAATAACGGCGCGTTCAATATTTTCCGCCATATCATACCATCTTTGCGAGAGCGGAGTTCTACTTGGATAATTAGTATCCCAGGAAATGTTATTCGGGTCAATGTATAAAACTCCGTTATTAAAACAATGGCGATGAACATGGTCGGCGTAAAGCAATTTGAATTCATCATTATCAGCAAGCTGCCAGAAAAGGTGGCCGGGATTGTTAGTGTTGCTGCCGTGAATGTTTTCGATATTAATTACATTTTTTAAATCCCCGAGAAAACCAATTCCCCAAGGCGGTTCGAGGTATGAGACAGTCCATTCTTCATCCCATGCCATAAATTTGTATCCATTTCCTTCGCCGCGTTTTCTTACCGCGCGCCAATTATGTCTTGGCCAGTCATAATTAGCGGCCCAGTGATTCAGGATAGAATAATCGACAAATCTGCTAACATCAAGATACTCGTGAATTTGCGCGTATTGAGAAGAGGAACCGGTCCAAGAATCCGGGTGAACAATATCAAACATTTCGTCCCAGGCAATTCTATCGCCGTTAATAACTTTTCCGTTATCAGAACCATCTGCGCTTTCCCCTGCATTCATCGCATCATAGCTGTCTTTATCGCCGCCGAAATAAGAAGCTGCAAAAGATTCGTCCGGTCGTTCGGTCAAAATATAAAGCCCCCAGTACATTCCGTTGACATAAAGATGGACATGTCTTGAATGTCCGCAAACTTCCCCCATATCGTTTTGAATATTTCTAATAAAAGGGTCGCGTAAATATTGTGATTTAGATTCTTGTCCGTTGATAGTTCCCGCCCAGCCGAAATTAAAGCAGCTTCTTAAGACAAGAGTATCGAAAGAATCGATTTTGGAATCCGGGAATATTTTTTCTTTGAGTTTTGTTTTTCCGTATTCTTCTTTGAAAAGGAGTCGAAAACTGTGTTTTGGACTAAAGCATGTGTTTCGGCTATATCCGCCCTGAATTCTTAATCCGCAGTTAATTTGAAAACTTTCGCTGCCGGCAGGATCAATAAGTTCCGCTGAAGCTGCACGTTCCCAAAGGTCACCGTGTTGTGATGAGTTCGGGTCGATATAAATTCCGTTCGGCCCGAACAAATCTTCAGTTGGTGCGACAATAGAAATAGATGGAATTGAAAACAGGTCGTTTGTAAAAGTAGAAGAATAAGCCGGATCATTAACAACTTTAGAATCTATAGAATAATCTCCCATAAACATAGATCCGATTTCGTAAGGGAAATCCCAGCCGTAAATTTCTCTGTATTTGTTTGTTCCGTACCAAGGTTTTTTGACAGTTCCCCAGTTGGTTGGATATCCGTCCCCTGTCTGAGTCAAAACATCAACGGGAAAGATATAAGTTTTAGTTTCTACCTCGCTTCTTATTGTGCTGTTAGAAAAAGTTGCCGCACGGAGACAAGTGGTGTTTGAAATAATTATCGGGGAAATATAATCAAATCCGTTAGTTTCAGTCGGTTCACTGCTGTCAATAGTGTATCTAATTTGACAACCGACAGAAATTGTCGATAGAGTTACAACGTTAGGCGCGAAAAAGAAGCCGTGTTTTAAGCTGAAATCCGGATGCTCCGGTTTGTCAACTTTTTCAAGATAATCAAGCTGAACCTGAAGGATAAAATCACTGCTGTTAGAAGTTAAATTAAAACCCTGAACAGCAATCACATTAGTTCCTTCAACAAGATAATTATGAGGACTGTATAAAATATAAGGTTCTATGTTTTCCGCTTCGTGATTTATTGGAGCGGTAGAGTTGTAATTAGGAGGATCGGGTGCGTTGAGAGATGAAACTTCATATCCGTTTATCCAGACAATAATTCCGTCATCATACCTTAAATTTAAAAGAAGATTTTCTATGACATTAGTGTCGGAAATAACAAACTTTTTTCGCAAATAAACAGTAAGATAACTGTCTTGCATGTCATTCAGAACAGTATTGCAGGTGGCGGATTCGTGTGCTGCAGAGCCATAACCGAAAGGTCCTTCGCCGGAACTCCATACGGAATCGTCAAAATCACTTTCCCGCCAGGCGGATACAGGCGCTGAAGGTTCGACAGTTCCTTTAAAGAATTTAAAGGTATCGTTTGTATTGATAAATCGCCCATCGGCAAATGTCAGTCCGGTAAAAATAAGACAAAAGAGACAAAAGAGTTTTTGCATTGATTTTTTTAGTTTTTTTTGTGGGACTTGTGGGACGAATGGGATGAGTGGCATTCGTCATACTTGTCCCGCTTGTCTCACTAGTCCTAATTCCCACATTTTACTGAATATAATTTTGCGAAACTCTTTCAATAATTTGCAGTTTTTCCTTGCCGGAATTTTCAGGATTTATTACCATCACACACCGGAAATTTTTCCTGGCTTCTATTTTGTCGCCGGATTTTTCGTCAAATTTTCCGTCGCCGTTTACGTCTTTGATTGCCTGTGCATTAACATTTAGAGTGTAGCTTGAAGTATCTAAGCAAAATAAATTCGCACATCTTTCAAAGATGTCCATTGTCATGCCTTTTACTTTAAGCACATCTCCAAGCATTTTGTAAGGTTTTAAAACAGATTTCCCGCTGTTATTAATTCCAAAAGCAATGTTTTTGGCAAGGTCTTTATTTATTCCCGGAAGACTTCTTAATAACCTTTCTGAAGCAGTGTTAACATTTACTCTGCCAACAACCGGCACCGGAGTTATAACAGCATAATTAAACCAAGCATAACCAGACTGCACTCTTTTTTGTGCTTTTACACCTTGTTTTTCTGCGTCTTTTAATCCAACTTCTACAACGTCATGCGAAACAAGTCTGAGCTTAAAATCTCCATCATCAGAAACATTTGCTGGTTTAATTTTCCCGGCATAAAAACAATCTTCTTTAAGATATTTATTTCTTTTTTTGCCCAACTTTTCAAAACAGTTTTTTTCAAAATTCCAAACTTCCACACCAAGAGAAGAGTTGTGATTTTCTTCCAGAAATTCAGTTGTGTTAATTGAATCGTTCAACCCGAAAATATAAAGGTCGTATTCGCCTTTAACAGGGATTCTACGTTTCCACAGCCACTCGCCAGGATCGCTGCTTTTGCGTGTGTAACATAAAATAGAATTATATCCAGGACCTATAGAAAAAACATCACCTTTTTCAGGATTAAGCTTTTTTCTTCCAGGCACAGATTTCGGCCGCGATGAACTATCTATGCTACGAAGTTTAAGCTGCCTTTTAGAATTATCAAAGATCGGGAAACTTTCACCGGCAAGTTTGCCAGTCATAAACCTTAAAGTATGATTTTTCCATTGCCCATTTTCCCAATCTCCAACAGACGAATTCACTGAATTTCCGCTTGAGCTTTCAACAATACCGCCGGCGACTTTCCAGCCTTTTCTTTCAGCTTTTTCGTCAGCAGCTTCTAACCTCACAGACGAACTACCAAAAGCACCAAGCAAAGCGGAAACCGCTCGTCCAGCCTGTCCTGCACCACCACTACCAAGATTCACAAAATCTTTTGCCGAGCGAATATTTTTTAATTCCACCGCACTTGTGTAAGGCCCGTTTTTAACATAAGCCGGATTTTTAATTTTTCCTCTCATAGACCTGTTAATCGCCTGACTTTTTTTACCGGAAATAGTTGGCTTCTGCTTGACTGTCCAATTGTAATGCGTAGGGTCAATTTTCTCTGTGCTTCTGCCATACCATAATTTTGGTTCGCTCTTCAGGTAACCGTAATCAATAGTTCTTGAAACAATTTGGTTGTACTCGTTTTTCAGAGTCATACTTACAACACCTCCTTTTGCAGGAAGCCCAAGAAGCATAATTCTGTTGGCGGGGTTTTTAAATATACTGCCGGAAGGTTTAAAATGGTAATAGTCCCCGCCCCAAGTTCCACCTGTGTCAAACTCAATCCAATCACTACCATTATTCAAAATTTCGTATCTTGAACCAGTAGCCGTGCAAATTTTCCCATTACCATTCCATCGTGTAGCTTCAAAAATTTCACCTTTAAACTGATCAGGTCTCCATTTTTCATTTTTCAGTATTATTCTTGCTAATTCCTTACGTTGTCCCGGCGCAGCATTTTTAATTTCGTATTGAATTCCCCAAGAATCGCCTGGGATTTCCCAAACCGGATTTTCTTGGCTAGCGTTAGCGCCCCAGGAATAACTTGGAGTACCTCCGCTAAAGGCATTTTTAAAAAGCGGAATACTATTTACGAGATAAAAATAACCGTTGCCGTCAATTACCGGATTAGAATCAGGGGTTTTGCCGTTCAAGTTGTAACCTATTGCAGAATTTATAATTCCAATGTCATTTGCTATCGAGCCACTATTAAAAGTAAGTGTCCAGTTACGAATAGAAATAGGATTAGGATTTATATTTATTAATTCAATAACTTCAGGTCGGACAAATGTTATTGTCCAGTTGTTACAGGATAATTCCCAATTGTTAAATTCAGCCTTTGTTAAACTGTGTTCGACATCACTGCCGCTACGAACAAACACCTGCATTCTTCCAGACTTGCTTGTTCTTTCAGGTTTTGCATCTTTTCCAATTCCCCCGTATTGCCATTTGTGGTCTAAATTTTTGCGGTTATCGCCCGACAATGTTCCAAAAGGACCAAACCCCATTCGTGGCATTTTGTCAGGTTGATCTGCAGCTGGCCAGTTATTTATCACAGGCAGATAATAAGTATTGTTTTCAAGACCTTGAAAAATATAACCGTTGTTTACACTAGGCATGCAACCTCGAACATAACTGTCTGCTTGGTCATCCCAGGTGCGAATAACGCATCTGACAGTATCTTCATCTAAAAGGTCTTTAAACTTTCCATAAGTTTCACTATCTATATTAAAGGTTACTTCGCCCTTTGTTGAACTAGCAGTAATTTTGCCAATTTTATTATTTATTTTCACATTAGAAACATCATCAGCTTTAACCTCATCGGCTGCTGTTTTTGCCAAAATTATGTATCCGTTTTTGAAAAAATCTTTAGGCCAATTAAGAGAATCATATCCTTTTACTTTTTCTGAAGAATATTTACCGATATCATCTCGTGCTTCTCTAAAACTCTCATATTTTTTTATCGCTTTTGCACTCCATAGTGTTTCACCGGCTTTGTTCTTTGCCGGTCCAAGTAATTTTACTGTTGCTCTTCCTGATGCAATTTTAGTTATTTCAACGTCCCATGCTGATGGATTAGATTTCCGGTTCATCTTTTTATAATAATTAGCAGAATTTTCCATGTCCCAAGCAGGATTCCCTTGCCAATCTACTACGCCGTCAATAATGCTACTTTCCGCAAAAACAAATTTAGAATCGTCTAATCCTTTTGGATAACGTTTTGAATCAGCATAATCTTCACTGTTTTTTATTGCTCGGCCTTCTGTTCCATCGTTTGCAAGCAGTTCATTAAAACAAACTGCTTCCACTCCATAAACAGAACCGCCAAGAGTTGAAAGAACATGGTTCTGATCGCGGTAATCTACTATGTTCGCCGCAAGCTGGTCAAGCGCTTTAGTGTTATGTTCAAAGGGAATTAATTTATTGGCTTTTATCAGGCGGCGGCGGCATTGGCGTGCCGTTACCGCGTTTACATCCGCCGGCTGGTCATTTGGCAATGTCGGCGAACCGGGATAATCCACGGAATAAAGCGTAGCACGCTGGGGAAATACTTTGTAAAGCCTGCGCTGCTCTTTTGTCAATATCTCATCAGTACCCCCAAACAAAGGTTCTGCTGCATCAGCTATTGTCGAAAAAACTCTGTCATCTCCTAAAGGAAATCTGCTGTTATATTCTTGTGGATCATCTATTCCTTCGCCTGGCTCGTCAACTAAGCCATTAGCATTATTGTCTATACCATCAGACATTAAAAACACGTTATTTTTGTCATCATCGCCGCGCATTCCGGGCAGTTTATTTGGCCCATAACGATAATCTAAAATTTTTCTTGCATATTTTGGTGGCATTCCAAGAGCATAAGGAAGCGAAACTTCGCTTGTTCTCCACCCGCTCCCTTTTGATTTACCTAACAAAGCAGAAGTATTAATATTAACTTTTGCAGCTTCATCTTCGACAATTATTTCATATCTTCCATGCAACTTTCCGGTTTCATCATAAACATTCTGCCATTTCCGATTGTCTTCTTTTGATTTATCAGAATTAGAACTTTTGCGCGTAAATCTAGGGCCAAACTTATAAAGAAGATAATCCGTATTTGCTTTTCCAAGTTTAGTTTCCATATCTTGTGAAACTTTTATAAGCGCTTTGGCATGTTCGATACCGGATTCGATTAAAATATCTGCGCGCTGAGACTCCATTTGTGCAACAGATGACTTCTGCTCCATGCCCACTAAAACTGAAAGTGAAGAAGCAAGAATTGTTAAAACAACAAGAACAGCAAGAACAGCGACTAAAGCCACTCCTCTGTTATTTTGATTTTTTTTGGCATTCATATTTTTATCGGACAAATTTTTAATAAGATTCTTTATTATATCATTTATTATGTTTAATTAGAATGTCCAAAACACATGTTTATTTTATTTTTTTTTGTTAAAATCACCAAAAACATGTCATTTTCTGTGTTTAAAAAAAGGATGAAGTTTCTAAAATTAAAAAAGAAACAAAACGGCATTTCATAAATTACTTTAAACGGCGAAATAATTTCAGGAAATTAAATCCCTGAAAACAAACTTCGAAAAGGTAAAAATAAAGTTGTTTGCAAAATATAGTTTTCTAACGCTTCTACTTATGAATGCGCTTTCTATAAATAAGGTTCTTCTCCCATTTAGTTAGTTGAAAAATAGACTTCGGCACTTCTAAAAGTTATAATATGTTTGTAAACAAAATCTTTTAGGAGGAAACCGATGTCTAGTAATAGTATAGCAAAATACTTTCTGTTTTGTCGAGTAAAAGTTATAAATCAAACTGTAACTCAAGATGCCGATATGGCATAAATACGAGTATAGAAAAATATATTGTCGCAAATGTCAAAAGGTTGTTGTAGAAAATCTTGGTATATGTCAACCTTCTGCAAGAATAACTGAGCGATTGGCAAAAACAATTTATGCATTGATGAAATTGCGATAAAAAAAGGACATAAAGAAAAACTTAAAAAACTTCTTGAAATAAATAAAACATTGTCAACTTTAATGATATTAAAAGACAAATTAAAACATCTTTTGGATTACACATATCCCGGTAAAGCGAACAAAAGTCTTGCCGAATGGATAACTATGTCATACCAAATAAACAATAAAGATGTTCGAAAATTTGGCGAATGCTTTTAAAGCATTTTTTTGGTATAGTAAGCCACTGTGAATATAAAATTCATACAAGTAAATTAGAAGGTGTTAATAACAAAATAAAAGTAATTAAACGTAAAGCGTATGAGTTTCACGATGAACGCTACTTTGCACTAAAGGTTATTCAAGGTTTTGTCTTTGATTTCAACTAACTAATTGGGAGAAGAACCATAATTGTAACATTTTCAATCCCGAATCTTCTTTTTATTCTTTCCAGGCACGGAAGAAGTGATTTTACACCGGCGCGGAAATATCTTCAATAACCTTTGCTCTTTTGCCTTTTCGTTCAATCTCTACAATTTTTTCTATAGCTTCGATATAGTTTAGAGGCAGGCGGGTAATATTCGCCAAGGTGTCCTTTCTTGGCCCGGCATTTGAACGATAAGATTCCTGGACAAGAATAGTAGTGTAAGTTTTACCTGATTTCTTTTTAGAATTAATTTTACTAACATGCATAATTATCTCCAATCGGATTACTACGTATTATTAAGAACGATACTATTATAACAGAATAATACATGAATGTCAAGAGATGGAGTACTTACTACTTTTGGCGGATAACCACCTTGTTTTACAGTGCTTATGTGTTTGGATTTTTTATTTTGCGGAAGTCAAGCTAGTCTTCGCGTTTTTAGAGAAATTAATTAACACGCTAAAGCCTTCCTACATTAAAATTTCAGAAGACAGGCTGTGAACTCCAACAATTTTTAACAGGAAACTTTTTTTCTTCATTGCCGCACTGGGAAGTGCGGCTTACTATTCTACAATTTTGTCCTGGACGTTTTTGGGGACGGGCTCGAAGTGGTCTGGCTCCATGGAATAGGTTCCGCGGCCGCTTGTGATGGTTCTTATAGCGGTAGCATAGCCGAACATTTCGGACAGAGGGGCGTTGGCTTTTACAACCTGCAAATTGGATTTAGGAAGAATCTCGCTGACTTTTGCGCGGCGCTGGTTCAAGTCGCCTATTACATCGCCAAGATTTGTTTCCGGCATTGTAACTTCAAGCTTCATAACAGGTTCGAGGAGAACCGGTCCGGCTTTTTTCGCGCCGTCTTTTAAGGCGAAAGACGCCGCCATTTTAAAAGCCAGTTCCGAACTGTCCACTTCGTGGTAAGAACCGTCTATTAAAGTGGCTTTAAAATCAATAAGCGGATAGCCAGCAAGGACCCCGTTCGTGGCGGATTCCCTGATTCCCTTTTCTACAGCAGGAATATATTCCTGGGGGATAACTCCGCCTTTAATTTCATCTACAAAAATTATTCCTGTTCCCTGCGGCAGGGGTTCGAATTTTATAAGAACATCGCCGTATTGGCCGTGACCGCCGGACTGTCTAACAAATTTACCTCTTGTTTCAGATTCCTTAGTAATAGTTTCCATGTAGGCAACCTGCGGCCTTCCAACGTTAGCGTCAACTTTGAATTCCCTGATAAGGCGGTCTTTAATAATTTCGAGGTGGAGTTCTCCCATGCCGGAAATAATCGTTTGTCCTGTATCAACGTTTGTAGTGACTTTAAAAGTCGGATCTTCTTCCGCAAGTCGCCGCAGGGCATCGTTAAGCTTGTCGCGGTCGGCTTTAGTTTTCGGTTCTATAGCGAGAGAGATAACGGGATCCGGAAAGGTCATCGATTCGAGGACAATCTGATTTCCTTCGCTGCACAAAGTGTCGCCTGTTTTTGTAAATTTAAGTCCAACAATTGCGCCGATATCACCTGAGCGAATTTCGGCAAGGTCTTCCCTGTCGTTAGCGTGCATTTGTAGAATTCTTCCAATTCTTTCTCTTTTTTTCGCGTTTGAATTATAAACATGGGCGCCTTTTTTGATGTGTCCGGAATAGCATCTGAAATAAGTTAGCTTCCCAACGTAGGGGTCAGAAATAAGCTTGAAAGCTAATGCGGAAAACGGGGCTTCGTCATCCGCCAGCCTTGTTTCTTCCTGCCCTTTTGAGTTTACGCCTTTAATAGGTTTAACTTCCAATGGGGAGGGCAAATAGTTAACAACAGAATCGAGGAGCAGGCGCACGCCTTTATTTTTAAAAGCGGAGCCGCAGGTAACGGGAACAATGTCGCCTGAAAGCGTGCCTTTTCTAAGCGCGCCAATAATTTCCCGGTTAGAAACTTCAGCGCCTTCGAGATATTTTTCCAATAAAGCGTCGTCGAATTCGGCCACAGCTTCTATTAAAGCTTCGCGTTTTTCAGCGCAAAGGTCAACGAGGTCTGCGGGAATTTCTTCCTCGGAGTACATGTTGTCTTTCAGCTCTTCGTGCCAGACATAGGCTTTTTGGTCGATGAGGTCAACGACACCTTTAAAGTTATCTTCCGCGCCGATAGGAATTTGGATAGGAACAGCGTTAGTGTTAAGGTTATTAACCATTTCATTAACAGTGCCAAGAAAGTCAGCGCCAGTTCTATCCATTTTGTTAACAAAAGCGATACATGGAACATGATATTTCCGGGCTTGTCTCCATACGGTTTCAGATTGGGGCTCAACACCTCCAACAGAGCAAAAAACAGCGACAGCGCCGTCGAGAACCCTAAGGGAGCGTTCAACTTCTATAGTAAAATCCACATGTCCCGGGGTGTCAATAATATTAATGGCATGGTCTTTCCATTGGCATGAAGTAGCGGCGGAAGTAATAGTAATGCCCCGCTCTTGTTCCTGAACCATCCAGTCCATAACAGCAGTACCGTCGTGCACTTCACCCATTTTGTAGCTAACGCCAGTGAAGTACAGGATGCGTTCAGTAGTAGTGGTTTTACCGGCATCGATGTGAGCCATAATACCGATATTACGCATTTTATTTAAAGGGCTTTTACGGGGCATAATAATTAATTCATCTTAAGGTCATAGGACAAAGGTCAAGTTAATAATTCATCAGATTTTAGATTTTGGATTTTAATTAGTCGGACTTGTCAAACTTGTCAGACTAAAACCTTATTTTAATATAAAAACCCGCCATGCAGCTATGCAAGGACGGGTTTAAAAATTTTACGCAAAACAAATTACCAACGAAAATGAGCGAAAGCTCTGTTGGCTTCAGCCATACGATGAACATCATCGCGTTTTTTGATAGCGTTTCCCTGGTCGTTGTACGCATCGACGAATTCCTGGGCAAGAGCTTTACCCATAGGCACGCCTTTTTTTGTCCTTGCAAAATTAATTAGCCAACGCATAGCAAGAGCTTCCTGCCTGTAAGAAGGAATTTCCACGGGGACCTGGTAAGTTGCGCCGCCTACACGCCTCGAGCGAACTTCAAGCAAAGGCTTTACATTTTCCATAACTTTATTGAAAACAGCCATTTGGTCTGAAGAATTAACCATTTTAGCCGCCTGTTCAAGAGCGTTGTAGAAAATTGATTGGGCAAGGCTTTTCTTGCCGTCAAGCATAATGTTGTTAACAAATTTTGTAACAAGTTTATTATGAAATTTCGGGTCCGGTAATACTTCACGTTTTTGAGCTTTTCGTCTTCTGGCCATAGTAATTTAATGATTTAATGATTTTATGATTTAGTGATTTCAGTTGTCATGTGTCGAGTGTCAGGACTGAATACCGATAACTGAAAACTGAATATTGATTTTACGCTTTAGGTTTTTTCGCGCCGTAGTGCGAGCGGCTTTGTTTTCTGTTTTCAACTCCCGCAGTGTCAAGTTTTCCTCTTATAATGTGGTACCTGACGCCGGGCAAGTCTTTAACACGTCCGCCGCGAACCATAACAATAGAGTGTTCCTGCAAGTTATGTCCTTCACCCGGAATATAAGCAGAAACTTCCTGGCCGTTAGAAAGGCGAACACGAGCAACCTTACGCAAAGCCGAGTTCGGTTTTTTAGGTGTACGAGTAGTAACCTGCAAGCAAACCCCTCTGCGCTGCGGGCAATGTTCCAAAGCGCGTGTTTTATACTTTTTATGAATTCTTTTACGATTCTTTCGAACTAACTGATTAATAGTAGGCATAATACAATTTTTTTTTTTTTGATTTTGGATTTAATTTTCAAAATCAAAGATTTTGGTTACATTTATAGATTTTAGATTTTAGATTTTATTCCGGTTCTTCTTTAATTGCGTTAACTCCCTGGATAATATTTTCGACATCATTCATAGCATTATAAGTTGCGCCGGCGACATCGGCTTCATCTTCGACGGTAAAAATAGAAGACGGAGTTTCTATAGTTCTACCCAAGTAAAGCTCTTCGTCAACGCCTTTATACAAGCGCTTCTGAGAGAAGCCGGTACCTGAAGGAACAACATGACCCATAATAATATTTTCTTTAAAACCGATAAGATGGTCGGTTCTTGAAGTAGCAGCAGCTTCTGTCAGAACTCTTGTAGTTTCCTGGAAAGAAGCAGCAGAGATAAAGCTTGCAGTGCTAAGCCCTGCTTTAGTAATTCCCTGAAGCACGGGAGTAGCGCTCGCCGGTCTTCCTGGAGGGTTCAAGGTAGCCATTCTCGCGTTTTCCGCCTTGAAAATACGCTGTTCTACAACTTCATCATACAAAAACTTGGTGTCGCCCGGATCGGTAATCTGGACTTTATGAAGCATTTGCCTGACAATAACTTCAACGTGTTTATCATTAATTTCCACTCCCTGGAACCTGTAAACTTCCTGAATCTGGTCGAGGAGGTATTTTTGAGTTTCCCTGACACCGCAAATAGCAAGCAGGTCTTGAGGATTAATAGAACCTTCAGTAAGCTGCTGGCCTTTCCTTACATGCTCGCCTCTTGTAACAATTAAATGTCTACCCATAGGAACGAGGTGTTCGATTTCGTCTCCGGTAGCTTCGTTGACGACGATAATTTTTCTATGTCCTCTTACGAGACCTTCGGCAAACTCAACAACGCCGTCGATTTTAGCGATTTCAGCAGGTTCTTTAGGTTTCCGCGCTTCAAACAATTCACCAACACGAGGCAAACCCCCGGTGATGTCTTTTGTCATTGAAGCTTTACGCGGAGTTTTCGCGATAAGGTCACCGGCATCAATAATTTCATTATCACCAACAACTATGTGAGCGTTTGCCGGGATAGGATAATATCCAATATATTCATCAGTTTCCGAATCCTTAAGAATAATCTGAGGATGCAGATTTTCTCTCGAATCAAGGATAACAGTTTCAATCTGTCCGGTAACCTCGTTAGTTTGTTTTGTCATGGTAACGCCGTCAATAATTTCGTGATATTCAACTTTACCTTTTGATTCGCTGTAAATGGAAATACTGTAAGGGTCCCAGCTTACAAAAGTCTGGCCTTTTTTCACGTAGTCGCCATCTTTAACAGAGATAAGCGCCCCGATAACAAGGGGGTATTTAGCGACTTCTTTACCTTTTTTGTCATGCAAAGTGATAAAGCCGTTTTTATTCAGGGCTCTCGTTCCTTCTTTTGTTTCGACGGTTCTGACATCGTGAAATATAACCTTTCCGCTCTGGTTAGCTTTGTGAAAAGGATTAGAGATTTCAGCGCTCGCAGTACCACCGATATGGAAAGTACGCATGGTAAGCTGAGTACCCGGCTCTCCGATAGACTGTGCAGCGATAATTCCTGCCGGAGTACCTTTTTCAACAAGCTGCTGTCTTGCCAGGTCCATCCCGTAACATTTAGAACAGATTCCAACATTTGCTTCGCAAGTTAAAGGCGACCTGATAGTAATGGAATCAATTTCATAATTATCCAAAGCGGAAGCGGCTTCAGAAGAGATAAGGTCACCCGCAGCAAAGATTTTATTATTTGTGCCGGGCTCGTAAACATCGTTCAGAGAAACTCTTCCAATAATTCTTTCGGAAAGCGTAATAACGGTTTCGTTTCCTTCTTTAATAGAAGAAACAGTAATACCGTTTGGAGTGCCGCAGTCAGGTTCCGAAACAATAACATCCTGTGAAACGTCAACCAACCTTCTTGTCAGGTATCCAGCGTCAGCAGTTTTTAAAGCTGTATCGGCAAGTCCTTTTCTCGCGCCGTGAGTGGAAATAAAATATTCGAGAACGCTTAGGCCTTCTTTGAAGTTTGAAGTAATCGGTGTTTCAATAATTTCGCCTGAAGGTTTCGCCATCAGTCCACGCATAGCAGCAAGCTGACGGATCTGGTTTTTGGAGCCTCTCGCGCCCGAATCAACCATCATGTGAACAGGGTTAAGTTCCTTTTCTTTTTCGTCCGGCTTGCTTAGCTCATCAAAAAGGTCATTTGCGAGCTGGTCAGTCGTATGAGTCCAGATGTCAACAATTCTATTATACCGTTCGTTTTCAGTAATAACACCTTTTTCATAATGTTTAATAACTTTTGCCACATCGTCATGAGCAACATCCAGTATTTTCTTTTTCGAATCCGGAATAGCCATATCAAACATGGAAATCGAAATACCGGCGATAGTAGATTCATGAAAACCAAGTTCTTTAATATTGTCAAGCATTTCAATAGTAGCCATTCTACCGACTTTTTTATAGCAGTCCATGACAACATTCCCGAGCAATTTCTTATTAATAGTCTCGTTGTAATAAGAAAGCCCATCCGGCAGGTTTTCATTAAAAATCACGCGTCCGGGAGTAGTAGTAACAGGTTCTTTCTGGTTCGGGAACATTACTTTAATTTCGGAATGAATAGAAATAGCTTTGTTATCCAAAGCGCGGTGGACTTCTTCCTGAGAAAGCACTCCAGTTTTTGAATTAAAATGTTCTTTGAGCCAGGGGCCTTTTGTCAGATAATAAATACCGAGAACAATATCCTGGGTTGGCGACATAATAGGCTTTCCTGAAGCCGGAGAAAAAATGTTGTTAGTCGACATTATAAGGTTCTTCGTCTCCCAGAGCGCTTCTTTTGAAAGCGGAATATGGACTGCCATCTGGTCGCCGTCGAAGTCAGCGTTAAAAGCTGTACAAACAAGCGGATGAACACGAATCGCGTTTCCTTCGATAAGAACGGGTTCGAAAGCCTGGATACCGAGCCTGTGAAGAGTAGGCGCCCTGTTCAGCAGAACTGCATGGTCTTTTGTAACATCTTCAAGGATATCCCAGACTTCAGTTTCAGCCCTTTCAATCATTTTCTTGCCTGCTCTGACAGTAGTAATTTTTCCGTCGGCTTTCAGTTCCCTGATAATAAAAGGTTCAAAGAGCTGGAGCGCCATCTTTTTAGGAAGGCCGCACTGGCTGATTTTAAGTTCCGGCCCGATAACAATAACCGAGCGCCCGGAATAGTCAACACGTTTTCCGAGTAGGTTTTGTCTGAAGCGCCCCTGTTTTCCTTTAAGGTTGTCACTCAGAGATTTCAATTGTCGGCCGGAAGGCCCTGTAACCACGCGGCCGTGTCTTCCGTTGTCAATAAGAGCATCAACGGATTCCTGAAGCATTCTTTTTTCGTTTCTGATGATAACATCAGGAGTACGCTGGCTGAGAAGAAGTTTAAGCCTGTTGTTACGGTTAATAACTCTTCTATAAAGGTCGTTAAGGTCTGAAGTAGCAAACCTTCCTCCTTCAAGCGGAACAAGCGGCCTCAAGTCAGGAGGAATAACAGGAATAACCTGCAGGATCATGTTTTCGGGTTTGGAAGCGGAGTGGCGGAACCCCTCGATAATTTTAAGGCGCTTAGCAATCTTTCTGCGGATTTGTTTTGATTTAGTCTTCTGCATTTTGTCATACAATTCTTCCGCAATAACATCAAGGTCTATATCAGCAAGAAGTTTGTGAATAGCTTCGGCGCCCATTCCTACTTCAAAACTATTTCCATATTTTGAATAATATTCATCGAACTGCTCGGAATTAATAACCTGAAGTTTTTTAAGGTCTGTTTCTCCCGGGTCTATAACAATATAATTTTCAAAATAAAGGACACGTTCCAGAGTTCTTATTGTAAGGTCGAGGATCGCGCCAATTCTTGAAGGCATGGTTTTAAAGAACCAAATATGTGCAACAGGAGCAGCAAGCTCAATATGTCCCATGCGCTCGCGGCGGATTTTAGACTGAGCGACTTCAACGCCGCAGCGGTCGCAAACGATTCCGCGGTATTTAATGCGCTTATATTTTCCGCAGGCGCATTCCCAGTCTTTAACCGGGCCGAAAATTCTCTGGCAGAAAAGTCCGCCGCTTTCCGGTTTAAAAGTTCTGTAATTAATAGTCTCGGGATTTTTCAATTCACCGCTTGACCACGAACGAATATTGTCGGGTGTGGCAACGCTGATAAGCACTTTGTCGAAAGCCGTTTCCAGCGCCGGCTTATCAGGCATTTCAAGAGGGCTTACCATTGAATTTTCTATTTTTTCGACTATTTCAGTGTTGTTAATTTCAGAAGACATATTATATGGGTTTCAGGTTTCAGGTTTCAGGTTTCAGAAACCAATTTTCAAATTTCTGGTTTTAAAGTTCAAGTTTACACATTTTTTTCTGTTCGAACGTCAAGGCAAGCAGACCTTAACTCTTTAACCAAAACGTTAAAAGACTCAGGGGTTTGCGCTTTAAGTTCGCAGTCGCCTTTAATTATAGATTCATAAACTTTAGACCTGCCTTCCACATCGTCGGATTTAACCGTAAGCAATTCCTGCAGAGTATAAGCGGCGCCGTAAGCTTCGAGCGCCCAAACTTCCATTTCACCGAGGCGCTGTCCGCCGGCCTGGGCTTTTCCTCCGAGAGGCTGCTGGGTGACAAGAGAATACGGGCCAACAGCTCTGGCGTGAATTTTATTAGCGACAAGGTGCCCCAGTTTCATCATGTAAATGGAACCCACCATAACTTTCTGGTTAAACGGGTTCCCGGTTCTTCCGTCGAAAAGAGTAACTTTTCCGATTTCAGGCAGTTTAGCTTTCTTGAGAAGTGCCCCAATTTGCGTTTCGCTAATACCGTCAAAAACAGGCGTCGAGAATTTCAAGCCGAGAACTTTAGCCGCCCAGCCCAAGTGCGTTTCAAGAACCTGTCCGACATTCATTCGGGACGGAACACCCAAAGGATTCAAAATAATTTCTACCGGAGTTCCATCTTCGAGATAAGGCATATCTTCTTCAGGGAGAATTTTTGCAATCACACCTTTGTTTCCGTGGCGGCCTGCCATTTTATCTCCAACCTGCAGCCTTTGCTTGGTAGCAATATAAACTCTGACAACTTTCAGGACGCCGTGCTCAAGTTCATCTCCTCTTCGGATAAATTCAACATTTCTGTAGTATTCAGTATTGACGGTTTCAAGCTTGAACTCAAATTCGTAATGAGTTTTGTTAACGTCTCTTGCGTACTCTTCATCTTCGACGACAAGGCCGAGAAGGCGCTGGCGCTCAATTCTTAAAGCGAGTTGCGGGTCAACTTTCTTTCCCTTTTGAGCAAGAGTTTCCCCGGTAGTTTCATCAATAATATCTCCTTTAAGTTTCCGGTCGAAAATTTCGGAAAGCCGGGCTTTTCTCCATTTAATCAAATCATGCTCGGCAGTAACAAATTCATTGTGAGCTTGTTTGATAAGTTTTTTCTCTTCGGCTTTGTCGCTGGTAGTTTTGTTTAGCCTTCTTCTGAAAACATCAATATCCATAACGATGCCGGAAGTTCCTGAAGGGACTCTTAAGCTTGCGTCGCGGACGTCAGCAGCTTTTTCACCGAAAATAGCTTTAAGAAGCCTTTCTTCAGGGCTTAACTCAGTTTCGCTCTTTGGAGTAATTTTTCCTACAAGAATGTCGCCCGGCACAACTTCCGTTCCCGGCAGAACAACACCTTCCGAATCAAGCCTGGAAAGCGAAGCCTCGCCAACATTTGGAATATCCCTTGTAGTTTCTTCACGCCCTAACTTTGTTTCGCTTACGGTAGTCTCAAAACTCTCGATATGAATCGAAGTGTACATATCATCTTTCAGGAGTTTTTGGCTAACTAAAATAGCATCCTCAAAGTTGTAGCCTTCCCAGGGCATAAACCCAACGAGAACATTTTTTCCGAGCGAGAGTTCTCCATCTGCAACAGCGGGGCCGTTGGCCAGAATGTCGCCTTTTTTAATTTTCTGTTTTTCAACAACCGCGGGTGTTTGGTTAATAGTTGTAGCCGCGTTTGACCTTTCATATTTAAGAAATTTTATATCTTTTTCTTCACCTGTTTTGTTATTTTTTAAAACAACATGTGAAGCGTCAACTTCAACAACAGTACCATCATCTTCAGAAATAACAACCGCACCGCTTTCCCGGGCAACTGTGCTTTCAAGCCCTGTGCCAACCAAAGGCGCTTCGGTAGTCATAAGAGGAACAGCCTGGCGCTGCATGTTAGAGCCCATAAGAGCGCGGTTGGCGTCGTCGTGCTCAATAAACGGAACCAATCCAGCGGCAACAGAAACTATCTGTTTAGGCGATACGTCAATATAATCGACTTCTTTTGCAGTAGCGAGGATAAACTCGCCTGCTTTTCTGCACATAACTTCAGACTTTGTGAGATTTCCTTTGCTGTCACGGGGAGCGTTGGCCTGAGCGATTGTATATTTTTCCTCTTCATCAGCAGTAAGCATATCAACAATATCCTGTCGAATCTGTCCGTTTACAACTTTAATATAAGGGGTTTCAAGGAAGCCTAATTCGTTAACCTTTGCATAAGTGCTCAAGGAGGAAATCAGGCCTATGTTTGCGCCTTCAGGAGTTTCAATCGGACAAATTCTTCCATAATGGCTGCTGTGAACGTCGCGAACCTTAAAACCCGCGCGCTCACGGTTAAGCCCCCCCGGACCCAAAGCCGATAAACGTCTTTTGTTGGTAAGCTCCGCCAGCGGATTAAGCTGGTCCATAAATTGCGAGAGCTGTGACCTTCCGAAGAAATCTCTTAAAAGGTTTGTCAGGATTCTGGGGTTAACAAGTTTTTCCGGCATGGGAATGTCTGTTCCCTGCACGTGCTGGCTCATCCTGTCGCGTACATATCTTTCAAGCCTAACCAAAGCTATTCTGCTTTGATTCATGGCAAGCTCGCCTACCGACCTTACTCTTCTGTTTCCAAGATGGTCAATATCATCAAGATCAACCGGCTGTCCTTTAAGTGTAGATTTCCTGTTTCCCGCTCTAAGGTCTACAAGATAACTTACAGCGGCAATAATATCTTCTTCTCTCAAAGTGGTGCACTCCAGGGATTCTTCATCCATGCTCAACCCGAGTTTTTTGCATAATTTATATCTTCCAACTTTACCAAGCCCGTAAGTAGCAGGATCAAAGAAAAGCCTTTTTAAAAGTTTTTCAGCGTTATCTGGATTAATAGGTTCTCCCGGCTGCAAACGCGCGTGAATTTCTCTAAGAGCTTTAACCCTGTCGGTAGAATACTCTTCGCGCTCAAGCATAAGCAAGATAGGCGAATCTTTTGTTGCGCCCTGGAGTACGTCAACATCATCAACTCCTGCTGCAACAATATCATCGATTGAATCTTTATCCAGCTGTGAAAGCGCCTTGACAAGGATTTTTCTTCCGCCCGGCGCCTTAATATTTTCAGCAACAATTTTCCCCAAAGCTCTCCGCGCTCCGCTTTTAGAATTCAAGCCGATAGTTCGCCTGGGATAGAATAGTCTGGCAATATCCTCGTTCTTTTCGAAGCCGAGAGCGCGCAAAAGTGTTGTAGCAAGTATTCTTCTTCGTTTGTGCCTTCTGTCAACACTCAGATAAATATTGTCGTTAAGGTCGAAAGAAGCTTCCAGCCATGTTCCTCTATACGGGATGATTGTAAAAGTATAAAGAAAAACGCCTGTTGGATGCTGTGTTCTGTCAAAAGTAATTCCGGGCGACCTTTGAAGCTGGCTGACAACTACACGCTCTACACCATTAATAACGAAAGTGCCGTCAGGTGTCATAAGGGGGATCATTCCCAAATAAACGCTCTGCTCCTTCATAACATCATTTGGTCCTTTTATCCTCAAAGTAACTTTAAGGGGAACCTGATAAGTCATTCCGCGGCGTTTGCACTCAATAATGCTGTATTTAGGCACGCCAAAAGAATAATGCACAAAATGCATTTCAAGTTTTTTTGTTATGCTTACAACAGGGAATATTTCGTTGAATAATGATTGAAGCCCGATATTTCTTCTTTCTTCCGGCAGAAAATCTTTCTGTAAAAAGTCATCATAAGACTTCTTTTGTATCTCTGTCAGAGAAGGAAGCGGTACTACATCCGGTAACGTTGCATAGCTTTTGCGCATAATTTGTAAATTGCTGTAATTAAGTTTATAACCGCCCACATAAAATGTGAGCGGAAATTATTTCTTTATCCCGCTAAAGCGGGAACGCTGGGCTTTAATCCTAAGAATATAGGAAAAACGCCCAACGTCCTTCGTCCAATAACCAGTGTCAACCAATTATTTAAGCTCAACTGTTCCGCCTGCAGCTTCTATTTTTTCTTTGATTTGTTCTGCTTCTTCTTTCGGAACATCTTCTTTGACCGGTTTAGGCGCGCCGTCAACTAACTCTTTTGCTTCTTTGAGGCCAAGTCCAGTTATCGCTCTGACTTCTTTGATTACCTGGATCTTTTTATCGCCCGCGCCGACAAGTACAACTGTAAACTCGCTCTTTTCTTCTGCTGCTTCTCCTCCCGCTTCGCCGCCTGCCGGCGCTGCTGCCACTGCAACCGGCGCCGCCGCCGTTACATCGTACTTCTCTTCCAATGCTTTAACGAGTTCACTGAGTTCCAGAACTGTTAGTTCGTCAATTTGACTTATTAGTATGTCTAATTTTTCTGATGCCATAATTATTTCTCCTTAAGCACACGTTTAATGGTGTCTGTTATTAATACTTTAAGAATTAATCGGAAGCTTTTTCTTTGCTTTCTGCTTCAGGTTCTGCTTCCGTTGTTTCCACTTTTTCCTCAGCTTTTTCCTCAGCTTTTTCCTCAGCTTTTTCCTCAGCTTTTTCCTCAGCTTTTTCCTCAGCTTTTTCCTCGGCTTTTTCCTCAGCTTTTTCCTCAGCTTTTTCCTCAGGCACTTGTCCGCTTTCTTTCACTTTTGCGATCTGGTCAAGAACCCTAACAGTGTTGCCCAGCATAGCATTGAAAATGCCTGCAAGATTAGTTATTGGTCCCTGCAGAGCGCCCAGAAGTTTAGCAAGCAAGATTTCTCTCGGAGGCAGACTTGCTAAATTCTTTATATCTTCAGGCGTAATGGCTTTTGAGTAGTCAAGCAACCCGCCTTTCACTTCAAGTTTTTCGTTTTCTTTTGCGAACTCGGCAATAGCTTTTGCAAGAGCAACAACATCTTCTGCAGTGTTCGCAATAGCATTAGCGCCCGTAAGCAGTTCTTTGAAAGCGGAATCAGCTTCTTCGGGAACAACTCTTTTAAGAAGCCTGTTTTTAACGACGTTAATCATTCCGTTTGCGGCGGCAACTTTGCTCCGCAACTCATTCATTTCTTCTGCCGACAAGCCTTGATAAGCAGCAGCTATCAAGAGTTTACTGTCTGCATATTTATTCGCAAGTTCTTCGGTTATGTAATTTTTTTCTATACGCATGAAACTGTCCTTTAAAAATAATATTTATACCGATTTAAAATTAGGCTCCTTTTTCCGCTCCGCGAGTATCTACATGTACTCCCGGCCCCATAGTTGTTGAAAGAGAAATTTTTTGAAGGTATGTGCCTTTTGATGCAGCAGGTTTTGCTTTGTTAATCGCATCGAGAAAAGAATTGATGTTTTCAAGAAGCTTTTCTCCGCCAAAATCTATTTTACCTACACAGCAATGAATACCGGCTTGTTTGTCTGCCCGGAACTCAACTTTTCCTGCTTTGAATTCAGAAACAGCTTTCGCGACATCGGGGGTAACTGTTCCCGCTTTAGGCGCCGGCATTAGCCCTCTCGGGCCAAGAACCTTTCCGAGTTTTCCTACTTCACGCATAGTAGCCGGAGCTGCTATCGCTATGTCAAAGTCTGTCCACCCTCCTTTAATCTTTTCCACTAAATCTTCAAATCCAACATAATCCGCGCCGGCTTCTTTAGCCGCGTCAGCATCTGCTCCGGTCGCAAACACAAGCGCTTTAATAGTTTTGCCTGTTCCGTTAGGCAATGCAACTGTTCCCCGAACTGCTTGCTCGGCTTTTTTAGGATCAATACCAAGTCTCAAGTGAATGTCTACTGATTCATTGAACTTTGCGCGTTTCATTTCACAAAGAAGGTTTACTGCTTCTTCAAGAGAATACAGTTTCTCTTTGTCAAATTTTGCCTTGTTTTCTTTTTGCTTTTTACTAAGTTTACTCATTTCGCGTTTCCTTTACGCTCCCCCAAACGGGGTGGTTAGATTTTCAATTTTTGATTTTTGATTTTATTATCAAAACCAAAGATTTTGGTTGCATTTCGCACCTTCGCACTTGCTAATCCACAATTTCTACTCCCATACTTCTTGCCGTTCCGGCAATCATTTCCATCGCGGCGTCAATATCCCTCGCGTTCAAATCTTCCATTTTCATTTCGCAAATTTTTTTTGCCTGTTCTTTAGTGATTGTTCCAATTTTATTACGGTTAGGTTCTCCGGACGCTTTCGCTATGTTTGCCTCTTTTTTAATTAAAGTAGCTGCCGGAGGCGATTTCATAATAAATGTGAACGACTTGTCATGATAAACAGTGATAACAACCGGAATAACCAGCCCTGACTCTTTATCCTGAGTAGTCGCGTTAAACTGTTTGCAGAATTCCATGATATTGACGCCGTGTTGGCCTAAAGCCGGCCCGATTGGCGGAGCCGGATTCGCCTGCCCGGCAGGAATCTGCAGTCTTATATAACCTGATATTTTCTTTTTAGGTGGCATAATTAAATTTTCGATAATTAAATTTTCGATTTTAGATTTTGGATTTTAGATTTCCAAATTTCAAGTTTCAAGTTTCAAACAACAATTATTATACTTCTTTCTCTACCTGCCAGTACTCGAGCTCAACAGGCGTTGTTCTTCCAAAAACGTTCACTGTAACGCCAAGTTTACCCCGTTCTTCATCAATCGTTTCTACCTGGCCTATAAAGTTTATAAACGGCCCCTCATTAATTTTAATCCTGTCTCCAACATTAAATGAGATACGCGGCGCGATCTTTTCTTTAGAATCTTCAATCTGTCCGAACATATCGTCAACTTCTTTTTTCGTCAACGGAGCCGGCGCTTCTCCTCCAAGGAACCCTATTATCCCCTGTGTTCTTTTTACAAGTTGCCAGGTATCATCATTTAGTTCCATTAAAACTAATATATAACCAGGGAAGAATTTTCGGGTAGTAACTTTTTTCTTTCCCCCGCGAATCTCCTGAACTGTCTGGGTAGGAATCAGAATCTCTTTGATCTGTTCACCCATTTCAGCCAGTTTTACCCTTTCTTCAAGAGCATCCTTTGCTTTCTGCTCCTGGCCTGATAAAGCATGTAATACGTACCACTTATGCATTTTTTTTTAAAGTTTTAATTCCAGAAACCAGGTTAACACAGCCGAAAATACAAAATCAACGGCGCCAAGATATATAGCAATTACAAAAGCTCCCAGAATTACGACTTTTGTAGATTGCACAAGCTGCTGGCGGGAAGACCAGTTAACTTTGTTAAGCTCCTGCCATACTTCACGAAAAAATTGTTTTATTGCTACTAACAAACTTTTTGATTCTTGTGCCATTGATAATCCTTGACTGTTTTCTTTTTGGCAGGGCAGGAGGGACTCGAACCCCCAACCGTCGGATTTGGAATCCGATGCTCTGCCAATTGAGCCACTGCCCTGTTTTTAGTCGAAGTTACTTAGTTTCCCGATGCAAAGTATGGCGCCTGTCATGACGGCAATACTTTTTCATTTCCATCCGTTTGGGTGTAAGCCTTTTGTTTTTCTTCGTAGTGTAATTTCTGTTGTTACACTCAGTGCATGCTAATGTAATTATTTCGCGCGGCATTACTATCTCCGTTTTACTCTATGATTTCACTGACCTGGCCCGCGCCTACTGTGCGCCCGCCTTCACGGATCGCGAAACGCAATCCCTGGGTCATTGCTATCGGGGTTATTAATTCTACTTCCATTGACACGT
>Ga0190283_1000345_pt1 | contig 24979 bp, 23 predicted proteins | sample 48691801_MG_FD_161669 | JGI IMG/M metagenome (GOLD analysis project Ga0190283, IMG submission 161669) | Hydrothermal vent microbial mat bacterial communities from Southern Trench, Guaymas Basin, Mexico - 4869-18-0-1_MG | ecosystem: Environmental > Aquatic > Marine > Hydrothermal vents >...
CGGGGGTAAGGGGGAACTGTCTCTGAAATCGGTCAAACGCTGCCGAAATCCATGCTCCGCTTCAAAAAAGAGCTTCATCTCAGGCAAAACAACCAGCGAAGCACTGTTCATGAATAGATCAGGCTAAAGGTACCCTTTGCAAATTCATCTTATTCAGCGGCACGCCCGGGGGATACGGTATGCCTCCTCCACCTCCACAAGTAATGACAGCAAACATGATCAACAGAAAACTACGTGGTAAAGAACTCATGAATATCATCCTTTTCTGAAGTGTCCGCGAAGCTTTCATAGAATCTCGCCCCTTCGGATCGGGGCGCACTCTAAAATGGCCTCGACCTTTTCAATATCCTCCGACGTGTCGACTCCGATGCCGGTGTCCTCAACCTGCAATACGTTCATGCGGCACCCAATATGCAATGCGCGCAGCTGTTCGAGCTTTTCCAGTTTTTCGAGTTCGCACGGCGTCTCTGCCACCAGTTTCAAGAGATAATCGCGGCGGTAGGCGTAGATACCGATGTGTCGCCAGTGCGCGTCCGCTGCATTCGTGCCCGCGTCGCGAACGTGCGGAATCACGGAGCGCGAAAAATAGAGGGCCTGCCCGTCGCGACCAAAGACCGCTTTCACGACCGCAGGGTTGTTCAGCTCAGCTTCGTCGGTGATCGGCGCGGCGGCGGTCGCCATATCCCAGTCGCCGGCGCTCATCACTTCGGCCAGCCGGTCAACCAGCAGCGGATCCATCAGCGGTTCGTCGCCTTGAATGTTGATGATTACGTTGCACGGCTCATTGGCGACGGCTTCGGCAATGCGGTCGGTGCCCGACGGATGATCCGCGCGCGTCATCACGGCTTCAACGCCGGGAATGCCGAACGAGTCCACTGCGTCCGCAATGCGCTGATCGTCGGTGGCAACGAGGACGGCATCGAGCGCTTCGGCCTGCACGGCGCGCTCGACCACGTGCTGAATCATCGGTTTGCCCGTAATCATCGCCAGCGGCTTACCCGGAAGCCGTGTGGACGCCCAGCGCGCCGGAATCACGCCGATCACGCGCTTATTTGCTTTCTTCTTCATCGCCGTCCTTTTTTTCCGTAATCCAGAAATCGTCTCCCGGGCCGTTCACCTCATGGAGCTTAATACGCACCCGCCCGAACGGTACCCTTACCTTCGAAAAGGTCAGCAGCCGGCGCGGATCGCGCGAGACCCAGACCGTAGCTTTTCCCTTACGTACAAACAAGCCGTCAAACATGGCTTCCGGCACCATCTCAAGACTGGACACTTTCCGCTTATAATGCGGCAGATCAATCTGCTTGACCTCGAACGTGTTAACGATCAGGTCATAGATTTTTTCATCAGCCATCACCCGGTAGTTGGTCACCCCGCCCTCTTCCAGCGTCTCTGAGCGCATGAAATACATGAAACTCAGAAGATCGCGCGTATCCGCGTCAATGTCATAGATTTTTTCTTTCTTCTTAACCTGATGGACATAATGAGCCTTTTTCGCAGCGCGGTCGAACGTGGTGATCTCGTGACAGCGGTAACGGCCTTCCTGCAGGTTCTTGGTATAACGGACCGGCAGGAAGGTTTGCGGATCAACCAGACTCTCGTGCACATCGTCCACCCGATAAAAGGTGTCGAAAAACGAATACGTGCGGGTGCGGAGGCGCAGGGCGATCAACTCCCGCCCATCCACCGTCTCCATCTGTGTCGTCGCTTTCGACCACGCCACAGGGATGCCGTTCCACGTGATGGAATACATCAGTTCCTCGCCCAGCGGGAAGGGAAGCGTCGCGGCGCTGACGTCCATGCTGAAGAATATCCAAAGAGCAATTAGTAAAATTGTCGATAGATAGGTTCCTCGAAAAGGCAGGGCGCGTTCGCCGAACGCGCCGCGGACGGCTCGGCGAGCCGTCCCTACCCAAACTGAGAAAAACCGCAGCACAAAATTCTTCTCCATTCAAGCGGGCCCTTCCCGCGTAAACTGACGGCACTTTACGTCTGCTTCGGCAAACAGCGCCTGCGCCTGTTCGTTAAAGTGATAGTCCTCTTCATAGACCACCTCCGCCAGCCCGGCGTTGATTATCATCTTCGTGCACATCAGGCACGGACTGGTCGTACAGTAAAGCGTACCGTCTTTCACCGCAATACCGTGATAGGCCGCCTGCACGATTGCATTCTCTTCCGCATGGCAGCAGACGCAGTCGCCCAGCGAATGGCCCGACGGTGCATCCGAGCTGCACCGCGCGCAACCGCCTTCGTCGCAATTGGCGATGCCGCGCGGCGTTCCGTTGTATCCCGTCGAAATAATCCGCCGGTCACGCACAATCAGTGCCGCCACCTGCCGCCGGCAGCAGTTGCTCCGCCGAGCCACCACATGGGCGATATCCATAAAATATTCATCCCAGCCGGGACGTTTTCGCTCACTCATGCCGGGCATGATACGGGATGCAGGATGCGGGATGCGAGATTTATCCCGAACCCCACAGCACGAATCTTGCAAAAAAGTAGGGCGCTTTCGCCGAAAGCGCCGCGGACGGCTCTCCACCTTCGCTAAAGCTTCGGTGGACAGGGGCGAGCCGTCCCTACCCAAAAAAGAAGTTTCATTCATAATGCGCCCACATACGAATCACTTTGACGGTTTTGATGTCATTGAGCACCTGATAGACCAACCGATGCTGAATGTTGATACGCCGGGAACAGGCTCCGGAAAGATCACCCGTTAGTTTCTCGTACGGCGGCGGGTTCTTCCACGGGTTTTCGGCCAGAGTGTCCAGGAGAGCCTGCGCCTTGCTTTTAAGTCCGGATTCTGCGAGCTTTTTCGCGTCCTTACGGGCCTGTTTGGTATAAACCAGCGTCCATCTCACCAGTCCAGTTCCTTGCTGCACTCTTCGACCGGTGCCTTGAGACCTTCAATAACCGACTCACGCATTCCGGGAATAGAGGTCAAATAAAGCGTTTCCTGTACAGCGAGCCAGTCATCTTCCGAAACAAGCACCGCCGAATGACGCTTTCCCTTAATCTGCACCGGCTCATGCGAAGCCGACACCTCATCCACCAGTGAATAAAGGCTTTTGCGAGCTTCTGTTGCTGTCAGTGTTGTCATATTTTCACCTCAACCAATAGCGTACGCCATCGCGTACGATAAGCAAGCGGAATTTTGCAATGCAATCCGTTTTGGTCGGGACGGGTCGCCAAGCGGTTCGCCATTCGACAAAACTTAGGATTTGCGGCGCGTTCGGCGAACACGCCCTACCCTTAAGATTGCTTGGTTTCCTCCGTTGACTTCTGTAAAAATATCCCACGGAAAGGGAACATCATGAAATTCATCGAGTTGGCAAAAAAGCGCGTCAGTATCCGGTCATATACCAAACGAGTCGTCAGTAAAAAGATGCTCACCGACGTGCTCGAAGCGGGTCGCCTCGCGCCGACCGCCTGCAACTATCAGCCGTTCCAGTTTGTGGTGGTGCAGGAAAAAGAAAACCTCGCCGCACTGGCTGAAGGCTACCCCGCCCCGTGGTTCGCCGAGGCCCCGGTGGTGATCGCGATCTGCACGCAAGCTTCCAAGGCATGGAAACGCGAGCGGCACGATGACAAAAACTACGTGGATGTCGACGGAGCCATCGCCGCCGACCACATGACGCTGGCCGCCGCTGAGCTCGGACTCGGCACCTGCTGGATCGGTGCGTTTGATCCCAAAATCGTTCGCAAAGCACTCGGCGTTCCGCGCACGGTGGAGCCGTTGATTCTACTGACGCTCGGCCACCCCAACGAGGAAGGCCGCCTCAAAACCCGAAAACCGCTTAATGAACTCGTTCGATACGAAAAATGGTAATCCGCTCATGATGGTTCTGCGCATACTTCTGTTGCTGGCAATAGCATACGGTGGAGCGATCCTTTGGATGTGTATCCGGCAGGAAAGCTATCTCTTTCTGCCGTGCCGCTACGATCCGCCGGACGGCGCGGAGCGCTTCAGCTGGAATCCCGCCGTCAACGGCGTGCAGCTGCAGGGCTGGTTCCTCGACAAAGGCGCCGCACGCACGGTGATCTATTACGGCGGAAACGCGGAAGACGTGAGCGGCCACATTGAGCCCTTCTTTGCCTGGCTGGAAGCCAACGTGCTGCTGGTGAACTACCGCGGCTACGGCGAAAGCGAAGGAAAACCCGGCGAAAAGGAACTGGTTGCCGATGCGCTCGAAATCTATGACCGGCTCGTTGACGAAAAGCAGATTGCGCCGGAAAACATTATTCTCATGGGCCGCAGTCTCGGCAGCGGCGTTGCCGTGCAGGTGGCCGCCGCGCGAAAATCGGCAGGTGTCATTCTGGTGACGCCCTACGAAAGCATCGCCGCGATTGCAAAATTTCAGTATCCGTGGCTCCCGATTGAGCGGGTGCTGCGCCATCCGTTCCGATCCGTTGATTTGGCCCCGGAGATCAAACTGCCGCTACTGACGCTCCTCGCGCAGTTTGATGAGGTGATTCCCATTGAGACCGGACGGCGCCTGACCGCGGCGTGGGGCGGGCCGACCGAAACCGTCACCCTTCCCGCCAGACACAATGAAATCAATGACGACCCCGGCTACTTCGATGCCATCAACCGCTTCGTGAATAGGTAGGGCGCTTTCGCCGAAAGCGCCGCGAACGGCTCGGCGAGCCGTCCCTACCCGTACCCATAATTTGCGACAGCAATCTTCAATCCATTAGCACAGGCTTCCCATCGCGGACAGGAAGAAGCGCGGCAAGCATGCCGCTGAGAATAAAGGCGCCGCCGACCAGTATCGGGACGCTTAGTGATTCGCCGAGTACCAGCCATGCAAAAAACGCGGCGAGAAACGGTTTCAGGAAAAAGGCCATCGAACCGATACTCGCCTCAATATGGCCGAGGCCGTAGATAAACAGGAAATAACCGAGCGCCGTACAGATGACCGCCAGATAAGCGATTCCCAGCCAGTCGGCCGTGGCATAGGTTGCCAGGGGCATCCCCTCTACTCCCCATGCCAGCGGAAGAATGAAAAGACCGCCAAACAGCCCGGCAAAAGCGGTGATAGGCAGCGCGCCGTAGCGCGGTGTCAGCTTTTTGAAAAAGACGGTGTATAACGCAAAAATGATGATCGCTGCCAGCATCATCAGCAGGCCGATCAGCGAAACGCCGTCAGCGCGATCGCGGGCCAGCAGAAAAATACCGGTCAGGCAAAGGCCAACCGCCATGAGTTTGCGCAAGCTGATTTTCTCGGGAAGGAAAAACGGCGCAAAGAGCACTACAAAAACCGGGTTGCAACTGAAGACCAGCGCCGCGATGTTGGCGGGCAGAAAAGTGATGGCAAGGTGGAAAAGGCAGGACATCAGGGTTACGCCTAAAACACCCAGCCCGATCAGGTCAGCAAAATCACGTCTACCAAGCGAAACCCCGCGAAGACGCAAGCGATGGAGTGCCGGAAGCAGAAGAACAATCCCCGTGATGAAAAAGCGAAAAAAGGCGAGCCAGAAGGGATAGCGACCGGCGGTTCCGCCCCCCTGCTGCATCAGCTTGGAGGCCACTTCGATTGTACTGAAAAGCACAATACCCGCCAGCAGTGAAAGGAGGCCTCGAAGATTCATAGATTCTCTCTGCTCTGTTTTTTCAATTTTATAAGCTGCAACGCGTTTTTCAGTTTGGCGACGACGGACATGTGGTCAACCAGCAGCACACCGTTGAGATGATCGAGTTCATGCTGAATGGCGCGGGCAAGCAGTCCTTTGGCATTGAGCACCTGCTCGTTTCCATCGCGGTCGAGGTAACGCACGACCACCTCGGCGGGACGCGTCACCGGAACATAGAGCTCTGGAAAACTAAGGCAGCCCTCCTCGGCAACGGCAGTTTCTTCAGAAGCGCCGATGATTTCAGGATTAATGAAAACCTGCGGCATTTTGACGCCGGGATTATTCGGACGGCCCTCTTTGTCCTGATCCACACGCGCGGGCACATCGAGCACAAACACGGACTCGGTCTGTCCGATCTGTTCGGCTGCCAGTCCGATGCCCTCGGCGGCGTACATGATTCCGAGCATCCGGTCGGCCAGCGCACGAATATCATCGGTCACAGCCGTAACCAGCTCGGACTTTTTGCGTAAAACCGGATTTCCGTAAATGCAGACAGATCCCGTCATTTCTTCTCCTAAACCCTCTTTGAAACCGCTATTTTTACTGAATGGAGATCGTTTTCTCAACGTTTAACGCCCGCTATTCCCACACCGCACTCGCCCTGCGCTGTCTGCGCGCCAATCTGGGCGGGCTGCATGACCGTTCTATCATCGTAGAGTTCGACAATCGCCTCTCGCCGCAGGCCGCCGCTGAAAAACTGCTCGCTCATGATCCGCAAATCATTCTTTTCAGCGTTTATATCTGGAACCTCACTGTCATCAGCGAAACCGCCGCCATCCTCCGTACCCTTCGACCAAAGCTGAAAATCATCATCGGCGGCCCGGAAGTGACTTATGAATACGAAGACCTCGCTCTTTTCCGCACCGCCGACCACCTGATCTGCGGCGAGGGCGAAGCCGTCATTGAAAAGCTCTGTAACGATCTGCTCGACGGTCGAACAGTTCCGAAAGTTATCGAAGCGCCGCCGGCTGATCTAAAGACCATCGAACTGCCTTACGATGAATATACGAATGAGGACATTGCCCACCGCCGCATCTACGTTGAAACCTCGCGCGGCTGCCCCTTCCAATGCGAATACTGTCTCTCTGCGCTGGAAGATAACGTCCGCTTTTTTCCGCTGGATCGGATTTTCCCGGAATTTGAAAAGCTGATTGAGCGCGGCGTACGGATTTTTAAATTCATTGACCGCAGCTTTAACATCAACACTGCTCACGCCGCCGCTATCCTGCGCTTCTTCCTCGAAAACCGGCGTGACGGCATGATGCTTCACCTCGAATGGGAACCCGAGCGTCTGCCGCCGACCCTCGAAAAACTAATCGCAGAAGCCCCCGAAGGATTTCTCCAGCTCGAAACCGGCGTCCAAACCTTTAACCCCGAAGTCGCCGCGCGTATTGAGCGCCCGCTTGAAGCGGAAAAAGTCGAGAAGCATATCCGCACCCTCGCCGCCATGCCATCGGTGCACCTGCATGCCGACCTGATTGCCGGGCTGCCCGGCGAGACCTTTGAAAGCATCGCGGCGGGCTTCGACCGTCTGCACGCCTGCGGGCCGCAGGAAATACAGCTCGGCATCCTCAAAAAATTGCGCGGCACACCGATTGCGCGGCACGATGTTGAATGGCAGATGGTCTATAATTCCGCCCCGCCCTACAACGTACTGCAAACCTCAGTGCTGAGCTTTACCGAGCTGCAAAGCATCCGCCGGTTCGCGCGCTTCTGGGACATCACCGTCAACAACGGACGCTTTCCAAATGCCGCGCCGCTGCTTTGGCAAAAGCAGCCATCGGTTTTTGCCGCGTTCATGGAGTGGAGCGAATGGCTCTATCAGCAAACTGGCTCCTCTATGGGCATTGCCCCGCCGCGCCTCGCGCGGCTCCTCGAAGAGTTTCTGACCGCAAAGTGCGGACTGAGCACAAAAACAGTGAGCCGTGCATTGGAAGCCGACTCCGATCGCCGCACCGCGCGCTCGGTCAAAGGCCGTGAGCGCCAGACCCGCCATGCAGAGCAGTAAACCTTTGACCTCTTTGAATTCTTTCGTTAAAAATCCGGGTAATCACATGTAAAACCCGCGGAGAGAACGTATGAAAAAATCCTGTTTACTGCTCATAGCCCTTCTTGCATTTTCCAGTTCGCTTTTCGCCGCAGACACTCTGCTCGACTTGCTCGGAACCAAGCGAATTAATGCTGACGGCGAGCCGGTGGAAGACCAAAAGCTTACGGGCGTTTATTTTTCCGCACATTGGTGCCCACCCTGCAAAATATTCACACCCAAACTGGTCGAAGTTTATAATCAAGCGAAGGAAGAGGGGGTGGATTTTGAAATCGTCTTTGTGAGTTCCGATCACAGCGAAGAGGAAATGCAGGAATACATGAGAGAAGCTAAAATGCCATGGCTAGCACTGCCCTATGACTCCAAAGACACCGACCGGGCGAAGGAATTCAAAAGTCAAACACTCGAAAGCCGTGGCATCCCCTATCTCGTCATCCTCAACGCCGACGGTGAGGTCGTCAGTAAAGAGGGCCGCAAAGACATTCAAGAGCTCGGCCTGCAAGCCCTGCAAAAATGGGGGTCACAAAAGCCTTCCACGGGTACGAGAAGCAAAAAGAGCATAGCAAAAAAAGAGGGGAAACCTAAGGAACTCCCGCCGCCGGAAAAAGAAGATATGACCATGGGCGAGATGAATAGAAACTAGTATCCCTTGACGGAAAAGTCATCGAAACCAAAATCAACTCGGTTTACTCTTTTGAGCAGATAAACGAGGATAAATATCGAGCTTACTGTCGCCACTACACGGGTGGAGGGTCGATCTCAGGCGAATTGGTTTTGATTCCAAAAGAGGGCCAGGAGTTTTTTGAAGAGATGGCGGAAAGAGGCTTCTATGGTTCGACAAAAACCGTCTATTTTTTGGTACGCAGTAAAAAACCGGTTCGTGTCAAAGGTGCCTCCCCATCATATTCTTATAAGCTTGAAGCCGTCGGTGAGCGCTATCGCAAAAGCAAAAACGAATACAGCTGGTAGGCGTAGCGCCCCTGTGATTTCTTCACCGAACAGGTGAGTTCGGAGTCCCGCCTTTAGGCGGCCTGACTTGTTCCGGCTGAAGCCGGTACTCCAAACAGCGTTTAAAGTCGCTAATAATTGAGGTGTTTGCAAAACGGTTCAAAAACAGTTCCAAACATGGAAGAGGTATGTCATATTCTGCGGCTTTAAAGGCGGAACCTATGGCAAAAATCGAATACTCCAGAGAGCGGTGCAGTGAACTGTTTAAAGCCGCTAATGATCCTTCCCTGAAAACCGGCCACCGTCTCACCCGTTATGAAGCGGGCGATGAACTCCAGATTGAACTCACCGGTGTGTTTCCCGCCGTGCAGGGCAAAGCGACGCTGGTGATTGATCAATTTCTCGGCGGCGGGTTCGCAGGTCAGGTCTACCGCTGCCGCCTCGACGCGCTCGACCTGCCGGAAGGCCAGACCGTTGACGGGCTCGACACCGGAAAACTGTACGCGGTCAAGATCATCATTCCGCCCTCAAACTTTTCGCTGTGGTTCCGCAACACGATCTACTGGCTGGCCTTTCAGGGGCCGTTCAGTTCACAGGTCAACTACGGCGCCTGCCGCGCCGGGCTGATTCTGCAAAAACTGATGCGCCGCGCCGCGCAGATCAAGTTCGGACGTGAAACCGCTGTGAAGGATGCCTACGCCTCGTTTTGGGACGCCAATCTCAATGCCTACGGGGAAATCACGGAATGGATTGAAGGCCGCATGTGGCTGCTCGAAGCCGACGATGATATTTCCAAACGCCGCAAGTGGCGCAGTGTAGGGCTTAATGAAACCGCCAGCGCCGAATATGTCGCCAAGCGCCGCTTCATGGCGGACATGACGGCCCTGATGCACGAAATGGGCGCGCCGGAATTTGCCCGCCAGTATGAATGGTGGACGATGAAGAGCCAGCCAAACGTCATGAAGCGCACCGATCTGCCGGACGAAACCGGCCCGGCGGGCGGTCTTTGCGCCATTGACTTCCGCGCGGGCCTCGCCCTGCTCCCGTGGCTGCCGATGAGCCCCGGCGACATTAAACTGATTCTCGACGGCCTGTTCCTGCGGAAAACGCTGGTACAGTTCGATCGCTGCGACCTCGACAAGCTGGACCGGTATATTGCGGCGCACCGCGAATATTTTGACGACCTGTCCCCGGCCATTGAAGAACTCAGAATACAGGATCGCGTTTACCGCCGCTCACTGCCGGACATCACGCACCACGGCTTGAAACTGCTCACAGACAAACCCCTGCGCAGCGACGTGCGTATTGGATTGACGGAGGGCTGGCGCGCCGACGGATTGATTGACGACGCCTTTGAACTGAAACTGCTAAAAGGCGGCCCGCGCTTTGCCGGATTTTATCTGTTGGGCATTCTGCCCGTCCTTGGAAAGCTGCTGCGCAAACTGCGCGGCAACGTGGCGTGGCGCGAGCACGTTCAGACCGCACTGCGGGATCGCAGCTACCGCGCTCGCGCTGTCCGCGCGCATGTGGCCAACCGTCTGATCGGCTGGCACCGTGCGGGCCGCGTCAGCGAAAAACATACCCGCCTTCTTTTGAGCCATCCGGCGCTCTATTTTGCCGAGCGGTTTACCATCGGCCTGTTCCCGATCACACTCCACCGCGTTGCCATTCGGCCTGCCCGCATCTGGAACCGTATTCGCGACGGGTACCGCTTTCTGCGCAATTTCATCCGCAGCGCCGAATTCCGCGAAGAATGGTTTCTCAACGAAATTGCGCTCGGCGAAAAGGACGGCATGCTGACCGCCGAGGAGCGCGTATATATTGAAAGCGCGGTGAAGGATCCGTTCATCGTCAAATACCTCAAGTGCCTCGGCGTGCATTTTGCAACGCTGCCGGTCACGCAGATCGTTAGCGTGGTGGTCGGCGCGGCATGGGCAGCATGGCTGCTGTTTAAAGGGCATTCGTGGGGCGAAGCGCTCGGAGCATTCGGCCTGACGGTGGCGGTATTTCAGATCATTCCAATCTCCCCCGGCTCGATCTGCCGCGGCGGGTTTGTCGTCGGACTGATGATCAAAGAACGCAACTTGCGCGACTATATTGTCGCGGCGCCGGTGTCATTTCTGAAATACGTCGGCTACCTCGCCTTCCCCCTGCAAATGACCACCACTTACCCGCACCTCGCCCGCTTCATGGCGAGCCGCTGGGCGACCGGGATGGTGCACGTCATTCCCGTCTTCGGTGAAAAAGGCGCGCTGCTTGAGCACTGGATTTTTGATCTGTTTTTCAACCAACCTCAGAAGTTCGTCAAATGGGCTCAACCGCGTGTTCACTGGATTCTCGACGGCTGGATGATTTTTGGCCTGGCGCTGTGCGGCATGGTGCTCTACCGCTGGCATCCGGATCTCACCAGCCCGAAAGGGTTCAACCTGCTCCTCGGAACCGTGGTGGTTTTCCTGCTGCCGCGCCTCCTTTTTTATCCGTTGATGAGGCGAAAAAAACACCAGCCGGCAAAAGATACGAGACTCTGAAAGGATGCATCGAGTGAATTCATTTCGACAAAACATCGTATTGACCGTTTTTGTTGCCGCTCTGTTGGCAGGCCCCTGTCCGGCAGAAACCGCCCCTTCTGAAACGCCTGCCTATCTGGTGGTCGGTGGCGGCGTGGCCGGGGTGATTGATCATGACAAACCGATTATCGGTATGGTGGAACTGCAGCCCGCACTGCGCATCGGACCCTTAGGCACATGGATCGCCTTTCACTCCACCGATAAGGACTATTATTTGGCTGCCGGACTGCTTTGGGACTGGTATATCACCGACCGGATATTCATTACACCCAGCGTCGGCGCAGGGCTTTATGAAGAAGATGACGGAATCGATTTGGGTCATCTCGTCGAATTCCGATCAGGCCTTGAATGCGGATACGATTTCAAAGAGGCGGGGCGTCTTTCGGTGGGCGGCTGGCACATCTCCAACTGTCGCCTTGATACACGGAATCCGGGAACGGAACTGCTGGCGGTGCGTTACGCCCTGCCACTTTCATGGCCTTGAAAGTTATGGGTGTCTTTAATGTAGCTGGCCTCCGCAGAGGCCGAACCGGGGCCTGCTGACCCCGGCTACAGTTTTAGTAAACGGCTTATCTCCGGCGGCGGCGCGATGGAACAGAGAGCGTCCCGTTGAAAAACTCAATGATATGCCCTTTTTCGATCAGCCAGCGGAGCGGCTTAGTCACCTCATGCGCCTCGTCAGAATTTTCCGCCGCCTCGGGACAGAGGCCCGCCACCAGCTGCTCACGCGTTGAGCCGGGATGATCGGCCAGATATTCGAGCACGGCACGGATGTTTTCCACCGCCGCCTCGGGTGCGATCGGATCGGGTTTGACTGTCGTCACAAAGTTAATGTTTTTACCCGCCTTGAACGTGCATAGGTGCATATGGCGAAAGGCCGCGCGCAGCGCAAACGAAACCGAAAGCGGAAAACGGGTTTCGGCCTGCCATGCCTCGCGCACCATACGGATGAGATTGAAGTCGCGGATTTTGCGCGCCAGCTCCGATGGCAGTACCGCGCGGGAAACCTCTTCAATCTCGGTTCCGGCGATATGCTGCCGGATATATTCCTCGGCCTGTACCAGCGAAAACTCCTTCGTCTCGCCTTCAGGTGCATCTTTGAGGCGGAAAACGGTTTTCTTTGACGCATCCTGCTTCCATTGCTCAACGAGTTCTTCGTCGCGAACCGTCTGCACCTTTTGCTTAAAGCGGTCAAACGGCATGCCGGCGTAACGGGTGCGGTGGATTTCGGCCAAACGGCCGGCATAGCTGTGGTGGTTGGGCGGTCCGATGAGAATGCCATCAATTTTACCAATGCATGGGAAAGCGCCGGACGGCGGCTCGGTTTCAAGTTCTTCTTTGACGAAAAAATCTTCGAGGTGATCGTCGAGAATCTGGCGCAGAAGTACATCGCGGTCGGTGGCGATCATTTTGGAACGTTTACCCTGATAAAGCTTGAAGCCTTCCTTGCCGGGCTGAACCTCGATTTTGACCAGATGGCCCTTGGGGTCGGAAAGAAAAAGGTTGGCGAGATCCATCAGCGGATAAGCCCGTTTGCTGTGGTGGATTTGCCGAACCATCGAAGCAAGGCACCCCTGCTCGGGGAGAAACTTCACCTGTATCGGCAGCTCGACGTGCACGGGCCGCGGCGCTCGCGGGGCGTATTGCTCGCGGGACGGGCGGCCGTGTTCACGGGGCGGCCGTGTACCGTGCGGGCGGCGCGGACCGTCGCGACGGTCACCCCGCTCATGGCGTTTTCCGTCGCGACGTGGTGGACGCCTTTCTTCGGCAACCCGGTAATGGTTGGCGGCGGGCTCTTTTTTGGCCCACTGGGGCACAAAGTTCAAGTCGAGAAGAATGTCCTCGTCGGGGCGGGCTGATTCCTTTGGGGCGCTTGTTTTTTCGGACATTGCAAAACCTTTTGATTTAGAACGCCATTAGTATACGCTTTCCTCGGCTTGGAAAAGTAAAAACCGTGTCAGGAGACCATGAAGACCCCCGCGCTAAAGCCTGAAAATCTCGAAAAATACTCGTCGGCGATCACGCTTTCGGACATGGAAATTTTTGTTTTTCCCGAGCTGCTCTATGCCCTGCTGCTGGCCAATATCATGAGTCCACGCATCTGGGCGTGGCGCAACGATCCGTGGTTTGCAAAGCTCGACGGTATGTCGCCGCAGAAGAAGATCAACCGGCTCAAGCAGTACATCATTGACCACTACGAGTTCAACCTCGACCTCGACACGTGGGGGCTGACCGATAAAGCCACCGAAATGAAGCGCTTTGAGCCGTTCATGGATCCCGACACCATCAGCGCCAGCAACGCGCTCTTCGGCTACGAAGGGGACAAACACTATTTCGATCTCGATATCCGCCGTCACTTCGGGCTGGAAAAATACAACGACGACATCATCCCCTACTGGAAAACGGAAACCGTTGAGGCGATGGACGCCTTTGTGCGGCGCGAAGGCTACCGCACCGGTGCGGGCGAATGCGTTTCGCTTTCCACCCTCTACGCCGCCGCGCTCTTCATCATCTGCGATATTCCGCTCGAAGACATCTTCCTGATGGCCACCCCGCTCCATTCACAGAACTTTGTGGCCGTCGGCGACGGCGTGCTTACCAACAACCGGCGCATCGTCACCAAAAACATGTGGTTCAACGGCACCGAACTCACTGACAAAGCGCAGCGCGCTCTGCGCAACGAGCAAATCACCATGGTCTTCAACAACACCGGCTATGTGCACAGCATCTATCCCGAAACCACCATGGATCCCGTGCACTACGAACGATTCAAACAAAAAGTCGGCGACTATCTCTTCACCCCCATTACCTTCGAAATTCTAGCCAACTTCCTGCGCCAGCACTCCCGGTTCCAGAAATGTTTCCAGATCTGCCACGACCACCACGGCAAAAAACGGTGGATTGCCGCCGAGCGCGCCTACGCCTACGAACACGCCGCGCCCTACAAAGTCAGCGACAACACCCGCGACAAGCTGCTCGAAGAAATCGACGCCGAAGAATTCTACTGCGATTCCATCCCCAACCGCATCTGCATGCCCAGGCTCGAAGAATTCTTCAAAAATAACCCCATCAAACATTTTGACGCCGAAAGCATGGCCGAACTCGGCAAAAAACTCGAATGCACCAGCGAACAGAAAAATGAAATGCTCGCCGAACTAGCCCGTTTCGTGCATCTGGAGCCCGAGTTCCCTCCCGTAGAAGACAAGACGCACCGCCCCGCCAAAAAACTGGATATCACCCCCGGCATGGAGCGCGAAGAAATCATTCAGTACATCGAATCCATGCGAACGGAAAACCGCGCGGCCGACCTCGCCTTCTATGCCGCCCGCGACCTCACCCGCACCGATTGGGCTCCCTTCCTCAAGGCCGCGCTTGAACGAAATCCCGTCTGCATTGAAGCCACAAAAGATCTCAGTGACGACTCCCTAATGCAAATTCTGACCGCCCTGCCATCCGAATCAATCTACGATGGCCCGCGTCTCGCCCAGCCCGATGAAGTATGGAACTTCCAAACTGGTGACGGCCTCGAAAAAGCAATTCTGCTGGCAACTGTTCTGAAAAGCCGCCATCCGGAAGAAAAAATTGGACTCAACATCCAGCCCGACCGCGTTGAACTCAAACTCTCCGGACAAACCGTTTCCTTTGCATCCACAAAAGGGCTTCGTGCCGAACTTACATTCTGAGTTTGTGGCGCAGTTCGTCTTTGATGGATGCGGACTGGTCGAAAACCTGCCCGGCTTTGTTGAATTCGAGGATGCGCACACCGTGCAGATCAGGCCGCAGGTAGATGCCGGGCGGGTCGCGGCGAAGCTTTTCGGCGATCAGGGCCGACTGCAGAATTTCAAAACTGCCGAGCACCGCATCGAAAAAGTCGGGACGTTTTGCCTCTTTTTCCAGCGAACCGCTCACATCAACGGCGATGATGAGATCGCAGCTTTTGCGCAACAGGCTGTAAGGAAGCGGGTTGACGAGTCCGCCGTCCACCAGCAGTTTTCCGTCGCGCTCGACCGGAGTAAAGACACCGGGAATCGCCATACTGGCGCGCACGGCAGAAAGCAGGTCGCCGGAGGTGAAAACCGCCTCGCTTCCGCTGCAATAATCGGCGGCAGAAATGCTGAGCGGAATCTGCAGTTCCTCAAAGGTAGTGCACTCCATCGATTCAGAAAGAAAACGGATGAACTTTTCGCCCTTGAGCAGTGCACCGCGATGGAAAACGGGATCGATCAGCTCGACCCATTTAAGAAGGTCGTGCCGGGTGAGAATATCCGAAAACTTTTCCACCTTCCTGAGCATCAACCGGTCGACCAGCGCGCGAATTTCATGACCGGACAGACCGGAGGCATAAAGCGCGCCCATCACCGCGCCGATACTGGTTCCGGCAATGGCGTGTGGCCGGATGCCGAGTTCATCGAGTGTTTCGAACACCTGAATATGCGCCAGCCCCCGCGCCCCGCCCCCGCCAAGCGCCAGCCCGATTTTCTTAACCTTCGGTTTTCTGCGAAACAGTTTCATGATCGGGATAACGGTATTCTTTTCCTTCGAAGTTGGTAAGCACGATTTCCTTTCCTTCGCGGCGAAACGGGGTATCCGGCAAAAGCGGGATTTTTCCGCCGCCGCCGGGCGCGTCGAGCGCAAAGACCGGCATTGCGAGACCGCTCACTCTGCCCTGCAATTCACGAATAAGCTGGAGGCCCCTTTCGACCGGCGTGCGAAAGGCGGAGGAGCCGGTGACAGGATCGCACTGGAAGAGGTAGTAGGGTTTTACGCGCCGTTCGAGCAGGCCGTAAAAAAGATCGGCCAGTGTATCGGCATCGTCATTGATTCCTTTAAGCAGGACAGTCTGGCTGACCATCGGCACGCCGGCTTCGGCGAGCGTATTGCAGGCGCGGGTCGTTTCACCGGTGAGTTCGTCAGGGTGGACAAAATGGAGCTGAAGCCAGATACGGTATTTTGCCAAAATGGCGGCGAGCTCGTTTGTAATTCGTGACGGGAGCACGGCGGGCATTTTGGTGCCCAGCCGGACGGTGCGGATGTGCGGAATACTTCGGAGTCTGGAAAGCAGGCCGTCGAGCTCTTTATCGGAAAGCATCAGGGGGTCGCCGCCGGAGACGAGGACGTCGCGAATTTCGCGATGTGCTTCGATATATTCAAACATCGGCTCCCAATTGACAGGGGGCAGGCGACAGGAGTCAGGCGTCAGTCGGTCGGTTTCAAATTCTTGAAGTTCTAGCTTTTGACTTTTGGACATTTGACCGTCGGCCTGCCGGCCGACAAGGCGGCCGCGCGTGCAGTAGCGGCAATAGACGGCGCAGCGCAGGGTGGCGAGAAAAAGAACTTTGTCGGGATAGGTGTGAACGAGGCCGGGAACGGGGCTGTGCGCCTCTTCGCCGAGCGGGTCGTCGAGCTCGCCCGGAGCGGACATGCAATCGTCCACCGGAAGAACGGTGCGCCGGAGCGGATGGCCCGGCCCGAGTGTCTCGAGGAGCTTTTGATAGTATGGAGTGAGAATGGCGCGCAATGTGCTAATCCTTGGATTTATAGAATATATTAAGGAAAAGATAATTAAATTGGACGGGAGCTTCCATTCAAATTATGATTTGGCCCTTTGAGCCTAAAAGAAGGAATTCTGAACTATGATTTGTGAACGGAATGTTAAAGTAACCGCCGATATGATCGAGGAGCGCACGCGCTTCCACCTGCGCTACAGCCGCGGCAAGGATATGCTCAGCGCAACGGACTTCGACAAGTTCTGGAGCTTTGCGCATGTGGTGCGAGACCTCGCGGTGGACGGCTTCACCGCCACGCAGCGCGCCTATCTGGAAAAAGACGTCAAGCGCATCTATTACCTTTCGCTGGAGTTCCTGATCGGCAAGATGCTGGAGCGCAATATGCTTGCGTTCAACATCATGGAACCCGCCCGCGAAGCGCTGAAGCGGATGGATATCGACCTGCAGAATCTGATCGATATGGATATTGAGGCGGGGCTCGGCAACGGCGGCCTGGGTCGGCTGGCGGCCTGCTTCCTCGACTCCATGGCTTCGATGGAACTGCCCGCCTACGGCTACGGCCTGCGCTATGAGCACGGCATCTTCCGGCAGGAGTTTGAGGACGGCTGGCAAAAAGAGCGCCCGGACAACTGGCTGGAACTGGGCTATCCGTGGGAAATGGTGCGCCCGGAATACACGACGCCGGTATTTGTGTACGGACGCATTGAAACCATTTCGAGCACGCACCGCGGGCGCCATCCGGTCTGGACCGACTGGCAGATGTTCAAGGCCGTGCCCTATGACATTCCGATCATCGGCTTCCGAACCAACACGGTGAACATGCTCCGTCTCTGGAGCGCGCGGGCCGACGAAGGCTTCCGCCTCGATGTGTTCAACCAGGGCGACTACATCCGTGCCGTGGAAGAAAAAAACTGGGCCGAAAATGTGACGAAGGTGCTCTACCCCTCTGACAATACGCACGCAGGCCAGGAACTGCGCCTGATTCAGGAATATTTTCTCGTAAGCTGCTCCATCCGCGACATCATCCGCCGCTATCAAAAAAACCACAGTAATTTTGACGCCTTTGCGCAAAAGAACGCCGTTCAGATGAATGACACCCATCCGGCGCTGGGCGTCGCCGAGCTAATGCGGATTTTATGTGATGAGCATCACATGCCGTGGGACAAGGCCTGGGAGATCACCACAAATACCTTCGCCTATACCAATCACACACTGCTACCCGAAGCGCTTGAGCAGTGGCCGGTCGATCTGTTGCATCGCGTTCTGCCGCGCCACCTGCAGATCATTTATGAAATCAACCACCGCTTTCTGCAACGAATCGAAATGGATTATCCCGCCGACGCCGATCTGGCCGAGAAAGTTTCACTGATTGAGGAAAACGGGGATCGCAGGGTGCGAATGGCCAACCTTGCAGTCATCGGCAGCCATAAGGTCAACGGAGTGGCGGAACTGCACTCTCAGCTGCTGCGTGAGCGCGTCATGCCCGAGTTCGATCGGATTGATCCGGATAAATTCATCAACATCACCAACGGGATCACTCACCGCCGCTGGCTCCTGAAATGCAATCCCGAGCTGGCCGCACTCATCACCGATAAGATCGGTGAAAGCTGGGTACGCAACCTCGAAGAACTGCGCAAGATCGAACCCTTGGCAACGGATAAAGCATTCCGCCAGGAATTCATGGCCATCAAGCGGCGTAATAAAGAGGCGCTGGCTCACACCATTGAAGAGCAGCTTCAAGTACCGGTTCATCCCGAATCGCTTTTCGATGTGCAGGTCAAGCGCCTCCACATGTACAAGCGGCAGTTGCTGTGCGCCATGCATCTCATCACGCTCTACCAGCGCATTAAAGCGGATCGCAAGGCGGATATCCTTCCGCGCACCTTCATCTTCGCCGCCAAAGCCGCCCCGGGCTATCACCTGGCTAAGCGCCTGATCAAATTGATCAATTCCATTGCGCAGGTGGTCAATCAGGATCCCGTTGTCGCGGGCCGCATCAAAGTGGTGTTCATGCCCGACTACAACGTGACACTGGCCGAACAGATTATTCCGGCCGCCGATCTTTCTGAACAGATTTCGACCGCCGGCCAGGAAGCCTCCGGCACAGGCAATATGAAGCTCGCGCTCAACGGGGCGCTCACCATCGGAACCTGGGACGGTGCCAATATCGAGATTGCCCAGCACGTCGGTGAAGAAAACATCTTCATCTTCGGCCACCGCGAAGAAGAACTGGGCAAACTGACTCAGGATGGATACAACCCCTGGAGCTTTTACGACAACGACCCCGAGCTGCAGAAAGTACTTGAGGCCATCCGCGTCAACCAGTTCGATCCCACGCAGCCGGCCATCTTCATGGATATCTTCGACAACCTCACCCGACATGGCGATCCCTACTTCTACATGGCCGACTACCGCCCCTATATCGAAGCACAGCAGAAAGTCGAAGAGCTGTTCCGCAACCCCGATGCGTGGGCCGAAAAAGCGATTCTAAACGTCGCGCGCATGGGCTGGTTTTCCAGCGACCGCACCATCCAGGAGTACGCCGACAAAATCTGGGGTGTTGAACCGCTCTGCATTGATGACCCTGTGGCCCCCAACGGGAAGTAAATTCCCTTTTGGTAGGGACGGCTCGCCGAGCCGTCCGCGGCGCTTTCGGCGAAAGCGCCCTACCTTCTGTGACATTTATAGAATCAGCAGATTCTCGGCAGCGGATCGGAAGTCAAAATACCCAGCGTTCGGAGCGTATTCATCGTCGTATTCAGCACCACCTTGCCCGCGTGTTTTGCCGTGACCTCGCCAATAATCGCCGCTTTTTCGCCGAGCGGCTCTTTGCGAAGTACTTCCAGCGCTTGTTGAACCTCTGCCGCCGGCACAACGAACAGCGCCTTGCCCTCGTTCGCGCTGTAAAGCGGGTCGAGGCCAAGCAATTCCTCCAGCCCGCGAACAGGCTCCGAAAACGGCAGCGCCAATTCTTCGAGGCGGATTCCCCACCCTTTGCCGGACGCCAGTTCGTTGAGCGCGGTAGCCACGCCGCCGCGCGTCGGGTCGCGCATCCATTTCACGCTCACCTCAGCCGTCACGTTGCCGATCAAACTGTTAAGCGACGCGCAGTCGCTTTTCAAATCCGCTTCGACCTCAAATCCTTTGCGAAGCGTCAACAGCGTCATGCCATGATCGCCGATCATGCCGCTGATTAAAATTTTATCGCCCGGCTGAATAGTCTGCGGTGACAGCAGTGTGGTGAGAATCCCCACACCAGACGTATTGATAAAAATTCCGTCGCCTTTGCCGTGCTCCACCACCTTCGTATCACCGCAGACCATTTTTACGCCTGCCGCTTTTGCTGTCCGCCCAATGGATTTCACGATCCGTTCGAGCGTTTCGAGCGGCAAACCTGCTTCAAGAATTACGCCAAGCGAAAGCCAGAGCGGTTTCGCGCCCATCACAGCCAGGTCATTGACCGTTCCGGCCACGCAGAGCGTGCCAATATCGCCGCCCGGAAACTCCAACGGGCTCACCACATACGAATCCGTCGTATAAACCAGCCGCTCCTTTTGCGCATCGAGCACCGCGCCGTCGTCAAGCGACGACGGCCCCGCTTCGCCGAGATGCTTCAGAAAAACATCCCGCACCAGTTCCTGCGTTAGCCGCCCGCCCGATCCGTGGCCGAGAATGATTTTATCGTTTACCATATGGTCTTCACTCCAGGATAGGTCGGGATGATTCGATCCTTCGTCACTATTTTCATTCCATGAATTTTAGCCGTCGAAATCAGAATCCGATCAAACGGATCGGAATGGATGGTTTTCAACTGTGTAGAGGCCCAGGCAATCTCGTGCGCAACAGGCACCTCCTGAAGTCCATGCTGCCACAGTGCAATTTCCATGAACTCAGCGGGTTCGACTCCGAGCGCAACGCGCTTCCGGTTGTACAACAGCCCTATCTCCAGTGCAGAAATCGACGAGACGTAAAGTCGCTCACTGTTTTCGCGTATGGATTTTTTGACCTTTGGGGTCAGCTGATTGAGATCTGTTGCCAACCAAATGAGTGCGTGGGTATCAAGCAGTAACATCATCGGTACTCCGAGGGCCACATTTCTTCGGTAGCGGGTGCACAGGGATCACAAAGATACTTTGCTTTACCGACAAGATCAGGATGCTGTTTCAATGGATCGCGTTTAGCCCGTTTTCCATGCACCACAATATCGGCCACCGGCTTTCCGTTTTTACAAATGGTGTAGGCTTCACCGGTTTCCTGAACCTGCGCAACAATCTTCGACAGATTGGTTTTGGTTTCGTAAATATTGCTCTGTTTTTTCTTCATAGCTACTCCCTGTAACAAGAAGCATCCCAAAGTTGGTCAAGTTGGTCAACTATACAAATAGGCCGCACTGCACGCTCCCTCGGCGCTGACCATGCAGGAGCCGACCGGCGAATCCGGTGTGCAGACTTTGCCGAAGAGCGGACAGTCCTCCGGCTCTTTGATCCCGCAGAGGATTTCACCGCAGGCGCATCCCTGCGGCTCTCGGCTGTCCGTTTTGATTTCAAATTTCTTATTGGCATCAAACACAGCAAATGTTTCGCGGATGGCGAAGCCCGCTTCAGGCAGTACGCCGAGACCGCGCAGTTCGTCGTCCGCGACTTCGAGCACCTGCTCCATCAGCGCCTGCGCCTTGGGGTTGCCGGCATCAGGCACCGCACGGCGATAAGCATTAACGTTTTCGTGCGTTCCGGCGGCAAACTGCTTTACCACTTCCAGCGTTGCGGCAAGCAGGTCGAGCGGTTCAAATCCGCCGACCGCCATCGGAACGTGATATTTCGCACAAAGCGGCTCATAGGGTTTGGTTCCGATCACGGCCGTGACATGGCCGGGCGTAATGAATCCATTCACTTCAAGCTTCGGACTTTGCAGTACGGCGTCGAGCACCGGTGGAACGCGCTTGCCGGAAAGCAGCACGGAAAAATTGGTCAGTCCGACCTTCTGCGCCTGCACGATCGGCAAAATGACGGGTGGCATAGTGGTTTCAAACCCAATGCCGAGAAAGACGGCCTGACGGCCCGGCTCCGCGGCAGCGGCTTCGACAGCCTGAAGCGGCGAATAAACCGCGCGGATATCGCCGCCCTCGGCGGCGGCGCGCTCCAGCGACATTTCGGTGCCGGGCACACGCATCAGGTCGCCGAAGGTGTACACGGTACAGCCGTGGTCAAGCGCCAGCGATACGGCCTTATCTATATAAGAAATCGGCGTAACGCAGACCGGACAGCCGGGGCCGGAAATCAGGCGCAGATTCTTGGGCAGCAGTTCGCGCAGACGGTATTTATAAATCGTGTGTGTCTGCCCGCCGCAGACCTCCATCACCGTGAAGTTTCCTGCCGGCATGGCTTTCTGAATGGCGTCAACCAGATTGCGCGCCAGTCCCGGATTTCTGTAATCTTCTAATCGCATATCACATCACGCTTTTTTTAAAACCCACGCAAAGACGCTGAGTTCGCAAAGAACAATATCTTCATTCATGACCCCTCTGCGTCCTTCGCACCTTTGCGTGGAAAAATTGTTTTTCGGTATATCTGGCTACCCTGTCCAAATTTCTTTACCTGCGAAAAAGGAGTTCATTCCGTCTCCTGAAGCTCCTTCCAGACTTCGAGCGTTTCGAGCGCTTCCTCATCGTCCAGTTTCTGGATAGCCATCCCGGCATGGACGAGCACATAGTCGCCGATCTGCGGGTTCTCGAGCACGGCGGTGGAGAACTGAACATGGACGCCCAGCTGGGCTCCCGCCGCCTGTTCATCATCGAGAATTTCCGTTATCTGAATGGGTATTGCTAAACACATAATTTCAATTTCAAAATTGATAATCTGCGTTTCACGATTGAGATGCCACACTTCTTCTGTAGCCGAGGTCCGCAGACCTCGGACCGGCCTCTGCGGAGGCCGGCTACAAAATTGGGGTTTATGTCATTTCAGTCGTTATACGCTCTAACCGGTAAAATTTCGCGAGAACATAACACATCGGAAGAGCCCGTGAAAACGAGACTTTCCATTATTATGCTCGCCTTGGCGACTTAGCGGCTTTGCGAGAGACCAAACACCGCCTGCCCGAGAGCGATAGCGCTGTCGTTGGGATAGGACGAGAAAAACATCCGGCTTTCATCGAAGGCCGGGTGTTTTTTAATTCGCTCAGTCAGAAACCGATTCTGGAACACACCGCCGGAGAAAAGAACGGGCGCGTCATTAAGCCGCTTAATGCACTCAAAAACCATTTCTGCGATGGTGTTGTGGAATTGAGCAGAGAGCTTTGCCTGCTCTTCCCCAACGTAGGACAGGCTTCCAGCCTGTCTGGACAGCCAGGATGGCTGTCCTACGTTAATCAACTCTCTAAACATCGGCCGCCAGTCGATCACGCCATCGTCGATATTGAATGGCAACACCCCCTGCTCTTCGGGATCGGCGATCGCTTCAAGGCGCATCGGGCCTTCGCCGTCAAACGTCGGACATTCACACACGCCGAGCAGTACAGCGGCGGCATCAAAAAGGCGTCCCATGCTGGAGGTCATTGGACAGTTAATGCCGGATTCCAGCTGTTGAAGCGTAGACGAGGCTTCCAGCCTCGTCATAAAGAGGCTGGAAGCCTCTTCTACGTTAGAAAGGATGGAAATCAGTGTCCGGCGCGGCTCTTTGACGGCGCGCTCGCCTCCGGGCAGCGCAAAGGGTTTCAGGTGAAATTTCCGCTCAAAGCTGCTTGAGTCAAATTCGAGGATTTCCCCGCCCCAAATGGTGCCGTCGATGCCGTAGCCGGTGCCGTCGAAGGCGATGCCGACGGCGCGGCCCTCAATGCCGTGTTCCGCCGCCGCGGCAAGGCAGTGCGCGTAGTGATGCTGTACCGCGATCTGCGGCACACCGAACTCCGCGGCAAATTCTTCGGCTATGCGTGTGGAAAAATAGTCGGGGTGCAGATCGTAAACGATAATTTCCGGTTTTACGTCATAACAGTTGAGATAACGCCAAACGCTCGTCTTGAGAATCTCCTGCGTCTCCGGATTTTCCAGATCGCCGATATACGGGGAGAGCGTAATCTGTCCGCCGTGCGCAACCGCGAACGTGTTTTTCATGTCCGCACCAATGGCCAGAACACTTTTCCGGCCCTCAGCAGGCAGTGAGAACGGCGCAAGACCGCGGCCCGGACGCAACACAATGGTCTGTCCGCCGTAAACGGCGGCGACGGAGTCGTCGCAACGGTTGACGATTTCGCGGTCATGAAGCAGGAATTCATCGGCCACATCCGCGAGGGTTTCGAGCGCTTCGGCGTTGGCATGAATCATCGGCTCGTCGGTATAGTTGGCGCTCGTCATAACAAGAGGTCTCTGGACGAGATTGAGCATAAGCAGATGCATCGGCGTATAGGGAAGCATCACCCCAAGAGTATTGAGGTTCGGAGCAATCGCATCGCGTGTTTCAAAATCGGCTTTAAGGCGAAGAAGCACAATCGGACGCTCGCGCGATGTGAGCAGCAGATCCTCTTCGAGCGATAACTCACAGACGCTGTGCGCCCACTCAAGATCCGGCACCATCAGCGCAAACGGCTTGTTTTCGCGCGCCTTGCGCAACCGCAGTTCAGCGACGGCTTCGGCATTCAGCGCATCGCACACGAGGTGAAACCCGCCAATCCCTTTAACCGCAACGATTTTCCCGGCCTCAATCAATTCAGCCCAGTAGTCTTCCCACATGGTGGACGCGGCATCTTGCCGCGTTACAAAGCGGCTGGACTCGACCGAAGGGAGAGAGGCTTGAGCCTGCGAAAGCAACGACTGAATGGAGTGGCAACCCGCTTCCACGTTATGAAACCAAAGTTTCGGGCCGCATACGGGACAGGCGACCGGCTGGGCGTGATAGCGACGGTCAGCAGGATTGCCGTATTCCCGTGCGCAGTCTGCGCACATTTTAAATTCAGCCATGCTGGTGTTCGGACGGTCGTACGGCAGTTCCTTTATAATGGAATAGCGCGGCCCGCAGTTGACGCAGTTGATAAAGGGGTAGCGGTGGCGGCGGTCGCTTTTATCAAAGAGTTCGCGCTCACAGTCGGCGCAGATCGAAATATCTGGCGACATCTGAACCGTTTTATCAGCGGCTGCATCGCTTTCCACGATCTTGAATTCCGATGAATATTTTGGTGGAGCACGATCTCCGAGCGTGCTTAAAACGCGCCCGGAGGTCGCGTTCCACCTTTGCTCTGATTCGCGCCCATTTGCGCCCATTCGCGGTTCAATTTCAGTCACCTTGAAT
>Ga0190283_1000347_pt1 | contig 24948 bp, 28 predicted proteins | sample 48691801_MG_FD_161669 | JGI IMG/M metagenome (GOLD analysis project Ga0190283, IMG submission 161669) | Hydrothermal vent microbial mat bacterial communities from Southern Trench, Guaymas Basin, Mexico - 4869-18-0-1_MG | ecosystem: Environmental > Aquatic > Marine > Hydrothermal vents >...
ATTATATATCTTTAATCAGAATGTCAATAAATATGTTGAGGCAGCCAACCTGAGCACTGCCTTATGTTTGACTGGCAAGAGATTTGACCATGCATATACCAGATCAGGGGCATTGAGGGTCAGACTATCCGATTGAAATCATAGAGATAAAGTTCAGACAAACCCCGTTTTTTGCCCTTGAACAGCCATTTTTGGCACCGAAAAGGGCTATTTGAACAATCCGGAGCAGCCCCTGTTTCATGTCCGAAAAGGTGCGTTTGAGTCTGACGGCCATTGATTCCGACTTATGGAATTTAAAGATTCAGATGTCAAAAATCCTCTCTATTTTCTCCATCTCTTTTTTGAAAAATAATAACAGACTGTCTTCCGCAAAATCGTCGTAAAGAAGCCATCTCAGCCATTCATCAAAAATCATCACAGCATCTTCGCCAAGACGATAATTGGTAAGCTCAATTGTATCATGATGCTTTCCCACAGGTTGAATATGATCCAATCTCAGAATTGATTCAGTTGCGCCGCTGACAGGTAATTTGTCCCATATAAACTGAGGATATAAACAACGTCTCACACGCATTATGAATTCGGGATTAAAGCCGGCTCTTGCCCCGCCTTCATCAACACCGTAATAAAGTGCCACAAGAATTGTCGGAGATGTCTGCCATTTAGGCTTACCGAGAATCAATTTTTTATCAACAGCCTCGCCGCCTTCGCAGATGATAATAGCCGGTCTTTTTTTAGACCTGTATATCGCATTTATTTCATTTCCGAAAACCGGAAGAGCAGCGACAGGGATCATGGGTTTCTTCTGAGGCTGCTTAATTCTGAGAGGTTCTATTGAAAAATTTGCATGGCCATGCTCAGTCGGTTCCGAACGACCGGTTGCAATTAACTGTTTCGGAATCTGGTCTGTATGAGGTAAAAAAGCTTTGATTAATCTTCCACGGCAATATTCAGAAGAAGTATCTTCGACCCACCAATGGTCTAATATGGACTGGACAGAATCATCAGGATACATCCGGATCAAACCTCGCTTTGGATTTCCAAATATCGTCAGAAAAACGGACAATTCCCTTTATCGTTTTTATCTCTTCCCCGGCTAAGGAGTCCAGTATTTTCAGCCCTTCAAAATAAGTATCATCATAAGGCGGAGGGCTGAATCGGAGTTTCGGTTTTCTTTTTTTATTTTCAAGTTTTTTTCTGAATTCTTTTTTCAATGCATCAACAGCGTGTCTTTTTTTCTTTTTCTGCCTTACTGAGAGCTTGTCAGGAATATTTCCTGTAACATCAGAATATCCCTTATTTTCTTTTCTGATATAGTCGGGAATGCTGAAATCCAACATATCTCCCGGCTTTGCTCTGAGCATGGGCCATGTTTCATATACAAAATGAAGAAGGTCCTCGGTTACCGCATTAAATCTGTGTACATATTTCTGAACAGAACCTGTCACAATTAAAGGAAGTCGTCTTTCAAGTCTGTTGTACAGTTCATCATTGATTACAGACCATCTTATAAATCCGCTGCCATATTCCGGGTTTTTCAATTCGACAATTTTTTTTCCGGCTCCGACAGCCTGTAATGCAGGCTCAATTCTCAAATACACTTCATTGCTCCAAGGCCCGAAATGATGGAATTTCCACGGCAGAGATGTATAAGTTAAACCGTTGCAATGTTCTGCATGTTCCAAGTCAGCAAGATACATATATTTTATCAAATGGATCGGACCAAGCTCCCGACTTTTAAAATCCTCCTGGCCGGCCGTTGCCAGTATAAATTGTAAAAGCTGATCAATTTTTATAATATCTGATGTATCCATTTTTTACAAAAATTATTAAATATATTTAAAGTGTTATCAACATCTGCACCTTGAATGATTATATATCTTTAATCAGAATGTCAATAAATATGTTGAGGCAGCCAACCTGAGCACTGCCTTATGTTTGACTGGCAAGAGATTTGACCATGCATATACCAGATCAGGGGCATTGAGGTGGGGTATTGAGAGTCAGACCAGATTATCCGATTGAAATCATAGTGATAAAGTTCAAACAAACCCCGTTTAGTCGTATGCTCAATACATTTTCTCATCTTAGTCCCCATATCTGCTGTAACGGAGAATGCAAAAATGGATTTACCCGGATCATGATTACTGCAATGGAATTTTTGCTTTTTTCTTAACCACAGACGGAATTATTGAATATATTTTGATTGACAGAGGAGTGAAATGAGTACGGAAACTGTTTTTTCCGCGTTGCGAAAAATATTTTCGCACTCTTTTGGGAAAGGGTTTTCTCTGCGTTAAAACGCACTCTTTTCAGAATCCTGAATGTCAGCAGAGGACGCATACAATGCGGATTGCTTATGTTTTTCCCGATCCTGGGGAAATCATGATGAATATTGAAAGCAGGGAATGTGAACGGATATTGATCTGAGGGTTGATCTGAAAAATTTTGGGAGGCTTTGGAAAAAAGCGGCAACTGAAATGGGGAGGATGTCTGAATTGAAAAACCTGTTTTGCACCAAGCACAAAACAGATTTGATAATCTTTGGTGATCCCAAGGGGAATCGAACCCCTGCTTTCGGCGTGAGAGGCCGACGTCCTAACCGCTAGACGATGGGACCGCTTCAGAATTGAAAGCTTGATACTATAATACGGGCTTGTTGTCAAACATTATTTTTTATATTTTTCATTTTTATTTAATCGGTCTTTTTTTGCAGAGACGCTAAGGCCTGAAAAATCCCGTCCGGCCTGAAAAATTCCGTCCGGCCTGAAAAAATCCCGTCCTGAAGTTCCGACACCAAATGTTGCGGACGGGATTGCAAATCCCGTCCTGAAGTTCCGACACCAAATGTTGCGGACGGGATTGCAAATCCCGTCCGGCCTGAATCTTTTTTGTATGCTTTAAGCAACATCCGACATCAATTTTTGACAGATTGTTCAATACTGTCAGGCTTTTTCCCTTTTCTGCAACCAAATATGATATAGATGACAAATCCGACAAAAGGTATCCAGGCAATAAATCCCCAGAGGGCTTTTTTTTCTATCGAACCGAAATCTTTACGCGCGACATCTATAATGGCCCAGAAGGTCATCAGGAAAAAACATAACCCCCCGCCCACAACAAGAGTTACCGCATCCATAATTTATCCTTTCAGAAGTTCAGCGATCTTTAAAATTGTGTTCACATAATATTTGCTGTGATTATAGCGATAAACAACATTATAGCTCTCTTTACCGGCTATTCCGGGATACCAGCCATAATGGCTCAGATAGCTCGCGACGCTCATAATGGCATCCGCGTGGGTAAAAAGATCAACATGCCCGTCTTTGTCCCCGTCTTTTGCAAGGGGGAGGATGTTGCTGGGCATGAACTGGCAGATTCCCATGGCCCCTGCATAAGATCCGTAAATACTTGAAGGTGTTATCTTTTCCCTGTTCGTGTATTTCAGAAACGCCTTCAGTTCCTTGTACGCCCAGCCGGATTTCTTTTCAGCCTTTGCTTCAAACTCCTGCCTTGACAGCCGGGTTGAACCTGAAACTTTTTTCCACAGCATATTCCTGATATCTGTATCCGCCAGGGAGGCCATCGTTGAAAGGATGTTGAACACAGAGCTTTTTCCCGTATATGTCCCGAGTCTGGTCTCAACCAGAAGGATCGCAGTGATGATTCTTCCGTTCACACCATAAGTCTTTTCTGCTTCTGCAAGCTTGGTTTTATGCTTCTTCATATATATTCTGGCCCTTTCAAGAGGCCCTTTTTTGAGAAACTGACCATAATTCAGCTTGCCTTCATTATGCATGAAATATCGGGAAACCCCTTTGGTTTCAAAATCTGCCTGTGGTGCATTGTAAAATGCTTTGATCTCCTTTTCGTCAAACCCGTCGCTGACCAGCCTTTTCTGAAGGGATTCAAAATAAGTGACCTTGTTATCCGCATGAGCTGCGGTGTGAACATAAGAACAGGAATAAAAAAACAATACAGACACAAGGAAAACAATGGGTTTGACCCAGAACTTTCTGTAAGATAACATATTCAATATACTCCTTTTTATTATGATTAAAATAAAAATGCCCTGAATTCCCAAAAAATTTGAATTTGCTTATGAATTATTTATTTCATAAAGCAGGGGGGAAAGTCAATGGGGTGAAAGAAGTATTTGTTAATGAAAGGTTGAAAGTGAAAAATTGAAAGCTGGGACTTTCCACTTTTAACTTTCCATTTTTAACTTTCCATTTTTAACTTTTTACTTTCTTTTGATGGCATGTTAATAAGGATGAAATCTGAAGGATGAGGGATGAAGGATGAAAAAAATTTCAAAAACGGCCTTTGTGTGTCAGTCATGTGGCTATCAGACCCCCGGGTGGCTGGGAAAATGCCCAGATTGCGGGCGATGGGACACCCTTGTGGAAGAGCGGTTCAGAAAAGCCCCGATACAGAAGTCTTCAGGAGTTGCACGGGGCATGTCCGATTTCAAGAGCAAGCCTGTACCCATTGATTCCATTGAACTTGATCCTGAAGAGCGCATTACCACCGGTATCGGAGAATTTGACCGGGTTCTGGGGGGCGGCATTGTTCCCGGGACCCTTATCCTGATCGGAGGGGATCCGGGTATCGGCAAATCCACGCTCATGCTCCAGGCACTTTACGGTCTCGGAAAGGAAGGGCATACAGTCCTTTATGTTTCAGGGGAAGAATCCGCTCGGCAGATACGGCTGAGAAGCAACCGCCTGGAGACTGTGTCCCCGAACATGCTGGTGGTGTCAGAAGTGGACATGGAACATATTTTGTCCATGGTTGAAACTGTGAAACCGGGCGTTTTGGTGATTGATTCCATACAGACCATGTTCAACAGTGATCTCTCGTCTGCTCCCGGAAGTGTGAGCCAGGTACGAGAGTCTGCCATGCGCCTGATGCTGATGGCAAAAAGAACAAACATCCCCACATTTCTGGTGGGGCATGTCACAAAAGAAGGGGCCATTGCCGGACCAAGGCTTTTGGAACACATGGTGGATACTGTCCTTTATTTTGAGGGAGACCGGAGCCATGTGTTCAGGGTGCTTCGGGCGGTAAAGAACCGGTTCGGATCAACCAATGAGATCGGCGTGTTTGAAATGAAGGAAAAAGGGCTGGAGGAAGTGGTCAACCCGTCAGCTGTATTTCTTTCGGAGCGGCCTTCAAACGCCCCGGGATCTGTGGTGACCGCGAGCATGGAAGGCACAAGGCCGATTCTGATAGAACTTCAGGCCCTTGCCAGCAGCACAAATTTCGGGACACCCCGCAGAACCATTCTGGGACTTGACCATAACCGGGTCGCGTTACTTGCCGCGGTAATGGAAAAAAAACTGGGGTTGCATCTGATGGGCCACGATATTTTTATGAATGTCGCGGGAGGAGTGAAGGTGGATGAACCCGCAGTGGATATGGGAATTGTCGCGGCCATTGCATCCAGTTTTTTGGACAGGCCGATTCCGGACAACAATGTCATTCTGGGGGAAGTCGGGCTGACAGGCGAAGTAAGGGCCATCTCCCACGTTGAAATCAGGGTTGTCGAAGTAAAAAAAATGGGCTTTACAAAATGTTTTATTCCAAGCAGCAATCTGAAACGGATGATAGGGGCAGAGGACATTGAAATTGTCGGGATAAAAACAGTTTCGGAGGCAATCGAGGAATTATTTTAATGGGCTAAAACAATTTTGCAAATTTTTCTGAACGCTCTTTAAAGCCCGTTTTAAAAAAAATGTACATTCCGGTATTCAGGCATTGAGAGATTAAGACAAATGGCAACTTCAAAAAAAAATCGGTGGGAAGATCATTATTCCCGTAAGGCTAAAAAGGAAAAATTTCCTGCAAGGTCTGTTTATAAGCTTCAGGAAATACAGCGCAAAAACAGGCTGATAAAAAAGAGGGACAAGGTGCTTGATCTGGGGTGTTCTCCTGGATCATGGCTTCTTTATGCGGCAGAACTGACAGGGGAAAGAGGGCGGGTGGTGGGAATAGACTTGGAACCTGTTTCCGTAAGCATGCCGCCTCATGTAAGAACATACATAGCTGATATCTTTGACATGGATGATGAGCTTCGGACTTCTGTTGGAAGAGGTTTCAACGTGGTGATCAGTGACATGGCCCCGTCCACAACAGGCAATAAGCATGTTGACAGTGCGAGGTCATTTAATCTTTGCCAGGCATCACTTTCCATTGCCCAGAATGTGCTGATACCCGGAGGGGGGTTTGTCTGCAAAATTTTCCAGGGAGAAGATTTCCAGAATTTTCTGGATTTGCTAAAAGCATGTTTCAAAAAGCATAAGATTTTTAAACCGCAAAGTTGCCGAAAGGCGAGTAAAGAGATTTATATTATAGGAATTGACAAATTGGGGGATTGAGTTGTTTCGGATTTGTCAATCCGAAACGAGCGCAGCCTGGACCCAGAAACGAGCGGGGGCTTGGATCCAAATTGCAAAATTCCCAAATCATAAAAATTAGGAGGATATATGTCAGGACATAGCAAATGGTCAACTATAAAGCATAAAAAAGGGGCAGCAGATGCCAAACGGGGCAAGGTTTTTACGAAACTGATCAAGGAGATTACGGTTGCGGCACGGATGGGCGGCGGGGGTGACCCGAATTCAAACCCGAGGTTGCGAACTGCTGTCCTGGCAGCAAAGGCCGAAAATATGCCCAAAGACAATATTGAAAGGGCTATTAAAAAGGGAACGGGTGAGCTTGAGGGCGTTAATTACGAGGAAAGCGTTTATGAAGGGTATGGCCCCGGGGGTGCTGCGGTTCTGATTGAATCTCTTACGGATAATAAAAACCGGGCGGTTGCGGATATTCGCCATATTTTCAACAAAAGAGGGGGGAATCTCGGAGAAAACGGGTGTGTTGGCTGGATGTTTGATAAGAAGGGCTATATCAATATCGAAAAGAAAACAGCGGATGAAGAAACTCTCATGGAAACTGCGCTTGATGCTGGTGCGGAAGATGTCCGGGAAGACGAGGATAATTTTGAAGTCATCACCGCGCCCGAAGATTTCGAGGCTGTCAGGGAAGCCATTGACAAGGCGTCCATCCCTTATCTTGAAGCTGAAATCACCATGCTTCCCCAGACCACCGCAAATCTCCAGGGAAAAGAGGCGGAGCAGATGATCCGGCTGATGGAGGCCCTTGATGATTGTGAAGATGTTCAAAAGGTTTACACTAATGCGGATATTCCTGATGATATTATGAATAAAGCATAGTGGCGGATGTCTGGCAATTCAATTTTTCTTTTTTTCTTAAAGCCTTTTTTCCTGATTATAACGGATTTAGGGGAGGCCTGTAAAGCCCCGTAGGGGCGGCATATTTGTAGCTCTGAACGGGATTCTCCCCGATGTCCGACAGTTGCCGTCATATGACAAACTCAGGCTGATTCGGATTCTGGCTGAGGAACTTGAAGCAGTGAGAATATTTTCCCGTTCAAACAGGGCAGAACATACTCTCTGTCGACCCAGTATGACACATTCGGAGCGGGGGAAATACTGATGAAAGCCCTGAAAACATCGGACACGGAACAGTTTGTCTTTTTCGATGTGCCGGACGGGGTTTGCAACCCGTCCGCAATGTTTTGCATATCTACGAAAGCAAAGGTTTCGGACGGGGTTGCAAACCCCGTCCGGCAGCCTTAGCCTGATGCATATGGGATTTATCCCCCGGCTAAATAAACGAGGTGACAACATGAAAAAATCACATATAATTGCAGTTTTTCAGAAAGTTTGTCTTTTTCGATGTGCCGGACGGGGTTTGCAACCCGTCCGCAATGTTTTGCATATCCACGAAAGCAAAGGTTTCGGACGGGGTTGCAAACCCCGTCCGGCAGCCTTAGCTAAAGAGTTGTGCGTCAGCGGGCTGCCGCTTAACTGAGAGTTATGGTGCTTAACCTGAGCATTATCATCAGAGAAAAACAAAGAACCAGGGCTGAGTTACACATCTCAAAATAACTCTTTGAATTAGGTTTGTTTTTATGAAATTAGAGACAGTTTCTGAAGTCATATTTATAGGATTAAATATCCTTAAAAGTCATTTACACGCTTTCAATGAAATATCAGATGATTCTATTTTATATCTTACTCCTGAAATTATTGTTGATGGAGAAATAATAAATCAGAACGCACAATTTATAACAAAAAAATACCAAAAATTCTATCTCAAAAATAAATTCTTTTCACTCTCTTACGGAGATTTTATTTATTGTCCTGAAAATGAACTTTCTTTTTTTATCAGAGATGTAGAAATAAAAAAAATACCGTCTGATAAATTTATAGTTATCAGACCATTTGGATATTTAAGCTCATTTTTATCAAAAAAAAGCAGGTTAAAGTATTTAGAGGAAGAAATTCTTAAAGCGTTCAGAAGTGATTCTGATGATAAATTGAAATTAATCAAAAGAATTTTCATTCCTGATACCTTAAACGATGCGGATGAGATTTTTGAGCAGGTAAGACCAGATAAAAAACAAATAGATATAACAAAAATCAATATCATCCAGGGGTTAATGACATTAGATAAGATTTTGAAAAGAATAAAATATGATGAGATTGATTTAAATGTTGAAAACTATTTTCAAAGAAAATCAGATCTTTGGACAAATAATCTTAAAAGCCGATTTATCGAAGCGTTAATTGTCAAACAGCCTGTACCGGCGTTTTATTTTGATATCACAGATGATAACAAATGGCTCATAGTGGACGGCCTTCAAAGATTGACTGCTGTGAAACAGTATGTCATAGACCAATCTTTTAACTTATCCGGTTTATATTATTTATCCAATGAATTTGAGGATAAATCATTTGATAATTTGCCTCGTCCTGCTCAACGCAGCATAGAAGAATACGAAGTAATAGCATATCGAATAGCAAATCCTACTCCAAAAGAAGTTAAACTAAAAATATATCGTTCCATTAACACCAGTGCTTTGACTTTAACGAAACAAGAAATCCGACATGCTCTGAATCAGGGAAATGCTTCAAAATGGGTGGCTGAACTTGCTAAAATGCCAATATTCAGAAAAGTCATTCCTTTATCTGAGAAACAAATTGAAAGAATGGAGGACAGAGAATTGGCGTTACGCTATTTAGCGTTCAGAATTACTCCTTATCAGGATTTTCAATATTCCATTCATGATTTTCTGGACGAATCCATGACAAAATTATTATTAAAGGTTGACGAAGAGGATTTTAAAGAATATGAAACTCAGCTAGGAGAAGCATTGTTTTCAATTAATGTCATATTTGAAAGCAGCGCATTCAAAAAGATGATGTTTGGTATTGATAACGAATATTTCATTAATCATATATTTGAGACGCTTACTTATGTTTTTTCTCTGCTTGGTGATAAGCAAAGGAATAAATTAATTGAGAATAAAGAAAAAGTCAGGGCCAAAGCAAAGAAACTTAAAGGCAACACGGAATTTGTAAAATCCATTGAATCTAATAGTGCTTATACGAAGGAAGCCATTAGAATCCGATTTGAAACTTTACTAAATTTTTTTAAGGAATTATCAAAATGATCAAAAATATCCAGATAACAAATTTCAAGTGTTTTAAAGAAATGGTGCTGCCTGTTCAGAATTTGAACATTCTTACAGGTACGAATGGGATGGGCAAATCTTCTTTAATTCAGTTACTGCTGATTTTAAGGCAGTCTTATCTGAATGCCGACAACAAATCAAAGTTACGCTATATTTCCTTAAATGGCGATTTTGCGGAAATTGGTTGTTATGAGGATGCAATTTTCAGAGATTTTGAAAAAAATAGGCCTTTTATAAAAATTCAGATCCAATTTTCAGATAAAAAAGCCAGTTGGCAAACAGACAATTATGATTCTGTTAAAGAACAAGACATGACACTGTCGGTTAAGATAGAGAATGTAGATTCGGAGTTACTCATAGATGAACCTTTATTTAAGCCAAAATGTTTTCAATTTCTTCAGGCAGAAAGAATTGGACCAAGAGATTCTTTTGATGCTGACAACTATAAATCGGATGCAAAAGAGTTTAGCAAAGATGGTCGGTATGCCCAACATTATTTTATTGAAAAACGAACTGATGATATTCCAATAAAAAATTTATCCCACCCCGATGAATCTGTTTTGTTATTGGAATATCAGATGAATGCATGGTTGGGTGAAATAAGTCCGAATGTGAGAATAAAATCCTCTTATTCTCAAATGGATAAAACCAAAATAATCCCCCTGTTCAGCTATCCTTCCAGAGATTTTGACCGGAAACCTTTTAAAGCGAAAAATGTGGGATTTGGAATCAGTTATGTATTTTCAGCAGTTTTATCAATATTAACTGCTAATCCAGGGGATTTGATTATTATTGAAAATCCCGAATCTCACCTTCATCCAAAAGGACAGACCAAACTTGCAGAACTGATTTCCCTGGCTGCCGCCAGCGGCGTACAGTTCTTCATAGAAACCCACAGTGACCATATAATCAATGGTGTCAGAATTTCCGCCAAACAGTATCATATAAATGAACAATGGGGAATTAATCCGGAAGAGGTTCATATTTTCTATTTTAACAGAAACTACTATGAACAGGAAACGGAAGCCGCATTGATTAAGCTCGACAGGAAAGCGCAGTTATATCAAAGTATTAATGGTGGAAAAAATTTTGAATTACCCTTTGGATTTTTTGATGAACTTGGGAATTCTCTCGCAAGGTTAATATAGGAGAAGGATATTATGATCGCTATGTTTAATGATAATTCTCTTCCTGAAAAGTTTGAAGGAAAAAAGTCTGAAGATATGATGAAAAAATTTATTAAAACATGCAGCCTATGTCGCATAGCCTGTAAAAGAATTGAGAATAATTTTTGTCTGTACATCAATGATAATTTTTTTGGAAGCCCATTTATTCAGAAATGGATTGAAACGAGGCCGAATACTTGGAGTTCCGGTGATGTAGTATTTTTACAAGAAATAAGAATACCTTATGATTCAGATGAAAAAAGTGTATTTGTCAGCATAGAGTCAGAACAAAAATGGTCTGAACCAACTATTAATATTGACGGAAACAGTGTTAAAAATATGTCCAATGCAGGACATATTTATGACCATTTAAAATGTTTTCCCATTTGGAATGATTATCCGTTTAAGTCGTGGAAACCGGATTTTGATGCAGATGAAAAGCTGTTACCTGTTGCAAAACTCTCTGATTATGTTTGGCTAATGTTTATCGCTCGATCTAAATATAAGGAGGCTCGGAAAAAATGCATCCCCAAGGGGGGAATTGATCCGGCCCCACCTGGGATAATGGATTTTTTCCATGTCCCGGAGAATAACAAAGAACGAGATTTTTATTGGAATAAGTTTACCGAAACATTAAGACCTTATCCTGGAGGTGGAGACAAGGAAGCTATAATAATAGAAATATTTACAAAAATTTCTTCTGTAAATGGGTTTATTCCATTAACATCAAGAATATGTAAAAAAACTGCACGACCAATTGTTGAATTTCCTTATAAATTTAAGTTTTATTTAGCACCTGACAAAGAAACCGGAGCTTTTGAAGTGTATAATAAGAAGAAAGTTCATCAGGGAGAGTGGAATTTTTTTGGCAGAAAAAATACCAATAAGCCTGCCAAACCAACAAGGGATATTTGTAAGTAATTGCTGATTATAACGGATTCTGGGGAGGCCTGTAAAGCCCCGTAGGTGGAGAATTGGGCCAGATCAAACCAAGTATATGATATTAAAAGAAAATCATATCAATTTTACCTCTGAAACAGGGCGGTAATCGCTTTTTCGGGGCCAAAAAGAGCGATATGGGAAGAAAAGCGTATGTTCAGGTATTGAATACTGACTGTGGCAACAGAAAAGTTGCGGTTCAGGCAAATCGTAAAAGAAAATATAACCCCAAATTGCAGCGGGTGCGACATGAAGCCACTGATGTATTGTTAATTCCGTTTCTCATTATGAGGAATGAAAGTTCAACCCGTCATGTTGCCGACAGTTTCTTACTCCGGCATGCGTCGCCGGCAACGGCGGGGTGTGAGAGCCCGGAGGACAATGCAGCCCTCACGCAGCAAGGCTCCTGCGCTACCCGGTGCCCGTGCCAAAAAGTATTGTCCAGAACTCAGCATTACTTATGAAACTTGATATTCCGCACATTATTGACAAGTTCGTACATGAAAGCAGGAGTGCCCTGCAAGGCAACGTGGTGGGAGAATATCTTTTCGGATCTTATGCGACAAAGACACAGACACCGCTTTCTGATATTGATATTCTGATCATTGTCGAATCTCTCACGCCTGATATGCAGTCACAGGTGAGCGGGCTGGCTTCGGAATATGCTCTGATGTATGACATCTGCTTTTCTCCGATTCTCACCGACACAGGCACATGGGGGAAAAACAGAAAATTCGACACGCTGTTTTATCAGGAAATCATCCGGAACGGAATCAGATTATGAATGAGAATCACACATCCGATCTCTCGGACTACCGTCTGAACAAGGCGATGGAACTGGCGGACGAGGCAAAGCTGCTGTTTGACAACAGACGATACGACGGATGCGTAAACCGTTCATATTATGCGATATTCAGTGCTGTCCGCTCGCTTCTGGCTCTTGTCGGGCTGGACAGCCGGAAACACAGCGGGGTCATATCATACTTTGACAGGTATTTTGTCAGACACGGAACCTTTGACAGAGAATTCAGCAGAATCGTCCACAACTCCTTTGATGTCCGCCAGGCGAGCGATTATCAGGATTTCTACATCATTTCCGAAGCTCAGGCAAGGGCACAGCTTGAAGGTTGTATGAGATTCATTTCCGAAGTTGAGGAAAAGCGGTCACTGATTCTCAGAGGAGAACTCGGACTGCCGGATGTGGAATAGGCATAACCACAGATTGCTCGTGTCAAGTTAAACCCAGATCGTTGGGATCGGGCATAAGCCTGTGAAATTCGATAATGTTACCCGGCGGGTGATCCCTCATGTATTCCGGGAGGTGAGGCCGGGCATGACGATCCGAACCACGGGAGGTACACAGAATTTCGACAGGCTCAGTTACCAGGCCGCAAACCGTGTGACCTGACTTCGGAGGAGTGTGTGATGCAGACAACTCTGACTGCCTGCGGCACAGTTATGCGTCAGACGGGGTCGTGCCTGTCTGATTTCCGAAGAGGTGAGAACCTTCGGGGCTGAGGAACCGGATGAGGGAACTCTTCACATCCGAATCTGTGGGGTGCGTCTGGTAACAGGCGCATCTACCCGGAAGCGGACGGGCGGGGCGCATCGGCAATGAAGCATTCAGGTAAACCCCGCCCGTCTTGTATTGATGAAGACAAAATCAGTAATGGAAAGGCTGTCCTTTGCAGAATTTGTGAGGAATATTTTTCAAGAGCTACCGTTATTTTCACATATTGTTACGAATGCAAAAGAGCTTTTTGTCAGGGAATACACGGTAATTTCCCATTCAGAGGGGGAGCAAGGCATGGAAAATGTGTAGTTTGTCAGTGCAAGTAAAAAGCGCACAAACTTTATTTTGCATATTTTGTTGTCAGTTAAACAAACAGACAATTTTGGGGGTACAAAAATGAAATCTCAAATTATAGGACGTTATATTGTCGCAGATCCGAAGATATGCCATGGAAAACCGACCTTCAGGGGAACACGCATAATGGTCGCCGATGTGCTGGAACAGGTCGCCGAAGGGCTGGCGTGGGAAAGCATCATCGAAGGGTGGCATGACAGCATTTCCAGAGAGGCAATTGCGGAGGCACTGCAACTGGCAGGCAGGGCATTCCTCAGTCACTCAGAGGAGTTTGCCATAGAGTCGCCTGTATGAACATCTTGGACGAGAACATACTGAATGACCAGCGTCAGTTGCTGAAAATGTGGAGAATAACCTCCCGTCAGATTGGTGATGACACGGGGCGGAAAGGTATGCAGGATGAGGAGATTATTCCGCTTCTGCATCGGTCAGATCGTCCCACGTTCTTCACACGGGACAACGATTTTTATCATCGCCGTCTTTGCCATACGGGATATTGTCTTGCATATCTTGATGTCGGGAGGTATGAGGTAGCCAATTTTGTACGTCGTCTGCTTCGCCACAGGCAGTCTGACACAAGGGCAAAACGTATGGGAACAGTCATCCGGGTCTTTCACGGCGGACTTGCCGCGTGGTATCTCCATGCGGAAAAAGAAAGCCGCTTTGACTGGTGAAGTGAAGTAAATAATACGCATAACCACATGTTGATCGTGTCAAGATAAATCCGGATCGTTGGGAGCGGGGTAGCATAGCTGTGCGCCAGACGGGGTCGTGCCTGTCTGCTAACCGGTTCTTAGGAACCAGATGAGGGAAATCCTCACGTCCGGGTCTGTGGGGGAGGGCGTCGGGTAACAGGCGCATCTACCCGGAAGCGGACGGCGGAGGCGGGCTTCCATTGAAAGTCTCAGCGAATCCCCGCCGCCGCTTATCTCAGTAGTTAAAACTGACAATAACAATCAAATAAATGGTCGTATAAAGTTCAACAATATCGTAATATATCTTAGGCGGAACTATGTATTCTTCGACCGCTCAAGCAATTGCCAATGGTCACGCATATATAAGACATGGTCATGAGTTCGGAGTTTCCAATTCATCTCAATTGGCTATCATTATTGAAGATATCGTAAATAATCCATCAGAATCTAAAAGTCTTAGGAGAGGAAGGACGGCTTATTGGGATAATTCAATAGATGCTGTAGTAATAACAGATCCCGACCATCTGGACAGAGGAACGATTTTCAAACCAAACCGTGGTAAGCTGTACTATGATAATATGAGGTGATTCCAATGCAAATAATAAACACAAAAATAGACAGTGTCGACGTAAAACTCTCTTTGGAAAATCTTGTTATAATAAACAATTCTTTAAACGAAATATGTTATGGAATTGATATGGATGAATCAGAAATTTCTATCAGAATGGGCGCCGAACTTGGTGATATAGACAATCTGCTGAAAGAAATATCCCATATAATAGAAAAATTAGAGGCAGGCAAAGGCAAAGCAGATGAATGGTCAGATTATTTAGCCAAATGCCCATCGTCTTTTATTCAGAAAATATTAGGTCAGGCAGAAAATTACAATACCCCCTTGACTATCAACTATTGAAGGAAATATTTATGTCTGAAGAAAATAAAATTCAGGAAGAACAGCCTGAAATTTTGAAAAAAAAGTTGGAAGAGCTGCTTTCTCGTGAGATAAAGTCAAAAACACCTCTGCCGGATAATGAAAGAGGCATTTTTGCCAGCAGTCTGCTCGAACTCTTTAATAACCTTTCAATTGATTATGCTTTTAAAGCAGGGGAACTGGTGGAGTGGAAAACTGATTTAAAGAATAAAGTCAGACCCCGAATAAATGAGCCAGCTATTGTTGTAAAAATTTTAGACGAACCAGTATTTGATGAGAAGCAAGATTCCGGTTCCCCGTATTTCAGAGAGCCTTTAGATATGATCATCGGAATCTTAGAGGATAATGGACTTATGCTATTTCATGTTGATAAACGGAGATTTAAACCGTATCAATCAGAATAATCAGTTCTAACCCTGCGCTGAAGCGAGTGCGACATGAAGTCGCTGATGTATTGCTGATTCCGTTTCTCATTAAAGAGGAACGGAAGTTCAACCTGTCGTGTTGCCGACAGTTTCTTACTCCGACATGCTGCCTCACGGTGTCTTATAGCTGCGTGAGCCGTGTGCGGGGAAACTTGCACGCACGGTTCTCGGGGGGCAACATCCCCCGGCTACCCGACCCTTTGATAATAAGCAATGAGAGTGTTCGTTAAGCCTATGCCACAAAAACAAACTAAAGAAACAAAGACATAATTAAGATAAGCATTCGGTTATCATTATGTTGAGAGAAATGGAGAATGGATATGGAAGAAATACAAGTCCTTAATTTTCAGAACAATGTGTACGATATTATCAACTCGGTAATTAATTCTCACCATCCTGTGCTGATAAGCGATAAGGGAAAAATGTTGGTAAAAATAGTCCCGATTTCATATCCTGAACAGGAATCTTGGTTAGGTTGTATGAGAGAAACAGGAAATATCACAGGAGATATTATTTCTCCCGCAGAAGATACCGGTTTCTGGGAGGTTTTTTCAGAATGAATTATCTGTTGGATACCCATATATGGCTGTGGAGTCTTCTGGAGCCTGACAAACTTCGTGAAAATATTGTACAGGTGCTTGATAACAAAAATAATGAGTTGTTCATATCCCCGATCACAGTATGGGAAACTCTGATTCTGGCTGAAAAGGGGAAAATTGAACTCAGACCGTCACCTGATAAATGGATAACTGAGGCTCTGAAACGAAGTCCCGTAAAAGAGGCAAAATTAACAAACACCATAGCAGTAAAAAGCAGGCTTATCGAACTTCCGCATAAAGACCCTGCTGACCGTTTTATTGCTGCGACAGCATGGGAAAATGACCTGATACTGATTACCGAAGACGAAAAACTGAAAGAATCAAAACAGATAAAACTGTTAACAAAGGCATAACCATGAAATGGAGCGGACAAAAAAAGTTGCGGGTTCCGGAATGAAATGCCTTGGTCAATCCGCTTTTTTTGCCGCTCATTTCAGTCGTTAGGCGGCTTATGTGCAACTGAACAGCGGATTAGTTTGTAGATACTATAGAGATAGTGGTGAGTCACGAATGAAAAAGTAATCAAAATTCTTTTTTTAGCCTCGAATCCTTTAGATTCAACTCGGTTAAGGTTGGATGAAGAAATTCGGGAAATAGATCAAGCACTTCGCCTTTCTGAGTTTCGTGATAAATTTGACGTAAAACAATATTGGGCCGTGAGAGTGGGTGAATTGCAGGGTCTTTTGCTCCGCCAGAAGGGATTCGGAACACACCTCGCTTGGAGAGGCTACCGGTGCTGCTACGGTAGGCGGATTGATTTATCTGTTGCTCAACAACGATTAAACCGCCCATGACAGGGGTGGAATCTGTTGATGATTTCACCCCTTAAAATCTGACATTTTGGAAACAAACAATGAAAAAATTATCCCTTTATTTGGAAACTTCTGTTGAAACGGGGGTATAATCGCTTTTTCGGGGCCAAAAAGAGCGATATGGGATGAAAAGCGTATGTTCAGGTACTGAATATTGGCTGTGACAGCAAAAAAGTTGTGGTTCAGGCAAATTGTAAAAGAAAATATAACCCAAAATTGCGGCGGTGCGCCATGAAGTCGCTGATTTGATCGTCAGTTCCGTTCCTCATTCATGGGAGGAAGTCTGACCCTCCGACCGGAATACATATAGCTCAACCTTTTAATATCGTTTACCGTATTGCTGATGGCAAAATCGTGGAACACTGGTTTGCCATTAATCGCCTGGAGGTTCTGCAACAACTTGGCATCATCCCGGAGGATCTTTTCGAACTGGTAAAATGAAGAGAGAGGGGGGGACGGCTCTTCACAAAAAATATCCGACAAATACAGATGAAGTCGGCAAAGCGGGATTGTGACAAGGAGCTGACAACTTGAAACTGGCTGAAAAATAAAAATATAACCCGCAATGAAGCGGACGGAAAAAGCCCCGCCGCTGAAAATTTAAGCGTTATTTTTTCTACGAGCGTGTGGGCGGATAAATGATGAGATGCCCGAATTTTAACGAAGATACCGACCGAAGGAATTGTCATGTCGTATGGAAAATTTGAATCAGTTGCTCAGGTGGCAACTATTTTTGATGTGGAGGTAAAGATTACTCCGCTGCTTCATGAAGTCGGAAAACCTGATCGCGGTATTGAGGTGCCTGACTACAAAATTGATGAAATTAAGGAATTTTTGTCGGATGACATAAGTTTCAGAAATGAGTACGCAATACGCCAACAAATAATTACGCCCATATTAAATGTGGTTGTCCGGCATTACAAACCTTTGAAACTTTGGATTGAGGAACCTTTTAATGTCGATGAGGACAAGGGGCTGACAGGCACACCTGACTATCTGATTGCATCCAGAAAAAAAACAGGTGAGATGTCCCTGCCTCCACTCTGTGTCATTGAAGCCAAGAAGGCTGATTTTGATGAGGGCTGGACTCAGGCATTGGCCGAAATGGTTGCCGCCGCGATCAGAGGTGCCGGGGTTTGTTACGGTGTTGTCACCACGGGGAAGATATGGGAGTTTGGCAAGTTTGAGAGCAGTATATTTGAACGAGACCCCGATCCTGTGTCCACTCAGGATTTGCAAAAGGTGTTTGACACCTTGTATTGGCTATTCGGTCTCGCTTATGCGGAGATGACATCGAATGAGAAAAAATAACCCGTCGCTGCACCGGACGTAAAAAGCGTGCGCCGGTGAGCTTTGTCGTTATATTTTTTAATTGAGCGGGCAAAGACTGAAATGCTTGCTAATCTTCAGAGATTTTTAGATGATTTCATAAGCGGGATAGAACAGTTTGGAAGAAAAATTGAAAGCTTTGTGTCTTTATTTTGAATGGACTGTGGGCTGGCTTGTCGGAGCAGGTTTGTGGTTTGTCTTTATCACAGCGGTCGGTCTTACCTACTACAGCAAATCATAAATACGTCACCCCCCTTGTATCTATTATATAAGAGAGGGGGTGACGAATTTATGAGTTGGTGTACTACGGTCGCAGGAGAAGCAGCTAATCATATATATGAGGTGAAAAAATGTATGCAGTTGAGTTTCGGACAAAAATGACTGACGGAATCATCAGGGTTCCTGAAAAATACAGAAAAAAAATGAGATGCAGTGTGAAAGTCATATTACTGACGGAAGACACTTCAGACACATCTTCCGACATGATCGGGGAACTTCTGAGGCATCCTCTGAGACTGCCTGATTTCAGACCGTTCAGAAGGGAGGAAATATATGACCGAACCTGACAATGGAAAAGATAAGCAGGTCTGCTTTGTTGACTCAAACGTATGGCTGTATGCGTTTATAGAGACGCAGGATGAAGGCAAGTCAGTTGTTGCAAAGTCAGTCATCCAAAACGGAGATATTGCAGTCACAGTCAGCACTCAGATAATAAACGAAATTTGCATCAACCTTTCCCCGGCGAATCAAACCCTGCGTCAGTGATTTTTATATTATATATTTATAAAAAGGGTAAAGTCTGCCTGTCACGAGTTAGAAACAATGCCTTCAAATACTTGTTTACGGCTTTTCGCTATTGTTTTGTTCATGGTCATCACATAATCAGGCATTATCTCGTCTTTCCATCGGGGATATCCGCCTCTCCGGACATACCTGATCAGCTCCTGAAAAGACGATCTTGTGAATCTGTATGTGCCAATCCGAATATCCTGTTCCTCTTTGTCAACTGCAAAGGGGATTTCAACAGGCTTTGCATATTTTCCAATTATGGTCTCTGTAATGGCCCGGTTTTTAAAACCTTGGGGCTTCTGCTTAAAATCTTCGGGCTTTTCCGGAAATGGGAATTTGCGGTATAATTCTCCGATAAAACCTGTATGGCGGAGCCTGTGAATGGCTCCCATAAGGTCTCCGATATCTGTTGCGTCATCAATTTGCCAGACCTGCCACACGCTCTCAAAAACGCCTTTTTCATCCTTTTCAGCCATCTCTGAAATATATCCGCAGAACTCGGTGGCGAAAAGAAAATAATTCTCAAGCAGCAGCATATCCGAATCAATGTTGAAAAAACCGAAAGCCACAGTTCCGTGGCTGACTGAATCAAAGGCTAAAGGCATGGTATCTCCGTGTGTTTGTCATTTTTTCCGATGTATGTTTTACGCGCAACCATCTCTTTCAAATGTGAAATTGTCTTCCATGAAAAAGTTTCAAACTCGCAGGGAAGTATTGCATTGTTTGTGAATATCGGATCTGATTCAAGGTCATAACGGGAAGAATCCACCGCGCGCTGCCACAGCTTTGTGTGAGGAATCGGAGAATAGTAGGCAAGCACAGGTGTTATTCCGCTTTGCCTGACTGTTCTGACAGATGCCTCAACAGAACTCACAGACTGACCCGGAAGTCCCATAAGCAGATAGGCTCCCATCTGGTTCTTCGTGAAGCCGGCTTCTTTGAGATGAGACACTGCCCGTGTGAATTCCTCTGCTGTCACCTTCCTGTCCAGTTCGTTTCTTTCCTCAAACGCTGTGGTTTCAAGTCCCAGACGTAATGTCCTGAAATTTGCCTTGAACATCAACTGTGCGATCTTCTTTGAAAGACCGCGGATGTGAATCGCATTCGGCGTATGAAAGCGGACGTTCAAGCCTGATCTTATGATTTCTTCAAGCATGGGAACCGCTTGTGTTTCCGCATCAGCGAGAAGCGCGTCATCATAGAACACAAAATCTGTCACGCCATATTTTTCATGCCAGAACCGTATCTCCTCCATGACCAGCCCCGGATCACGCCGCATTCTTTTCGGATTCAGGAAATGCGATGCACAATAGGCACAGGAAAAAGGGCATCCTCTGGAAGTAAGAATAGGAACATAAGAAATTTTTCGCTGCAAATCATAAGCAGGATAAGGATATGTGTTGATATCATCAGGATCAAATTTATAGTCGGCTGAGAAACCGGTGAATCCCTCGACAAGTCTGAGAATATCTTTTTCTCCGCTTCCTGTCACAACCTTGTCAGCACCAGAACATCTTACCGCGTGATCGTAGCAAAGCGTGGCATATATTCCGCCCAAAATAACCGGTGTATCCGAAAAAATCTCTTTTATCATCCTTATCGTGTTCTGCACCCCCGGATACCAGTAGGTCATCAGTGATGTTACCAGAACAATATCCGGGATGGGCGCGGCCAGAAGGTCCTGCCTGAACCATTCCTCCCTGATGCCGTACCTCGAAAAGTTGCGATCCACATCCTCGCATCCCCCGGGTTTCTGAATCCGGGTTTTATGGTAAGGGCCCCGACCGTATCGGGCATACGGATCTGTCTGCGGCGCTTCCGGGTGAAACCGGTCCAGACAGTCAATGTATGTCACCTGAAATCCGTGATCCCTGAGTATGGACCCAAGCGTCAGAAGCCCCAGTGGTTTGGCCCAGAAATCATACGCCGCGAAATCATATATCCACGGATTTACAAGAAGAATATTCGGAATATCACGTTTTTTCATTTGTCGCCTGGGCTGTCACTGCAAATAATCAATGGATGGAAAATTTTCTGTCCCCTCCTGTTCCTGCATCCGGCGACTCGGATTTGTCAATCCGAGCCGAGCGAGGGGAAATATTGCATTGAAGTTTTTTTCAATTCCTTACGGCTGAAGAGAAGAGCGTAATGTTCCACGGAAGTCTTTGCTGATAATTTACGGGCGATCTCCCGGCACAAGTCCTCGTCCTGCGCGTGAATCATCGTATAAAGGCTGTAAGGCCATTCCTCTGTTGGATTTCGTCTGTAACAGTGTGAAACCTCTCTGAAAGACGCCATTTTTTCTCCCACTGTCTCCGCCTGATCCTCATCCACCTCCCACGCCACCATGGCGTTTGCCTGAAACCCGGATTTTTGGTGGCGTATCGTCACACCGAATCGTCGTATAACGCCCCTGTCAGAGAGCCTTTTCAGCACGGCAAGGAACGTATCTTCTGAAACGTCCAATGTTTCGGCAATTTCAAGAAACGGACGTTCTGTTATGGGAATATCGCCTTGTATGGAGGCGATCACTTTTTTTTCAAGTTCTGTCAGTTTGATCATTGGTCACTCGCCGTTGGTCATGGGCATATGCATCAAGCTAAAATTGCCGGACGGGGTTTGCAACCCCGTCCGAAACTTATGCTGCCGGGGACTGACAAAACATAATGTCAGCTTGATACATATGAGGGTTAGGGTCAGAAATCTCAGGCCGGATGGAAATTTTGCGGACGTGATTGCAAATCCCGTCCGGCCTGATTCCTAAGTTTACACTAATGGTCATTCGTCATTGGTTGTATGTTGTTGCTGAGCGCAACGGGTATAAGCCCGCTCTGACTACCCAGGAAACAGTCTTTTCACGTCATCTTCTGCTGCTTTGCAGATGCCTCTCTCTGTGATAAAGCCGGTGACAAGTCTTGCGGGCGTTACATCAAATGCGTAATTTGCGGCCGGGCTGTCCTCCGGCGGAACCAGTACGTTTGTTGTCCTGCCCTGGTCACTTCCCTGAATATATCGTATTTCATCAGGGTCCCGCTCTTCTATGGGGATATCTGCCAGCCCGTCTCTCAGTGTCCAGTCAAAGGTGCTGGACGGCAGGGCCACATAAAAAGGGATATTGTTATCCTTGGCTGCCAGTGCTTTGAGATAGGTTCCGATTTTGTTGGCAACGTCCCCAGTGTAAGTGGTTCTGTCCGTGCCTACGATGACCATATCCACCATGGCATGCTGCATCAGGTGACCGCCTGCGTTATCCGTGATCACAGTATGCCTAATCCCGTGCTTGCCCAACTCCCACGCTGTCAGTCTGGCCCCCTGATTCAAAGGGCGCGTCTCGTCCACCCATATATGGATATCAATGCCGCTCTCATAAGCCGCATACATGGGTGCAGTTGCCGTGCCGTATTCAATACAGGCAAGCCATCCGGCATTGCAATGGGTCAGGAGGTTGACGGTCTGTCCCTCCTTCTTTTGGCTGATCTCCCGGATCAGCCCGACACCGTATTCGCCTATTTTCCTGCAATTCTCAGCTTCCCATTCCGCTATCTTCGCGGCTTCTTCCCGTGCAGCGTCCGTTCTTTTCTCCGGGACTTTGCTGAGTATCTCAGACAAAACCTTGTCCACCGCCCAGGCAAGATTCACGGCTGTCGGTCTTGCTGATTTCAGTCGCCTGCACTCACTTGCCAACTCATCATCTGTTTCAGAATGAAGCGTTGCAATATACACGCCATAAGCACCTGTCACACCGATCAGCGGCGCGCCTCTCACATACATCTCTTTTATGGCCGTGATCACATCATCCACTGTTTTCAGTTCAGCCACAACAAACTCATGAGGTAAAGCCCGCTGATCAATAACTTTAACCGTCTCCGAATCCTTATCAAACCATATAGGACGGATATCCTTACCATCTACTTTCATAATTCAGCCCTTAGGGATTCCCCAAAAGATAAATACCCGGAACCCACCATTTCCACAGATGGTGGGTTCCGCTTCGCTACACCCACCCTACAGTTTTCTGAATCGGGTGTATTATTTATTTCGAGTTCCCTTATTGTCAGCAGATCGGAAAAGTTCGTGGCTCCGCGTTCAGATGCCTCCGAACAGAACGGGGGACCACGAAGCCGATCTGATAGTTGTCGTTTTCACCTGCCTGAATCAAATGGTCAGCAAGAAGCCATCCCACCATGGCCAAGCATTCCATATCCAGATATTTTTCCGCACGTCTCTCAAACAGCACAGAGCATTGTGCGGGAAATTCATCATCTGCATCGTTAAACAGCAGAAGAATCGGAACTTTCGGAAGCGCGTCAAACACCATTGAAAGATCATGGGACAGATCAATATCAGGAGAATATCCGCCGAGGCTTTTGCCCGCTGTTTTAAGTGCGTCAAGTCTGCCTGAAAATTTTCCCTCAATGGCCCGCTCTGTGTTATTCGCAAACGCGCCTGCAAAGGGGGCCGCATCTTTGAAATCCCTGTAAGATACCCATGCCGGCATCTGCGGACTTTCTGTTTGCAGTTCCTCAGCAGAAAATATCAGGAGATATTTGCAAAGCACAACATTTACGGCATGAGTCGGCGTATTCCCTTCCGGATCAGTAATTCCCTTTGCAGAAACGCTGAAGGATTTGCTGAAAAACGGGATGACAGTTTCATCCTTGTCTGCCTGAATCCCAAGTTTTTCTGCTCTGGACAGAATATCTGCCCCGGCAACCTGCTCAAGATAATCTCTGTATATCTTTTCAAAAACAGGAGATTTTGCAACCATGCTCACCTCTTCCACCCGCCGATAAGATGCAGATGCAAATGAAAAATGACCTGCCCGCCTCCTCTTTCCACATTGAAAAAAAGTTTGTATCCGGATTCCGAGACAGATTCTTGTTTTGCCATGTCCTTTGCAACCGAGATCAGTTCAGATACAATTTCATTGTCCTCTTCTGTCAGATCATTGATGCTTCTGATATGTTTTTTGGGGACAATCAGAATATGAACCGGCGCATGCGGATTAATATCCCTGAACACAACAAGTCTGTCATTCTCATATATAAAATCACTTGGAAGCTCCTTGTCTATAATTTTGCAAAAAATGCAGTCTTTTTCCATCTCAGGGCGTTCTCCTTAAATTTATTGAGCTTGTTGATGTGTCAAAAAATTTCGACCTGAACGTAAACGGTTTCGGATTGTCAATCTGAACCGTGCAGGATACGATATTCCCATATCTCAGCTTTCTTTCTGATATCTGAGCAGCCTCGAATCTTTATGGCCAATGTCTCTTAAAATTATTTCAAAACGGGTTCGTCCGGCAGAACCCAGATATTTTGAAATAACGGGCCGCAATTCTTTTATGTCAATGTCATCAATATCTTTCAGCAGTATGGTTGCGTCATCCTCATCTTTCCTTTCACCGGTCGCCAATTTCATTGCGATAAGATATTCAACTGAGACAAGATAAATATCTTTGTCACCCACTGTTATTTTTCTGTCTGAGTCTGCAGCCTCATTTATCGCATCCTCAAACAGAGGGCTGTAATCTGCCCACTCTATGGAAGATCTGTCAATAAAGTCAACATTGATATCTTTGTCATCTTTTATATTTATGCCGCCGATCAGCAGTTCTCTGACTTCATAGTCCCTGCTCCGAAAATAATTTCTGATATCAGAGAGATCAGCTTTTGTGACAGCAACATCCCAATTTTTTGTGTATGCCTGTTTTTCTGAATTTTCAGGCAGCCATGCCCATACAGCAAGACGACCGATCAGGATGCCTCTGATACTCAATTTTTCCAAAATGCCGACAGCAAAATTTCCACTTTTTTTCGGATTGAATTCAGGAA
>Ga0190283_1000364_pt1 | contig 24349 bp, 30 predicted proteins | sample 48691801_MG_FD_161669 | JGI IMG/M metagenome (GOLD analysis project Ga0190283, IMG submission 161669) | Hydrothermal vent microbial mat bacterial communities from Southern Trench, Guaymas Basin, Mexico - 4869-18-0-1_MG | ecosystem: Environmental > Aquatic > Marine > Hydrothermal vents >...
CGTGAAATGATGTCGGAGGATTATTTCAATCTGTATGCAGGACAACAAAAATGATCGGAGAAAAAACCCGGCTTTTTCAAGCCCTTGTGAAATCGGCCCGTCCGATGGAAAAGCCGGGTATTCCGATTTTTTGTCCCATACACAGATTTCAATATAAAATCCGGGAGATCAAGGAAAAGACCCGTCAATTAAAATTTGAAGACAGATAAAGGATCAAGCAATGAAAGTATTTGTTTATGGCACATTGCTCAAAAGCATGAGCCGATTCGGACTGCTTGCGGATTCCCAGTTCATGGGACACGGATTCATCCGAGGCGTTTTATATGATTTGGGCAATTATCCGGCGATTAAAGACGGCAACAGCCTTGTTTACGGCGAGTTGTACGGAATCGGCAGAGAAAAGCTCATCGAACTGGACAGCATCGAAGGCTACTACCCCGAAGACGAACATCATTCTTTGTATATGCGTAAAGAGGCAGACGTCATATTGCTGAACGACGGTTCCCGGGAAAAAGCATACACTTATTTTTACAACCATAACCTGGACGATTATCAGCAGATCGCACACGGAGATTACAGAAGATACAAAATTGAGGATTTGTCTGACAGGCAATGGTATGTCGCCTACGGTTCCAATATGAGTCTGGAACGGCTGCATGAAAGAATCGGCGAAACGCACGAAATCAGGACCGGTCACATGGAAGGATACAAGCTGATGTTCAATAAAATATCCGACAGGGGCGGCACTTATGCGAATATCGCTTATGCCGGTTCCGGGTACAGATGTCCGTTTGCGGCGTATGCCGTTTCAACAGAACAATTATACCAGCTTGACAGATACGAAGGCGAACCGTCCCATTATATCAGAATCGGCCTTCCGTTCTCTGATTTGACAGGAGAATCGTCCCATATCGGCCATGTCTATATTGCCAATCCTGACAAACTGACCCGGGATGAGAATCCTTCGCATGAGTATCTGAAATATCTTCATATCGGATATGAGGAACACGGATTTGACAGAAGCAGTTTGCCAGAAACATGAAACCAAAGGAGCAGAGTTTTCAGCATCTCTTTCACTGGGCACACTGGGTGTTAAGGAAGCAAAACACTGACGGAGGTGGCATTTCATGCCCACGCCACATTAACTGAAAGAAAACTATTGGAGGTGTAACATGCAGGCCATAAGAGAATATGCTGTTGTGAGAAACGGGCAGCTTGTTTTAGATATTTCTGAATATTTTGAATATATGGAGGTTGAGGTCATTATTTTACCCAAAAATGCGACAAAGCCTCCGCCGAAAAGAAGAGCATTTTGCAAATATGATATCAGTGAGTTGGTGAAGCAAATGCCGAAAAACTGTCATCCCGAAGAAGTGAAATGGGGGAAACCTGTGGGGAAGGAGATTTGGTAAATGCCGAAATACATACCGGACAAGGGGGATTTCGTCATTCTGACCTTTGATCCCCAGGCAGGCCATGAGCAAATGGGGAGAAGACCGGGACTGGTGATCAGCAACAGACTGTTCAATGAATATTCGGGGATGAGTCTGATATGTCCCCTTACCCATCGTTGGATATTTCAGGCCGCGAAGACTTCCGAAAAAGCCTTGTGAAAATGAAGGCAAAGCATCGAAAAACACTGAAAGCTATTTTCACCAGACCAACTAAGGCAAATATCAGGTTTAACGACATTGAGGCACTGGTAAAAGCACTTGGCGGTGAAGTCCGAGAGGACCATGGCTCACGAGTGGCGTTGGAGATTTCCGGAACAAGAAAGTATATGCACCGGCCGCATCCGGGTAAGGAAGCCAAAAGATACCAAGTTGAAGAAATTCGTGACTGGCTGACAGAACTGGGGATAAAATTATGAATACAATGAATTACAAAGGCTATGCTGCAAAAATAAATTTTGACGAACGGGACAACATTTTCTGGGGCAGGGTACTCGGCTTAAAGGACAGTATCACTTTTGAGGGTGAAACCGTAAGCGAGCTCGCCAGAGATTTTCACAATGCCGTTGATCACTATATTGCTGACTGCAAACAGACAGGTCGCAAACCGGCCAAACCTTATTCCGGAAAGCTTATGCCGGGAGTCGGTAACCATACAGTTAGTGAAGCTGAAGACAGAAGTTTCAGTCAGATTGACGGCAAACGGCTTGTCATCTGCACTGACAACAGGGGAAACGAGGCATCTCTGGAGCAGTGGAAGGTGTATCAGTCGCTGCCGGATGAGGACGCGGAGAGACAGGGAGCAATCCGTGTGACTGATGAGGAGGGTGAGGACTGTCTGCATCCGTCCGAGTGTTTTTCTCCTGTGTTTCTGGAATCATCCGTTGCAAAAATGTTCATCATGCAGAATCCGGCAGGCAATGAGTAATATCGAAATCAGAGCCGGTGACACCCTGGCTTTGGAAGTGAGGGTGCGGATAAGCTAAAAAAGGATTCCGGGACGCTGTTGACGATTATCTCGACAATGTTTAAAATATTTGTCAGAGAGACAAAGTCCAAATATTTCAACTCATCCCTGCCTGAAAATCCGGCAGATGAAAAAAGGGCGGGAAAGAAACTCACGGCTTATCTGTTTCGAGGTTCAGAAGAATCTGAGCCGGAGTTTGTGAAATGATAAATGGCCGACAAGTACTCAGACAGATAAATACGAGGGCTTTTTATGAGAAAAAGATTTTTCAAGGCCGAAGGGAATTTATAATCCCGTCCGGAGCGTTTCCGGCGGGTTTGAATTTATTTGAAATGAAGATACTCAAAGCGGAGATCAAAAAATGATTGAACAGATTTCCATAAAAAATTACAAGTCAGTAAAATCTCTGGAAATGAAACTCGGCAGAATCAATGTGCTTATCGGCGAAAACGGCTGCGGAAAGACGAACATCCTGGAAGCGGTCGGTCTTGTCTCGGCCGCGGCCGAGGGCAAACTGGACAACGAATTCCTCATAAACAGAGGCATAAGAGTATCGAAACCGGTTTTCATGCGCTCGGCTTTTGAAGCGTCATCTGCCGGGAAACCCATAGCGATTTCTATATCTGCCGACGGTGTCAGTTTTGAAAGCATTCTTGAAAACGACAATGAGCCGTATTCCAAGTGGAAAAATCGTATGAAACTCGGCAAAGTCTCCGATGTCCTGAAATATCTTGAGGAATCAAAGGAAAAAGGTGAAATCCAGGATGATGAGGTGACTCCGGAAATATTCAGGGGCTTTATTGACAAAAGAACAGAGCCTTTTAATACCAAAGGCTATATGATTTACTCGCCTGAAATCAGCGCACTGAGAAGTTCCGAGAGAGAGGTGTCAACTGAGCCTCTGGGAACAAAAGGAGAAGGACTTCTGAAGCTGCTGAAGGTTTACAACGTCAAAAACCATGAAAAGATAAATCAGATAAAAAAGGAACTCGGACTTATTGACTGGTTCGAGGATATGGATATTCCGGAAGGCGTTTCAGAAGGTGACAGCATAAGAATGAGAGACAGATATATAGATGAAAACCTCCCGTTTTTCAGTCACAAGGACCTCAACGAAGGCATTCTCTTCCTGCTGTTTTACATCACATTGTTTGTCAGCAGGGAAACCCCGTCCTTTTTTGCGATAGACAATATTGACGCGTCGCTGAATCCGGGACTCTGCACGGAACTGATCCGGAGAATCCGCGTTCTTGCGGAAAAATATGACAAACAGGTCATCCTGACTTCGCACAATCCCGCTGTCTTAGATGGCCTGAATCTGAATGACCATACACAGAAACTTTTTGTCGTGTCCCGAAACAAAATCGGCCATACAAGGATCAGGGAGGTGACAAAGCCTTTCACCGCGATGGATGAGGAGCCTGTGAAACTGTCAGAGGCATTTCTCGGGGGAATGCTGGGCGGACTGCCTAAGAGCTTTTAACCATGAAAACTTATGCTCTGATTACAGAAGGGAGAACAGATCAGGCGGTCATTGAGAATATCCTGTACGGTTTCCTGGGGAGTTATGATGCGGATATCAACTGGCTTCTCCCGCTTCGTGATGACACTGATATGAACAGAACAGAAAACTTCAGCAACTGGGAAGAGAAAGCTGTCTCCTGCAAATCCCAGTTTGAAAAATTCATTGACGAACTGGAAGAAAAGAAAATATCAGACGGTTCAGATGATTAGCCAGTTTTGGGGGATTTTTATTGTAAGCATCTGGAGTGCCAAACTTGCAGTTTGGCAGGGTCCCGGGGATAAAGCCTGACGGGAAGCGGCTGTTCCGTGATATTCAGCCTGATGAGTCCTCCAGTCTGCCGTCATAATTTTTTACAGAAAGGGAAAGCTTGTAAACCTGAAAGTTCATATTCAGGAATGGAGAAACACCGGCGGAGCAGAGAACTGGGAAGTGAGAAGTGAGAATTTTCAATTAAAGGAGGTTTTTAGTGGAAAATGAATCCTATCGTCTAGGATGCGACATCGGCGGCACATTTACCGATTTCGTTCTTCTAAACGACAAAACAGGAGAATTCAGAATTAACAAATGCCTTACCACGCCGACAGATCCTTCGGAGGCAGTGGAGCAGGGCATCAGGCAGTTATTGGAGAATCCGAAAACCGAGAGCGATTTCATGCCGCATCTTGAGGAGATCATCCATGGTACGACCCTTGTCATAAATGCCATTATTGAAAGAAAGGGTGCCCGGACAGGTCTGATCACCACAAAAGGCTTCAGAGATGTTCTGGAACTGGGCAGGGAGATCCGCTATGACGCATACAATATTTTTGCCGAATATCCGGAGCCGCTGGCACCGAGGTATCTCCGCAAGGAAATATACGAGCGGATTGCCAGTGACGGCCGGGTGATCCGGGAGATTGTTCCTGAAGAGGTGGAAAAAGTCCTGGCTGAACTTTCGGATATGGGAGTTGAATCGTTGGCAGTGTGTCTGATCAACGCTTATGAAAATCCGGCTCATGAGATAAAGATCAGGGAGATCGTTGAAAATTCCGCATTCCGCATTCCGCATTCCTCATTTTCTTATGAAGTGCTGCCCCAGATCAGGGAGTACGAAAGGACATGCACCACCGTCACCAATGCGTATGTCAAGCCGATCACAGCCGAGTATCTCCGCAAGCTTTCCTCCCGGCTGGAATCTTTGGGATTCCAGGGAAGGCTTTTTATCATGCTCTCCAGCGGAGGCATCACTTCAGTGGAGACAGCCCGGGAATTTCCGGTCCGTATTATTGAATCCGGGCCGACAGCAGCGGTTATCGCATCCCAGCACTATGGCAGAATGTTCGAGATCAAAGATATGTTCTGTTTTGATATGGGAGGAACCACAGCCAAGTCCTGCCTGATTCAGAAGGGACAGGCCGGGCTTGTCTCCACTTTCGAGGTGGGCCGCGTTCAGCGGTTTAAAAAAGGGAGCGGGCTTCCGATTCAGGTGCCGGTGGTGGATCTGATGGAGATTGGCGCAGGAGGAGGCAGCATCGCAAGAATCAGCAAAATGGGACTGCTTCAGGTGGGTCCTGAAAGTGCAGGCGCTGATCCCGGACCTGCCTGTTACGGTCAAGGCGGAGAGCATCCCACCGTGACAGATGCGGACTTGACACTGGGCTATCTGGACCCCAATTATTTTTTGGGCGGAACAATGATTCTGGATAAAAAAGCCTCCCATAAGGCCATAGCGGAAAAGATCGCCAACCCTCTGGAAACGTCAGTGAAGGATGCCGCCTTCGGCATCCATGACCTGATCAATGAGACCATGGCCGCGGCTGCAAAGACCCATATTGCGGAAAAGGGCGGAAATCCGAATATTATTACCATCTCCGCATTTGGCGGGGCCGGGCCGGTTCACGCTTATGGATTGGCCAGGAAGATCGGAGCACCTCGCATCCTTGTCCCGCCGTTGGCCGGGGTGGGATCTGCGCTGGGCTTTTTCACTGCTCCGGTCGCGTTTGATCTGGCCAGAAGCCACAGGGTCAGCCTGCAAGAAGCGGATTTTGAAAACATTGAAACGCTTTTTGAATCTCTTGAGCAGGAGGGGTCGGCAATTCTCCGAAAAGCAGCAGAGGGAAAGGTAATCCGCTATGAACGGGTCATCAGCATGAGATTTGTCGGACAGGGCGCGGAGACGGATATTGCCGTGGAGAGAAAGTCTTTCCGTGAATGTAGGAAAGAAGAAATAAGAGAGTTGTTTGATGAGGAATACAAACGCCTGTATGGCCGAACCTATCCGGAGACCCCGGTGGAACTTGTCACCTTCAAGGTAAGGGCCAGCCTGCCGGAGCGTCCATTTCGCATTCCGCGTCTGAATAAGAAAGACGGCAACCTGAAAGACTGTGCAAAAGGAGAGCGTCCGGCCTTTTCGCTGATTAAAAAAGTGTTCATTCCTTTTACTGTGTATGACCGGTCCGAACTTTTCCCGGGAGCGGTTCTGAAAGGCCCGGCCATTATTGAGGAGAGAGAATCAACAATCATCATCGGAGAAGATGCAGAGGGAAGTGTGGATGAATACGGGTTTGTGTGGATTCATCTAAAAATAAGTGTTTGACGAAGCTGATGCCGGTTCTCTCTGATACCCTTCGCAGGAATTTTAGCCGAGAGATTTATGAATGAAAATGGAAAAAAGAGAAAATTATGCTGAAAATTTACGAATATCTCGGAATTATAATATTCTTCTGGTCAATATAAAATTCTGATTATAACGGATTTAGAGGAAGCTCCGATCCAAGCCCAGTAGGGGCGACATGTTTGTAGCACCGGAAGGCCAGAAGCCCGCCCAAGCCCCGTAGGGCGACATGTTTGTAGCACCGGAAGGCCCGAAGCAGCTACAAATATACCGCCCCCTACGGGGCTTTACAGGCCTCCCCTAAATCCGTTATAATCAGATAAAATTTTTCTTTAGTCATCACTGGAAGAACATATCCGGGACATGCCTTTCTCGTTTGGATTAACAGGTGATCTATGCAGACGAAGCACACATTTAAAGGAGCGGCCCATGACATCGGCCTCGCCGATGACATACGCACATAAAAAAATCCCGGTCTGAACGGAGTGCAAAAATGGATTCACTCAGACAGTGATTACTGCAGCAGAATTTTTGCTTTTGAAACTCACAGACGAAATTATTACAAAAAATAGGATTCACAGAGGAGAAAAGCTATGAAAAACGAATCCTTTTCATTGCTCTGGCATCAGTGGGGTCGGAATCAGAGGGCGGAGAGGAAAATTCGGAGTTAATGATGACATGGGAAATCAGAATAAGCAAAAAAGCTGCTAAAAATTTAAAAAGACTGCCTGTTTCGATTCAGGAACGCTTCAAGGCACTGGCATTGGAATTAAGAGTCGCAGGTCCGGTTCGGGACGGATGGCCGAACTATGGAAAAATTCGGGGGGCTGGAAACTGCCACCATTGCCATATAAAAAAAGGAAAACCCACTTACGTGGCCGTCTGGCAGGTAAAGGATGGCAATATTCTGGAGGTAATTTATGTCGGAACTCACGAAGGTGCTGACTACCGAAGACTTTGCTGAAATTCATATAAGAATACCCGGTGACAAGAAGGAAAGAATAAAGAAACTCATTGAAAATATGCTTAATTTGGCAGATGTGCGCTATTTCATCCGGGATGAGGCGGACGACGGCAGTGTTTCCCTGGAAGAGATATTTCCTGATCTTCATGCCGGAAGCGCCATATGCGGGCTTCGTTATCGGGAGGAAATGACGCAGGCGCAACTGGCGAAGAAAATCGGCGTCAGTTCCCGTCATGTCTCGGAAATGGAAAACGGCAGACGACGGATTGATAAAGAAACGGCAAAGCGTCTTGCCAAGATTCTGAATACGACATATAAGGTTTTTCTTTAATCAGTGCTGGGATTAGCGATAAGTTCCTCCTCTGCTTTCAGGTCAGTTCTTACCTGAAAGAAAACCGCGTAGCATATTTTCCCAGCGGATTTTCGCATTTTGGCAGACGCAAAAATTCCGCCTGGCGGCTCCATTTTTGCACTCCTTGTTGGGGACAGATGATTAAAGCAAAAGAAGAAATGCAGGAAAAATATGGATTATGGGATTATTATTATAAAAAATGGCTTCTCAAGCCGGAATTTGAAGCTGTTTCTGTTGAAATACTGGCTGCCGGCTTTTACCAGGTGCAGGCTGACAATAAATTCGGCCTGTTCAGTCGTCAGAATCAGCAATGGCTTCTCAAGCCGGAGTTTGAGGCCATTTCTGTCGGAAAATTTGCTGATGGTTTTTACTGGGTGAAGGCTGGCAATAAATTAGGGCTGGCTGACGGAAGCGTATGGATTCTCAAGCCGGAGTTTGAGTCTGTTGAATATGTGGGAGATGGAAAATATGTTACGATTAAAGATGGCCAGACGAACATTGCTGTTTCTTCAATGAAAAAGAACAGGTGTTTTATTAAATCCAAATCACTGAGAGGCCATCATACACGTTTGAAAGACGGCAACTACCTGGTTAAAATCAATGACAGACAGGGTTTATGGAAATTGGAGAAAAAACGCCGATGGATTCTCCCCCCGAAATACCGGGAAATCATTTTCATACAACCCAATGTTTACCTTGTATCAGACAGCAGGGGAGCCTGTCTCTTTAAAAACGGCGAATGGATAAAAAACAGGACTTATACAGGCAAAGAGATTGTATTTGTGGAGTATGCATGAAACTCAGCATCGCAGGATTCATCAGATCATGCACGACTAACGGCCCCGGAAACCGCGGCGTGATTTTCTTTCAGGGCTGCCCTTTCCGATGTCCCGGATGTTTTAACGAACATCTTCAGCCTTTTGAAGAAAAACAGCTTATACTGCCTGAAGATTTGCTCCATGAAATCTCAAAAGACAATTCCATTGAAGGAATCACAGTCAGCGGCGGAGAGCCTTTTTCCCAGAAACACGGCCTGTCTGAACTGTTAAGGACAGCAAAAGAATATGCCTATTCGACAATTGTTTATACAGGGTACTCGTTTAAAGATATTGACAGACAATTTCATTACTGTACAGATGTTCTGATTGACGGAAAATTTGAAAAAAATTTAATCGAATACCGCCTCATCCGAGGCTCGGAAAACCAGCAGTTCATCTTTCTGTCCGACCGATATTCCATAGAGGATATGGAAAGAAAAGGCAATATGGAAATATTTCTCCAATCGGACGGAACCATGCTGATAACAGGTTTTCCCAAAGGAGCAGCCCCCGGCTTGTAGGGTGGGTGGAGGATTTCGATTTTTTACGCAGTAAAAAACGAAACCGCAACCCACCTTATAAACATAAACGAAATCATTGAACATACTTGGATTTACAAAGGAGGTAAGCATGTCGCACTTCACCAAAGTCAGGATTGAATTAAGAGAAAAAGAGCAGATTAAAAAAGCATTGCAGGAGCTGGGATACCGCGTCAAAGAAGATGCCATATTGGAAGGATACGGCCAAAGCCGGACAAAGGTTGAGATTCTTGCAGAAAAATCAGAAGTGACATTCGGACTGAACAGTCAAAACAAAGTCTATGAACTGGTTGCGGACTGGTATTTAAACAAAGAAAGCCAAGATACCGTGATTTCAGGATTGAAGCAGCAATACGCCTTTGTCTGCGTGAAGGAGAAAGTTGAAAAAATGTATGGCTACCGAATAGAAAATGTCACAAAGGAGAAAGATGGAAATATTCGGATTATGGTTGAGAACTGTCTTTGACGATTCTCGAAGGTTTTAACTTTCAGGTTTTATTTTGAATTTGGAATTTGGAATTTGTGATTTATTTGGAATTTGGAATTTGTGATTTGGAACTTTGGAGAATTTATGAGCAAGGCAATTGAAATCGTGATTGACAAGAACGGGAATATCTCGTTGGATTTGAAAAATATTCCCGCGGATGAACATTCGATAACAGAACAGCTTGAAAAATCCATAGGAACTGTTATCGAAAAAAATTATAAGGAATATGAGGAAAGCGTTTCTGTGTTGGAAAAGACCAAAGTAACCGTTTAGAATGCTTTTATGATGGCAACAAACCAAGTGTTCTGAAAAAAGGGTGTGTCACACCTCCACCTGTCAGTTATGAGCGGAATGACATGAGGGAGGTGGGACACATCCTGAAAAAATTGACTTGATGAGGAGAATCTTTCATGTCAGGAAACAAAGCAGAATTCATTGAGGAGTTTAAGCTCAACATCAAAGCCGGTCAGCCGCTGATCTGGATTGAAACAGTTGAATCCGAGAGGCTTGAGGAAATTATCATGACCCTTTTCTTTGAAGATAAGGAATTGGGAATCAGGCAGGAATTGCAGTTATGGGAGAACGGAACCCGAAGAATGCTGAAACGGGCCAATAAGGAAGACGAGCCGGAAAAACTGCCGATAACGGGTTTCATCGGAAGTATTCTCGAAAAAAAGACCAGGAATATCCTCTTTGTTGTAAAAGATGCTCACCGGTTTATGGACTATTACCGGACTTCGGATGAGCGGGGCGTTGTTCTCGGTTTCAAAGCGGTTTATTCGACTCTGGCGGAGATGGGAAGCAACATCGTGTTCATTTCTCCGCATATTGAAAACATCCCTTTGGAATTGAACGAGTATGTTGACATAACGGACTTCCCCCTGCCGGACAAGGAAGATATCGGAAGAATTGTTGACCAGCTGGAGAGTGACATATCAGACGGCGGAAGAGGCATGGGTTCATCAGGCAAAATGAATCCCACGTTAAAAGACAGCCTGACTGACGCGTCCATCGGCCTGACAGAAAGAAATGTGGTAAAGGCTTTGAGAAAAGGGATATTGCATAACAAGGGAGCCATCAACCACAACATTATCCCGTTTATCAAATCTGAAAAAAAGCAGATCATCCGAAAATCCCAGATACTTGAACTGATCAGCACCGGCGAAAATCTTGAACATATCGGAGGGCTGAACAATCTCAAGAACTGGATCCGGGAAAGGAAGATATGCTTCAGCCGTGAAGCCGGAGAATACGGGATCCCCCAGCCAAAAGGGGTTGCCCTCGTGGGCATACCGGGATCAGGCAAAAGCCTGTCATGCAAAGCCATCGCCAATATGATGGAATTTCCGTTGCTGCGTCTGGATTTCGGAAGAATATACGGCAGGTATGTGGGAGAATCCGAAAGCAATTTACGACAGGCAATCAAAATCACCGAGGCAATGAGTCCCTGTGTGTTATGGATTGATGAATTGGAGAAAGGGCTTGCCGGCGGGCATACCGGCGACGGCGGCGTTTCCATGAGCGAAATCAGCCAGCGGATTTTCGGCTCTTTTATCACATGGATGCAGGAAAGAGTCAAACCTGTGTTTATCGTTGCCACTGCGAACAAACCGTGGCTTTTGCCGCCGGAACTGCTGAGAAAAGGGCGTTTTGACGAACTCTTCTTTGTAGGATTCCCCACAGATTCGGAAAGGGATGAAATCTTCCAGGTGCATTTCAAAGCATTCCGCACTGACAAGAACAACATCCGTTACACTGCGATCCCGGAGCCGATAAAACAGGATATGATTCAAAGAACAAAAGGTTATACCGGGGCTGAGATTGAAAATATTTTAGGAGAGAGTCTGATTGAAAAATTTGCCAGGCATAAAAAAGGCAGGACAGACGGCAAGTCAGGATTCGGAAGACTTTTTATCCGCAAAAATGGCGAGGCAGATGACAAAGCAGAATTCGGAGAAATTGTTCTCCGCAATATTGCAAAAGTGGTTCCCCTGATTAAAACCGCAAGAGAGGATTTGGAACATCTTTTCAGGTGGAGTGAGGGGCGGGTGAAATATGCCAATGATTACGGCATTGACCCCTCATTTCAATATGATGAATATCATCAGTATAAAAACGAACATTTGGTGACCGGACACTGAAATGGCTTCAATTGCAATTGATTTCGGTTCTACCAATACACTGGTAGGGATTTATTCTTCCGAACAAAATAATAAAGTTATCTGTCTGGAAGCAAAAGACATCTCGGTGACTTATGATAATACTCCGGTAATCCCTTCTGTTTACACCCGGGAAGGGGCTATCGGATTAAAAGCTGCTGAGTATCCGGGAAAAGGTGCTTTACGCATAAAACGACTGACGAATGCGATACAGAATTTTATGTTCCGATTCGGTTCAGCCGATTATATGCAGGCAGAATTGAAGAGGAATATATATTCTGATATCAAGAGTCATCTTTACAAAAGAGGAGAGTCGAATGAATATAAAAAGGTTCTTCACCTGTTTCTATCGGAATTAAGAAGGATGATTGAGAAGGAAGTTAGGATCACCAAAGTCCTGTTCAGCTATCCGATTATCAAAAGCGGAAAACAGGGCGACCATTATCAGAAGCATTTAAAACAGGTGGCAGAAAGGGTCTTTGAAAAAATTCCTGTTGAACTTGCCGATGAGGTGGTCTGCTCTGCTGTCGGATACGGATTGAATCTGAATGAAACTCAGCGTATATGTATTGTAGATATAGGAGGTTCCACAACGTCCTTTTCTGTGTGTGAGCTTCAGAAACAGAGGAATGTATCCTTTGTCATTGTCAGGGAAAGCTATGATTTTGGCGGAAGAAATATAGATAAACTGATTTCCGAAGATATTGAGACAGACAGCCGTCTTTCAGAAAAAATAAAAATTGCTCTGTCAGAAAATGAAGAATACGAATATGACGGCGTTCACTATTCTCAGACAGAATTTGAAAATCTGCTCTCAACAGCAGGCGTATTTGAAAGGATGGAAAGTGCGATTGAGAATCTGGAAAATAAGGCCCGGAATAAGGGATTAGGAATGAATCAGATTTCCAGAGTTGTCTTTGTAGGCGGAACAACCAAAATACCTTCCGTGAGAAAAGCTGTTCAGGATAAGTTTTCTGCTTTTCATCCGGATATGCTGTTTGAGTCTGGCAGCGTTTTTGATGCTGTCGTAAAGGGCGGAGCTTTTCTTTCCGCAGGAATCCGATTTGATCCGCATCTGAATTATTATTACGGGCTGAAAATAGCGGCATCGGAGAATAACAACACGCCTGATTATAAAATTTTTCTGTGGAAAGAAGATTCGATCTTGAATGATAATGGAAATCCCAACCAAGTCAGATTGCTCGTGAGAAACTTATGGGGAACATATCAGTCCGTTGCTGAGATAACGGTTTATGAATTTGAAGGAGAAGATGTGGAGCAGTATTTCGAGGATAATACCATGGATTACAAAGTCATCAATGATGAATCAAAACGATTGGCAGGTCATTTGACCTTCACTGTTGATAAGCCGGAAAATATTCTTTGTTTTTCTTTCAATGAACAAAAGGAATTATTTCTTTCCAAAAATGAGGATGAAAAACAAAAAATCGGAATCGTGAGATAGGAAGATTTTAACCTCGGGATAACAGTGCTAAGTCGAGGATATTAACAATTGTGAGATTATAACGGATTCAAGGGAGGGCACAACCTGCTGAAATCACTGAGCCGGACACAGACTTTTATGTGCTTTTCTCTGTGCCCTCTGTGTCTTTGTGTGAGATATCGGCGTGACATGCTGAAATTGCAGCCTCCCTGAATCCGTTATAATCAGATAATTTTCAATCAATAAAAAAAGTGCAAATTTTTATTTGCATGTCCAACATATTTATGATAAAAATTTTTTTGTTGTCACAAGGAATGGGGGATTTCTGATATGCAATACACGGTTTTGGTGGTTTGGAAGCGAGAAAAGGAGCGGCCCATGACATCGGCCCGCCGATGACATACGCACATAAGAAAATCCAGAGGTTGTAGGGTGGGTGGAGGATTTCGATTTTTTACGCAGTAAAAAACGGAATCCGCAACCCACCTTGATAAACACATAAACGAAATCATTGAACATATTTGTATTTACAGAGGAGGATATCATGAAAAAGGGATTGAGATTGTTCATTTTGCTGTTCGGTGTTTTTTTCTGCTTTACAGTATGTCAGTCGGCTCTGGCAGCCGAAAAAAAGGTGCGATTCGTTATTCCCGGGTGTGGCTGAGGTGCCGATTCAGACCGGATAAGTTCTATCCTGACAGGCATTGAGGGAGTGGCAAGTGTGGATATTGACTTGAGCAGTCATATTGCCGAAACGATTTTTGACGATACAGAAACCGATGTGGAAGAGATGAAAAGCGAACTGAATAATGGTGGATACCCGGTCGGATCATTCAGCTTCGTTCATACTGAGATTACCCCGCAGGAAGCAAAAGATATGATCGCTGCTCAACCGGGAATGATTATTCTTGACGTAAGAGAAGAGGAAGAGTTTTGTGGCGAGTACGGACATATTTCTTCTTCACTTAACTATCCTTGGATATCGGGAACGCTTGAAAAAAGCTATGCCGAACTCTCTGCAACTGGCGATATCCTGATGGTCTGCAAAAGCGGATCCCGAAGCCACAGCGCGGCAGATTTCCTCGATGCCAACGGCTTTACATCTGTATATGAGATTATCGGAGGGATGAACGCGTGGGAGTGGGCAACTGTGGCATGTTGTCACAGCCTCGGACTGAAAAGTGCGATTTCAGCGTTACAGGCTATGGTTAGTGTTCATTCTGACAATACAGATATCCCCCGCGACGTAAACGGAGATGGAAAGACAGGCCTGGCCGAAGCTGTTTGTATCATGCAGGCGATTTCCGGATTGAGATAACATTTCTGGTTCTGAGGGATTTTGTGGTTCCTCCAACACCTCCCCTTTGACTACTGCTACCTGATGAGGTTCTGGATCAGGACGTGCTTCTCAATCTGCTTGATTCCCGATTCAGACAAGTCAATTTTGACAGTGCCAGGCAAGATGTCCGGCATTATCTCAAAGATCAGCATGAATTGGATTTGTGGAGCCAGGATTTTTTTTATGAGATTATCCTGATTATATAACGGATTTAGGGGAGGCTGCAATTTCAGAACAATATCTCACACAAAGGCACTAAGAACACGGAGAAAAAGGCGTATGCATTTATGCCCGGCTTCCGGACCGGACAGAACTGCCGGTATATGAATCATTAATTTCAGAAGGTTGTACCTTCCTGAATCCGTTATAATCAGAGATTATCAAATATCTTGCCATCTGCCAGCCTGATGCCTGATGTTTGAAATTTTAAACTTGGAACAGTTACATAAGGAGTTAAACGAAAATGGGAAAATGTGTCAATCACCCGGACAGGGAAACCAGTTTTATATGTATGAAACACGAAGTTTATATGTGCGACGAATGTGTTCACTGCCGTGATCCTGAAATTTACTGCAAATTCCGCTCGTCCTGCCCTATATGGTTTATGCACAAGGAGAAAAAAAGGGCGGAGAGGGAGCTGGAAGCTGAGGCTGCCGTCAGAACATGCAAAGTCACATTCATGCCTGACAATAAAGAGGCCGTCGTACCCGAGGGAAACAGTCTGCTGGAAGCGGCTCAGGCTGCGGATGTCAGCCTGAATGCGTCCTGCAACGGAAAAGGATCGTGCGGCAAATGCAAACTCATTCTGGAAGCAGGCAATATAAAAACGGTTCCGAGTTCTCTGCTCAGTGAGAAGGAAAAAGGGAAAAATTATGTGCTCGCGTGTCAGAGTACGATACATGGCGATGTCACAGTAAAAATCCCGGAAGAAACTCTGGAGAAAAAACTCAAAGTCGCGGGAATGGGCAAGGATGCGACATATCGCCTGAAAGGACTTGTAGCTGAAAAGGAAATCAGTCCCATGCTCCTGGAAATTCCTCTTGAACTGGCACCCCCGACATTGGAGGATTCGGTCAGCGACATTGACCGTCTGACCCGGGGACTGAAGAGAACCGGGTGCTGCGATGTGGAAAGCCTGAGTGTGGGACTCGGGGTCATGCGGGACCTGGCAAATATCATGAGAGATGACAACTGGAATGTGACAGCTTATGTGATGAGAAAAAAATGTTCCAATGAAGTTTTGCGGGTGGAAGCGGGAAATGGGAGGAGCAAATCTCTGGGACTGGCTGTTGACATTGGGACCACATCCGTCGTGGTCTATCTGACAGATATGTCAGACGGCTCGGTTCTTGCGGCCGCGTCCGGGCATAACAGACAGGCTTCCTGCGGTGATGACGTGATTAACCGTATCGTGTGTGCGGAGAAAGACGGTGTCAAAAAATTGGGCAATATGGTGCTTGCGACCATCAACGGACTTATCAATGAGGTATTGGACAGCTCAGGAGCGGATTACAGGCAGATCAGAAATGTGGTGCTTTCCGGGAATACCGTCATGACCCATCTTCTGTTGAAAATTGAGCCCCGTTATATCCGCCGTGCGCCTTACATCCCGACGGTTTCCGAATTTCCCATTCTCAGGGGCGGGGCAATCGGGCTGAAAGTCAGCCCCTTAGCCGCGGTCTTTGTCATGCCCGGGCCGGCCGGCTATGTGGGAGGCGACATTGTGTCGGGACTGCTTTACGCAGGATTTCACAGAGAAGAACTTCTGACCCTGTTTATTGATGTGGGAACCAACGGAGAAATTGTTCTGGGCAACAAAGACTGGCTCATGACCGCATCCTGTTCCGCAGGCCCGGCCTTTGAGGGCGGCGGTGTGCGCTGGGGGATGCGAGCGGAAGAGGGAGCGATTGAAAAAATATCTCTTGATCCTGACACCTTTGAAGCAGATTGTTCAACTGTGGGAGATGTTCCGCCCCGGGGCATCTGCGGTTCCGGCATGATTGACCTGATCTCCGAAATGCTGCTTACCGGCATCATTGATCAGAGCGGAAAGTTTGCGACGGATATAAGCCATCCGAGAATAAAGCGTGAGAAAGATGAGACTGCATATGTTGTGGAATTTGCAGATAAAACCGCAATGGATGCGGATATCATCTTCACCGAATCGGATATTGACAACATCATTCGGAGCAAAGGGGCAGTCTATGCCGGGTTCACCGTTCTGCTGAACCAGGCCGGACTGGATTTCTCAATGGTGGAGCGGGTTGTGATCACCGGCGGATTCGGACAGTATCTCGACATGGAAAGGGCAATCACCATCGGACTGCTCCCGGATATTGAGCGGAGCAAATTTCAATACCTCGGAAACAGTTCCGTGGCCGGCGCATATATGGCCCTGCTCTCTGATGAGTACCGCAGAGAAGCCATACAGGTTTCAAACAGCATGACGTATATTGATTTCAGCAGCAATAATCAGTTCATGGACGAATTCACATCCGCACTTTTTCTGCCGCATACCAATGTGGATGATTTTCCGAGTGTGAAGATTCGTCAGTGAGGAATTATGAATTATGAATGATTCATCATTCATCAGGGATGTGTGAATGTGCCCGTTTTTAATAATCACAGAGAACCGCAGAGTTTTTATTATTTTCTCTGTGGCTCTCTGCGGTTTCTCTGCGGCCCTCTGTGATTTTTGGGGGAAGATGTTGATTTTGGAAAAAATCCTGCACATATAATGATGAACGAGATTCAGTATGCTGATATTCAAGGGACTGGATGGGATCCGTCACTACCTTTGCAGGACTGCTACAACAACTTACAAGTTCGTCACCTCTCTGTGGTTCAGATGCTTCCTTCCAATGCCTGATCCTGCCCGAGCTTACGTCTTCCAGGCCTTTTCTGACCAGATTCTTGAATTCCGGGAGTTGGAAAAGAGCCGTGTTTTCCCTGTGTGTCTCTGTTTTCGCCAATGCGGAAAGCATTTTTTTATAATCGCCTATCGGCAGTATGACCGCTGTGGGATTACCGCTTTTATCGACAATAAACTGCTCATTCATTGAATCTTCCTCTGTAAATTATTTAAGAATAAATTGCTCTTCAGATTTTCATCGCTGTAAACAGTTCGTCAAGTGTTCTGCCATCCTGCTCGAAATCTTTCTCTGTGTATCCGTAACAGTGATGTTTTTTCAGAAAAGCGTCTGTTTTCCGCCGGGACGCATGACCTAACATTTCTCCGACCTGAAATGCCGTGAACCCACGGGTACGATATTTCTGAACAGCCAATGCTTCTGTGAACTGCCGGGAGACATTTCCTGACCGCCTCTCCAACTGCATTGCTATTGCATCTGGGATGACAACAGGATATGCCATATATCATTCTGCTTTCTGTCCCGGCAATGAATTGCCGGGCTATTTTCAGTTGTCCCTGCGGGACAGGAAATCCCTGCTTATCCATAATCCGTGCAGATGACATGACAAATTGCCGGGCTGTTCTCAATTGTCCTGCCTTTATTATAATCGGCATTACGCCACTTTTCTCATCGGTCGGATATATGGAATTGGAAGTGTGCGTCCCTCAGATTTGAAATGCTGAATGACATCTTCAGCAACCTCACATAATTCTCTATATAATTTTACAGGATCATCACCATGTATGCCGGTAATCAGATCCGGACATTTTCCAATGTAAGTATGATCTTCCTCGCTCCATTCTATCCATTTGTGATAACAGTCAACTGCTTTCATGATTTTACGTCCTCTGTGGCCTGTTCCACCTGCCTTTCCTGATAGGGTTTGGCATCATCGCCTGATTTGCCACTGATCGTCACAGCACCGGAGTATTTTGCATGCACATATTTACGGTGCGCTCCTTTGCCACCACCTGAAATTTCATAAAATCCGGCTTTTTTCAGATATTTGATAAGTTCTCTGATTTTCTTTGGCATTTTTTATAGGTTTTAACTAATCAATTCCCCGGCTGAAAGCGAAAGTACGCTGAAGCGGACTGTTATCTGAGCCGGCTTCAGCCTGCTTTAGCTTTCAGCCCTGGAATTTATTCCGGGGCTTTTATTCCGATGGTGAGGCGGAGCCTCATTTCTGCGTTACGAGGCGGAGCCTCGTAACGAGTTCCTGTTTCAGGCTGCCTGAAGTGCCAGCACTTCTGACCCCTGACCTCTTAAAAAAGATTCGGCTCCTGCCACTCCCCGAAGGTATCCTGAAACACGCCGGTCATTTCGCCGACAGTGGTGTATGCCCGGCAGCATTCCACGAGCGCAGGCATGACATTTTTCCCCTCCTGCGTCGCAAGCTCCAAGTCTCTGAGTGTCCGGGAAACATCCCGGTCGCTGCGAACACTCCGCAGTTTTTTCAGGCTGTCAATCTGCCTGTCCGCCCATGTTTCATTGTATTCATGGAGTTCCACTTCAGGTTGATCGCCCTCGGTGTATTTATTGACTCCGACCTTTGTGATTTCTCCGCTCTGAATTCCTTTTTCAAATTGATATGCCTGTCGGGCCACTTCCCGCTGAATAGCACCGGTTGCCACAGCATTGACCATGCCGCCCATATCCTGCACCCATTTCATTTTCTCCAGAATTTTCTCCTCCATCTGTTTGGTCAGGGTCTCAATGAAGTAGGAGCCTGCCAGCGGATCCACTGTGTCACGAAGTCCGACCTCTTCCATGAGAATTTCCAGTGTGCGAAGAGACAGCAGTGCCGCTCTGGGTGTGGGAATGGTGTATGCTTCGTCAAAAGAGCACAGGGCCGTGGTCTGCGCGCCGCTGAGAGCGGCTGCAAGCGCGTAATAGGCTCCCCGGATGATGTTGTTCTCCGGCTGATTCTTTGTAAGCCCGCTCCCGCCACCGCCGAAGAGTCCCCTGAGAAAGAGTTTTTTCTTGTCCTGAACTCCGTATTCCTCTTTCAGCATTCTGGCCCATATTTTCCGGGCCGCTCTGAATTTGGCGATCTGCTCCCACATATTGCCATAGACATTCAGATTAAAGGTGAAGCGTCCCACAAAGTCTTCCGGCTTTATCCCTCTGGCTGTCACGTTGTCAATATAGGCCCTGCAAATCTCAAACGCACACGCTATCTCCTGGACAGGGGTGGCTCCGGATTCCCGGATGTGATAACCGCACACGCTCACAGGATTGCATCGCGGCAGTTCCTTCACGGAATACTCAATGCAGTCTCCCACAAGGCGAACCGCTGGCTCCACAGGAAATATCCACGCGCCTCTGCCGATCATCTCTTTGAGAATGTCGTTCTGGGGGGTCGCGCTGATCTTCTCTTTTGCATATCCGAATTTTTCCGCAGCAGCTTGATACATGGCCAGCATCACGGTGGCGTTGGCGTTGATGGTCAGCCCCGAACCGATTTTGTCAAAGGGGATGCCTTGGAAAGCGATCTCAAAATCGCGAAGAGAATCCACCGCCATTCCCACGCGTCCCACCTCCCCTCTGGCTTTGGGATCATCCGAATCCAGGCCCATCTGGGTCGGCAGGTCAAACGCCACATTCAAACCTGTCTGACCGTGTGAGATCATCCATTTGAATCGCTTGTTGGTTTCCTCCGGTGTACCGAAACCGGTGTATTGCCGGGTTGTCCATGCCCTGCTGCGATATCCCAGAGGATGCAGACTGCGGGTGAACGGATATTCTCCGGGGTCTCCCAGATCTTTTTCATAGTCGAACCCGATTTCTTCGAGGTCCTCGGGCCCGTATTTCGGCTTCACATGGATGCCGGACGGATAGATCACGTCTTGGACAGCATCCTTTTCATCCTTTATATACCTTGCGATGCCCACTTTTTCCTCCTCTGTAAATCCAAATATGTTCAATGATTTCGTTTGTGTGTTTATCAAGGTGGGTTGCGGATTCCGTTTTTTACTGCGTAAAAAATCGAAATCCTCCACCCACCCTACAACCCGGGATTTTCTTATGTACGCATGTCATCGGCGGGCCGATGTCATGTGCTGCTCCTTTGCGGTGAAATTGTGAATTATGAATTGATAATTGTCAATTGCCCAATTATCAATTGCTTTGTCAAGCCGCTTTTTTGATCTCTTGGCCGGAGCGAAGATCATAACCGATGGCTTGAATGGTTTCAACGATTTCATCAAACCGGGATCCCCCGGGAAAGATACCGTCAATTCCCATTTCCTTCAGCTTGGGAATATCCTGTTTGGGGATAACGCCTCCCACGACCACACGGATGCTTCCGATCACGCCTCTTTCTTCCAACATCTCCAATAATCTTCGACAAATAGAAAGATGGGCACCTGTCATGATACTGAGGCCGATGATTTCCACTGTTCCCTGGATCGCCAGCTTCACAATCTGATCTATGCTCCGATGCAGCCCGGAGTAGGTCACCTGCATGCCGGCATCTCTAAGCGCAAAGGCGACAACCTTTCCGCCCCGGTCATGACCATCCAAATCCGGCTTGGCAATCAGAATTTTAATTTTTCCGTCTTTCATTACACACCTCCTTATGATAATTAGTGGTCAGTGATCGTATGCCAAGGCTGACAACGAATAACCAACCTCTTTAGTCATTTTCGCTGAGAAGCTTTCTGATATCCCGAATGTCCTGTTTAACATTTCTCCAGTAAATATTCTGGGATCTTTGGCCCGGTTCTTTGCCCATAGATGATCTGGCAAGCTCCTGACCGTTATCAGAAATCCTTTCAATGCTGGCGATGAATTTATTAAGCTTTTCCTTATCCATTATTCTTCTCCCCTGTAAATCCAAATATATTCAATGATTTCGTTTGTACGTTTATAAGGTGGGTTGCGATTCCGTTTTTTACTGCGTAAAAAATCGGAATCCTCCACCCACCCTACAGGCCGGAATCTTCATCTGTGCTCACGATCCGGACTTTGCTTTCTGATCGCCCATAGGCTCGTTGCAACTGGGACAACGGCCTGCATATCTGCTGACCTGTCCCTTCCATCCGCAGTTTGCACATCGGACAAGCTGGATGTGCTTGTCGGGTTCTTTTTTCTTGAAGAGCTTTTTCACGAATGACACCAGAAAAAAAAGGCCGATCATAATTCCGGCACCAACGATCAACACTTCTTGCAAGGTATAGGTCCTGAAAACAATTGTGTCCAAATCCATTTTTATCCTCCTTTGTATATATTTTTGTATATTTTACAGGTGGGTGAAGCGCAACGGAACCCACCATTTGGAGCTATTTTGTGGGTTTGGCTATGCTGCACCAATCCTGCATTCCGGGTATTTTATTTTTTGGGGAAATCCATATATCAGGTCTTTATCATAAAAACAGCTAACTTGCCAGTATTATCTCAAAAGAAAACGAGCAATGCAACATAAAATTTTTCTGAAAGGCCTGCAATGAATTGTCGGGCTGTTTTCAGTAGTCCCTACGGACAGATTTGAGCCACACTCCTTATTCTGATGCTGAATCGTTAAATTGAATTGCTATAATAATATCTCCTTATTTTTTATTATTATTAAATTACACAGATAAAAGATGAAAATCATGACCCAAAGTCCACCCGGCAAGTTTTTTTGTGCAAAAGGTGGGACACACCCGGAAAAACAACTTGACAAATATTTTTTTGTATTTCAAATTTGGATCAGCCGGACATTAAGTCGGACGGGATTTGCAATCCCGTCCGGCCTGGGGTTTTTGTTAAAATTACAGACTTTCAATTTCTTACTTTCAACTTTATTTACTTTTACAATGAGACAAAAATATGAAAGCAATGATTCTTGCCGCAGGTTTCGGCACACGACTTCTTCCTTTTACTGAAAATCTGCCCAAATCCTTATTTTCCGTTGCTGGACGCCCGTTGCTGGACATGATGATCTGCCGTCTGCAAGATGCGGGATGTGAAGCAGTTATCATCAATACCCATCACCTGCATGAAAAGGTGGAAGCCTTTATTGCCGGGCAGAATTATCCCATTCCTGTTCACACCCGGTATGAGCCGGTGATTCTCGGCACAGGCGGTGCCGTAAAAAATGTTGCGGACTTCTGGGATGACCGGCCTTTTATGGTCGTAAACAGCGATATTGTCACGGATATTGATTTCCGGGAGGTGTATGATTTTCATTTGAATCATCATTATCCTGTAACATTGGTTCTCCATGATGACGCAACATTCAACAAAGTGTCGGCTGACAAAAATAACTTCATCATAAATTTCAGCGATCAGGAGCTGGAAGAACCGTCCCACCTTCCGCCTGATAAGAAACTCGCTTTTACCGGGATACAGGTCATTGATCCGGAAATTCCGGCTTTCATATCTGAGGGGATATACTCAAGCAGCATTGACGCATACAAAAAGTTGATATCCGAAGGTAAAAAAATAAAGGCATTCATTTCAAAACAATGCCATTGGAAAGATATGGGAACCCCGGAAAGATACAGGGAAGCAGTCATTGAGGACATGGCCCCCAGAGCTTTCAGAATAAAAGCGGAACACACCGGACTCGTTTCCAGCCTCTGTTTTCCATCTTCAGATTTGGAGATTACGCATACCCGGCTCAAAGGGGACGGGTCGGACAGAAAATGGTACCGGCTGACGACACGCTATCAGTCCCTTGTGATGGTGGATCACGGCATCAGGGAGGGAGAAAGCGTTTCCGAGGCAGATGCCTTTGTGAATATTGGCCGTCACCTTTACGACAAGGGAATACCCGTGCCGAAAATTTATCTTTATGATACATTTTCAGGGCTGGTTTTCCTGGAAGACCTGGGCGATGTCAGTCTTCAGATGCTTGTTCAGGATGCTGAGAATCTGGAGGAGGTGACATCTTATTATAAATCCGTTATTGACCTTATGATAAAGCTGTCTGTTTCCGGGGCAGGAGAATTTGATCTGTCCTGGACGTATCAGACCGCATATTACGACAGAGAACTTATTCTTGAAAAGGAATGCCGCTATTTTGTTGATGCTTTTCTGAGGGGATATCTCGGAACGGATTTATGTTGGGAGGATTTCAGGAATGAATTTGTATGTCTTGCAGACAAGGCCCTTGAATGTTCAGTGAACGGATTCATGCACAGGGATATGCAGTCACGAAATATTATGGTTCCCCGCAGAGATTTTCGCACAGGATCCCGGGAACGAGAAATTTCCCAAGCCTGCGATGCGTCTCCGGACCGGGAAAAGGAAGAATTCTGTTTCATTGATTTTCAGGGCGGACGCATCGGACCGATCCAGTACGACCTTGCATCGTTGCTGACAGACCCTTATGTGAACCTGCCCTTCTCTCTTCAGGATCAGTTAGCCGAGTATTGCATTAAAAGACTCTCATCCTTTATTCAGACAGACCCTGACCGTTTCCGTACCTGCTATAAATATTGTTCAATAGCCAGAAATCTCCAAATGCTGGGCGCCTTCGGATATCTGAGCCGTGTTAAGGGAAAAACGTATTTTGAAACATACATTCCCGTTGCTCTGAGAACCCTGAAATATAATCTTTCCAAGTCTGATGAATCAGATTTTCCCGTCCTGAAAAAGACATCTGAAAACATCAGCCGGTAAACTGACGTCCATGTTCACCACATATCCGATCATGGTTGCCGGACGGGGTTTGTAACCCCGTCCGAAACATTGTCAGTCATCGGCAAACATTTGGGACAGGGTTGAATTCCCCGTGCGGCATGGGGTTGAATCCGATCTTTGTGTTCTTTGCGGCTCTGTGTGAATTTTTTTTATGACACCACACAAAGGC
>Ga0190283_1000366_pt1 | contig 24321 bp, 6 predicted proteins | sample 48691801_MG_FD_161669 | JGI IMG/M metagenome (GOLD analysis project Ga0190283, IMG submission 161669) | Hydrothermal vent microbial mat bacterial communities from Southern Trench, Guaymas Basin, Mexico - 4869-18-0-1_MG | ecosystem: Environmental > Aquatic > Marine > Hydrothermal vents > Microbial...
ATTCAGCGGTGATGACCGTACTTACAGACACATCAGTTGCGCCATCCGACGGGCTGGCGGAAGTGACTGCCGGTGAGACTGTGTCCGGTTCGTATTCTGTGGTGAATGACCATGCAAAGGTTTCCTCCAGCGCATTTCCGGCAAGGTCGGTGATGCCTGCGGTGACGGTTGCTGTATATACGGTGCCGTAGGACAGCTTTCCCAGCGGTCGGAATATTGCGGTATTGTCATCGTCACCGGGTGTCATGCTTCCCGCCACCCTGCCGCCCGAGGCGTCGGTCACGGAAAATGTGTCATTCGTCAGTGTCAGAGCTTTCACGGCTTCGGAAAATTCAGCAGTGATCACCGTGTTTGCAGACACATCCGTCGCGCCGTCCGACGGGCTGGCGGAAGTGACTGCCGGTGAGACTGTGTCCGGTTCGTATTCCGTGGTGAATGACCATGCGAATGCTTGCTCCAGCGCATTTCCGGCAAGGTCGGTGACTCCGGCAGTGATTTCAGCCGTGTAAGTTGTACCGTAATCAAGTCCCTCCAGACTGAAAAGCACTGATCGGGCCGCCTCATCATAAGCCACTGTTCCGTCTGTTCTGTTGCCCGATTCGTCGGAGACAGAGAAATTTTCATCCGTAAGCGTGGAGCCATTCATAGGCTCGGAGAAGACAACCGAAATTAACGCATTCACGGACACATTCTCCGTCCCGTCCGCCGGGGTGACAGAAGTGACTGCCGGAGGCACTGTGTCCGGCTCGGATTCGGTTGTGAACTGCCACGAATACGCCTCCGACGGGTTTCCGGAAAGGTCTCTGACTCCGGCTACTGTGACTGTGTAAAGCATGTCGTAAGACAGATTTTGCAGCAGATCAAATATCGCCGTCCTGTCCGCCTCGCCGGGACCCACTTTTCCCAATACTCTGATGCCCGAATCATCTGTCACGGAAAAGGTGATGTTCGTGAGACTCAGCGGTCTCACCGGTTCGGAAAACTCGGCGGTGATGACAGCATTCACGGACACATTCTCAGCCCCGTCCGCCGGGAAGACAGAACTGACAGCGGGCGGAACAGTGTCCGGCTCGGATTCGGTTGTGAACTGCCACGAATACGCCTCCGACGGGTTTCCGGAAAGGTCTCTGATTCCGGCGACTGTGGCTGTGTAAAGCATGTCGTAAGACAGATTTTGCAGCAGAACAAATATCGCCGTCCTGTCTGCCTCACCGGGACCCACTTTTCCCAATACTCTGATGCCCGAATCATCTGTCACGGAAAAGGTGATATTCGTGAGACTCAGCGGTCTCACAGGTTCGGAAAACTCGGCGGTGATGACAGTTTGTACGGACACATTCTCCGTCCCGTCCGCCGGGGTGACAGAAGTGACTGCCGGAGGCACTGTGTCCGGCTCGGATTCGGTTGTGAACGACCATCTGAAATCCTCTTTCAACTGATTCCCGCCAGGATCGGCAACTGCTGATGTGATTATTGCTATATAGGCCGTGCCGTGAGCGAGTGGCGATGACGGACTGAATATCGCCGTTTCCTTCGCCTCATCGTAAGTCGTTGTCCCGTCAGTTTTTGTGCCCGAGTCATCAGTGATCAGAAAGGTCTCGTCCGTCAGGGTTGCAATATTCACCGGCTCGGAAAAGAAAGCGGTGATCACGGAATTCACAGAGACATCATAAGCGTCATCTTGGGGGATCACGGAATCGACTGTCGGCGGCGTGGTGTCCGGCTCGGGAGCTGTGGTAAATGACCAGAAAAAAGACTCCTTTATCGCTGTTCCGAAAATGTCTGTGACCCCGGATGTTATTTCAACTTTATAGGTTGTATTGTAACTCAATGTTTCATTCGGTCTGAAAACTGCCGTGTTATCTGTATCGCTATATGTGATTGTTCCGTCAATTTTATCAAACGAATTGTATGATAGCAAAAATGTCTCAGACGTAAGCGTCGGAATGTCCACAGGCTCAGAAAAAGTAACAGTGATCGGTGAATTCACAGAGACTCCGCCTGATCCGTTCTCCGGAGTGACGGAAAGGATTGTCGCTGGATGTCTGAGGTTCACTGTCACACTGCTCACCTCGCTGCTGTCCATGCTGTCATTCAGAATGAACTGGATCATTCGGGGTGTCGGCGCGGGATCTGCGTCAGTGTTCTCAAAACGTATCGCATGAATCAGTGCCTCAACCGAGTCGGCATTCAGGTTTGTCACTTTAAAATAAATTTTCAGATTCGCACCGTTCTCACCATTCTCCGTATCATCAACTATGCCCATAACGAGATCATCGTAAAACACCTCGGGGCCGTCCCTCTGAATATATAGTCCCGAATGGATCACCAGTTGATCTCCCGCGAATCCGTTCATGTTTTCCACCAGGAGATAACTCCCCTCGTGTGCAATATTTTCGGGATCATTCACGGTCGCATCGCCTCTCAGGTCAAGCCGTACAGGGCCAAAACCTGTCGTAAACATCGCTTTATCGCCGTCCAGTCCCTTAATTACCGGAGCCTGATTGAATCTGATCGGCACAGGATACGTCCGCTCGCTGATCAGATCATTCTGCTGATCGTCATGAGCCTGGGTATAGGTTTCCAACACAATATAATATGTTGTGTTCTCAGATGCCGGTATCGTAATGTCAAGGCTGCCTGTTGATTTATCAGAGGTTGCCCTGATAAGCTGGTAAGGACCTTCGGGATCAGCGGCATACAGAATCCGATAATGCCCTTTGTCTTCTTTGTAGGAGACAGGTATCCAATGTACCCGGATGGTATCTGAAGTCAAAAGACTCACTGCCACCTCTGTCGGCGGAATGGTCTGGGTCTCAGACCAGTCTGGATCCTTGGTATCAAGAAAGTCGAGGAGCGGTGGATCTGAAGCGGTCAATTTGTTATAGGCCAGATCCAAACCCATCAGGTTCCTGAGTCTGGCCAATGATCTTGGAATCTCTCCGCTCAACTGATTGTTGTCGAGATGCAGGATACTCAGGCTGACCAGTCCGCTCAAATCAGGAACAGAGCCGTCCAAATGGTTTTTTCCCAGGCCCAGTTCCGTCAGGCCGGTCAATTTGTTCAGTTCAGGAATCTTTCCGCTCAACTGGTTGCCGTTCAGATCAAGGATGCCCAACGCGGTCAGGTTGTTCAGCGCAGGGATTTCGCCACTCAGACGATTCCCGCCCAGACTGAGTGTCTGTAAACGGGTCAGGGAAGTCAGATCAGGTATCTTTCCGCTCAACTGGTTATTGTGTACCCGGAGTTCCTCCAACCGAGTCAGACTGCCCAGGCCGGGAACTGTTCCAGTCAGTTTATTATCGCCAAGATCAAGTACCCGCAGCTTGCTCAATGCGCTCAGATCGGGAATTTCTCCGCTCAGTTGGTTATCGTTCAGCCGGAGTTCCTCCAAATAGGGCTGTTTGCTCAGGTCGGGAATTTCTCCAATCAGAAGATTGTCACTCAGATCAAGTATCCGCAAAGAGATCAGTACACTCAGATCAGGTATTTTCCCTTGCAATCCCCGGCCTGACAGATCAATTTTTTCAATGTATCCGTCGCCCAGAGTGATTCCTGCCCAAGCGTCCAGTGTGTCTGTTTCCCACCACTCCTGGCCGGGCCTGATATTCCAGTTCGCTCCATCTGTGTTCTCGTAAAGTGCAGCCAGCCAGTTGCACTCCGCCTCTGAAATATGGGATTGCACAGCGCAGGGTGTCATCACCGTCACAGTCATGTCGTTCTCCGCACTTTCACCGCCATCTTCGTCTCCGTCTGTGAGCATGAAGCGGATGGTGCGCTCGCCCTCTGTCATAAAATTTCTCGGGGCTGTGTTTTCATAAGTGATGTTCCGAATCAGCTTCTCCACCGTGTTCGCACTCACGCCGGCCTCGAATTCTATGGTCAGAAGGCCCGACAGCGAATCCCATTCTATGTATCCTATCAGGGTTCCGGCAAAGGTGAGGCTTCCGTCATCTCCGATTGTTATGCCGAGACCCCGGATACTCAGCTCATCCTCACCTTTTTCATAGCCTGAGACAATCTGGACTGTCAGTTCGCCGCCTTCAAAGTCTGGATTGTCAACGTCCTCCACAGTCGCATCTTTGTTGAGATCAAGAGGTACGGCCTCTCGACCTCCGATGTATGGGACGCTGTCCCCGGCGATATTACTGATTTCCGGCGGGTCGTTCTCCGCCTTGATGTCCAATGTAACAGCATTTTCTTCGCTCATACCATAAGCATTGTCCAAGTATAAGATAAATTCCCGCTCTGTAGCAGTATCCGGATTCTCACTGTGGTTGTCAAAGTGAATTGCCTGGATCAGCTTTCCGATGGCCTCCTCATTCGGACTGTATCCGTCGAAAAGCACTTTGAGGTCTGATCCGTCGGCTCCATTGTGATCCAGAGGGACAGTGCCGATAGCCGTATTATTGTAATAAACGAAGCCACTGGTATCCACATAAATATCCTGAACGCCATCTTCATCCTCATCTGCATCACTGTCAATCATCAGTTGGTCATTCGTTATCCCTCCGATGTTCTGAACCCATAGGAAGCCGTCTGCAAAACCGATAGCACTCGGATCGGTCACAAAGGTGTCGGTCTCTGCGTCGAGTGCCACAGAAGGGCCGCCCTCCGTGAAAGTGACGAATTCGCCGTCAAGATTGGAAATTATGGGGGGGAGAATGTCGGCTATCGTGGCAAAGACTTCTTCGCTCAACTCACTGGTGAGATCATTTTGCTGCTCCGGATGGTCAGAGGTGAAGGTTCCTATCGCAAAAATGTAAGTGCCCGAGGATAATTCTGTGAATTCATAGATGCTTACGGATTTATCTTCTGTAGTTATCATATCAATAGCTGAATCGTCGGAATTAATGATATATATCTGATAATACCCCCCGTCGTCTGTGTATGAGATAGGTGTCCATTCGAGTTGAACTGTATTTGGCAAGACGACTGTTGTTATGAGGTCTGTGGGCGGAACGGTCTGGGTACTTTCCCAGCCAGGCGATTTATCATCAAGGAAGGTAATAAGCGTATCATCAGAAGCTGTCAATTTGTTATAATTCAAGTTTAAGGAAGTCAGATTGCTCAGATTACTCAGTGACGCAGGAATTTCACCATCCAGTTGGTTGGAGGACAGATTGAGCGTCTGCAAATTGGTGAGAGTACTCAGATCGGGGATGGAGCCGCTCAGTTGATTCTCATTCAGATAGAGCGTCTGCAAATTGGTGAGAGTACTCAGATCGGCGGGGATGGAACCGCTCAGTTGGTTGCCATACAGATAGAGTTCCTGCAAATTGGTGAGTAGGCTCAGGTCGGGGATGGAACCACTCAGTTGATTATCAGACAGATAGAGCTTCTGCAAATTGGTGAGAGCACTCAGATCGGGAATTGTTCCTTTCAGATTTTTCTCAATTCTCTCAATTCCTGTTACATATTCGCCCGAAATGGTCACGCCTGCCCACTGGCTCAGTGGAGCCTCCGTCTTCCAGTTGTTGGTCGGAGCATCGCTCCAGTTCGGGCCATCTGTGCTGTAATAAAGTGAAACCAAGGTTTCGCATTCTTCTGAAGGGATATCTGTCTGTGCCTCGCAGAACGGAAGTACCTCGGCACTCACTTCAGAACTCCAATCGCTGTACAGGCTGTTCTGCTGCCTGCTGTTGTCAGAGGTGTCATGTGCGGGGGTGTATGTCCGCATGGTAAAATAGTAAGTTCCAGGAGATAATCCTTCAACTTCATAACTGTTCGCAGCTTTGTCCTCGGTGAATCCTGTGCCGAGATCATAAGGACCCCCGGAAGTATTTCCGATTCTGCCCTCATAATACCCATCATCGCCTGTGTAAGCAACAGGCGTCCAACTGATTTTAATGGTGTCCGGCGATATAAACGCTGCTGTTATATCTTTGGGAAGAACTGTCTGGGTACTTTCCCAGTCAGGATCAATGCCGTTAAGAAAGAGTCTGAGGTCAGAATCAGAAGCTGTCAATTTGTTATAGCTCAGGCCCAGCATCATTAAGGACTTGAGCGAAGATGGAATCTCACCGGCCAGTTGGTTGCTGTCCAAGTAAAGGTAACTCAAATTCGTCAAGCTGCTCAGGTCAGGAATCCCCCCCTCCAATTTGTTTCCATCCAAATGAAGCTCCTGCAAATTGGCAGACAGCATGGTCTTAGCTGGCACAGGCCCGGTCAGACGATTACCGGACAGGTGAAGGCTCTCTAAACTGGCGAGCGCACTCAGATTGGGAACCGGCCCGTCCAGTCTGTTGCCTTTCAGCTCGATATTTTTCAAGCCGGAGGGCAGCTTACTCGAATCAAGAGGGCCGCTCAGTTGGTTGTAGGATAAATGAAGTTGCTGTAAGCTGGTCAGCGAACTCAGATTGGGAATCTCCCCGCTCAGTTGGTTGTGTTCCAAGTAGAGATACTGCAAATTGGTCATCGCACCCAAGTCTATTGATCCAGTCAGTTGATTCTCGCCGAGTGAGAGCGTCTGCAAACTCGCTGGCAACATACTTGAATTCGGGATATCACCACCTATCTGGTTTTTGTACAGGTCGAGCGAGTGCAAACTGTTCAGGTCGCTCAGATCGGGAATTCTTCCCTTCAGCCCTTTGTCATACCTGTCAATCCCCGTTACATGGCCCTCGTCACAGGATACACCTACCCAAATGCATGGCGTATTTGTCAGATTCCAGTTATTGGTATTTCTGTCACTCCAGTTCGGGCCATCGGTGCCGGCATAAAAACTGAGCAGGCTTTCACACTCTGGCTGAGAAATTTCCGTTACAGATGCACAGTCCATTAACACAGTTATGTCAAAAGACGTTGAAATATTTGAAATGTCGTCAGTTGCTGTCACTGTCACCACAGATGTGCCCACATCAGCCTGGGACATCGGGGTTCCGCTGAAGGTTGTGCCATCAAAAGTCATCCAGGAAGAGGTGCTCTCAGATGTATAAGTCAGTGTATCTTCATCGGGATCGGCAAATGTGCCGTCAGGAATGGTAAAATTGAAGGCTTCATTCTGATTGACGGTCTGATTGCTGATTGGATTAGCTACAATTGGGGGCTGGTTCGCATGCACATAAGAAAACAGGCTTCCTAACATAAGAAAAACAACAGTTATGATTATAGTTACGCTTTTTCTTTTCATTTTTCATCTCCTTGGAATTGTTTGTGTGGGGTTCATAAAAAAAATTCACACAGAGACGCAAAGCTTTTCTGTCTTTCCTCCGTGTTCCTTCTGTTCACTCCTGACTGTGTGCTGAAATTTCATTTCAGCTCTCCAAACATCCCTTATGTTATAAATTTACACACAGGAATCCTTTTTCTTGCATACCTGTTAAAATAGCGCGTTCCACCTTCACAAAAAAGCCGGGTTTCTCCCCCATGACGGGCAGAACCCACAGCCTTTCAATTTGGCCCCGACAGGCGGGATCATTTTTCTGGTGAGATCCAGGTTCTTTGCCATTGACAATATTGATGCCCCTCAATCCCAAGCCGGAGGCGAGGTGAGGATTTTCTCAGAAGATATGGCCGAGGCTGAAAAAGCCGGGTTTCTCTTCCGCAGAGGTAAAAAACCCGACTTTTATGAAGATGCTTGAAAAAGCCGGGTTTCTGTCTCTGCAAATTATTCCATATTCGCCGCACGCCGCAGATTATAAATCGCTTCTTCCATCCCTATCATGTTATTGCCGTTTATATCTTCATAATACTCAACAGAAATACCAGCCAGAATCTTCAAAGCCATTATGGCATTCCGCAATTCATCGCCCCCGCTGTCCGAGTTCCCCAGATTGTTGCGATAGATTTTGGAAATTCTGCCTACGCCATCCTCTCCGGTCAGAAGAATATCCGGATATCCGTCATTATCATAATCTCCCCACGCAACGCCGCCATTGCTCACGCCTGCCAGACCGGCATTGACAGCCGTAAACTTTCCGTTATCATTACGATAAACTTCGGAGATTTTATCTGCTCCGTCATCCCCGGTAAGGAGAATATCCAAGTCATTATCATTATCATAATCTCCCCAGGCTGCAGCAGAATTATACACCTCGCTTAAAGCCGCACGAATATCCGTAAATTTTCCGCTGTCATTACGATAGACTTTGGAAATTTTATTCATATCCTTGTCATATCCGGTAAGGAGAATATCCAAGTCATCATCATTATCATAATCCCCCCAGATGGCGCATCCGCTGCTGATCCCGATCAGACCGGCTTCAATATCCGAAAATTCTCCGTTGTCATTCCGGTAAACTTTGGAAGATTTGATCCCGCCGTCATGTCCGGCCAGGAGAATATCCAAGTCTCCGTCATTATCATAATCGCCCCACATTGCAGACCCGTAATAAACGCCGGTCAGATCAGCGTAAATATCCGTAAATACCCCGTTATCGTTACGATAGACTTTTGCAATGGCCTTGGGAATATCGCCGCCGTCATCATATCCTCCGGCCAGAAGAATGTCCAAATCACCATCGCCGTCATAGTCTCCCCACGCGGCGGAACTATGAATGACACCGGGCAGACCGGCTTCAATATCGCTGAAGATTTCTCCGCTGTTGTTCTGCCAGACGGTGGCAATGCTCTTCGACTGAACATAATTCTGTCCGGTCAAAAGAATATCCAAATATCCGTCTTCGTCATAATCACCCCAAGTCGCAGAACCAAAAGAAACCCCTGTCAGACCCGCACGGCTATTTTCAAATTTCCCGTTGCCTCCCAAGTTGTCAAAAATTTTGGTGATACTCTCCGACTCCTCATAATCATATCCGCTCAGGAGAATATCCAAATCCCCGTCTTTGTCATAATCGCCCCAGGCCACGGAGCTTCTTCTGGCAATCCCGGTCAGGCTGGCAGAAATATCGGAGAAAATCGCAACAGCAGTAAACGTCGCACTGGCACCCGCTTCCAGCAGATTGGCGGAATCGTCTTCCACATCCGGGCCAATGGCCACATAGTATATCTGACTGCTCTCAAAATCAGACGTCGGTCGGATGGTAATCTCTTTTTTACGAGTATCAATTGTCGCGTCAAAAGACACATCTGTCCCACCTGATCCCTCTTTTTTAAGAGTTATGAGACTGTCAGCATTCGTATTTGTTATCTCCCTCCCGCCTTCCAGTCTGACCGGTTCACTGAAGATTACCTTGACATAAGCACCTGCTGCCACATCTTCCGCACCATCTGAGGGAGAAAATGTTACGGTCGGCGGTTCTGTGTCTTCTGACGTAAATGTCACGCTTGTCGGCGAGATGGCATTGTTCTGGTCATCCTCCACAGTTGCTCCGATAGCCACATAATACGTCTGATTACTCTCAAAGTCAAAATCCGGATAAATGGTTATCGCAGTTTTTCCGCCGTTTATTGTTGCATCAAACGGCACATTGTCCCCGTTTGCATCATCTTTTCTGAAGATGATCAGTCCGTCCGCATTCGCACTGGTGATGGCACTGTCATCTGTCAGTCTCACCGGCTTGCTGAATGTGATGGAGATATTTTCGTTTATTCCCACATTTTTTGCACCATCCTTGGGGATAAAGGATGCTGTGGGAGCGGCTGTGACGGTTATCGTAAACTGCTTGTCATAAAATTCGCTCTCGCTGTCGGTGGTGCGGACACGAATAGTGTAACTGTGTTTTTCCTCATAGCTGAATTCCTCATTGGTCTTCAGCGTGCTGTACTCAATAAAGAAGGAATTGTTGTCATCGCCGCCCGCGCCTGCAGCCAGATCATAGGTGTGGATATCGCCGATGTCCTGATCTGTTGTGGTGAACGCACCGACAACAGTTCCGAAAGGCAGACCTTCGGACACGATGCTGTGGTCAAGCGTAATATCCGTGGGGTTGTCGTTTATATTGCTGACGCTGATGAAGAAGTCTTTCTCATAAACGCCGCCGCTTCCGTCATCTGTTTTCACGCGAATTGTGTAGTCTGACTTGGTTTCATAGTCAAATATTCTCTGGGTTCTCAGCACACCGCCGACAACGCTGAACGCGCCGTTATCGCTGGTAAGCAACGTATAGGTGTGGGTGTCGCCGACATCCGGATCCGTGGTGGTGAATGTCCCCACCTCAGTGCCCACAGACTCATTTTCCGCGACACTGTCAGCACTCAGCGTGATGTCTGTGGGATCATCATTGCCATCCGTGACACTGATGGTGAATGCCTTCTGATATGTGCCGCCGTTGCCGTCGTATGTTTCCACCCGGATACTGTAGCTGCTCTTCACACTGTAAACAAATCTCTCCTCTGTTCTGAGGTCAGTGCCGCTGATGCGGAAGGAAGCGTTATCGCTCGCACCTGCGCCGGATACCAGGCTGTAGGTATGGGTATCGCCGCTGTCAGCGTCTGTGGTGCTGAACGATCCGACTTTGATGTCAGCCGGCTGATTTTCCGCCACGTCAGTGCTGCTCAGGGTGATGTCTGTGGGATCATGGTTGACAATTCCCGATTCCTGAATCACCCGGCCCGTCTGAGGGCTGTTCGATGCCTCTGCTGAGGTGACGGTAATCGTTCCGTCTCTTCCGATGCCGGAATTTGCATTGTAACTGACGGTGATGGTTCCGCTGTTCGTTCCGGCCCCGCTGGTAATCGTGAGCCAGGAATCAGTTGTGGAAGCGTTCCAGCTCATAGTGCCAGTACCGGTTTTTTCAACCGAAAAAGTGGTTGAGCCGCTTTCCTTTAAGACATCTCTCGAATCAGGCGTAACAGACAATATCAGCGTTCCACTTGCTAAACCCGACTGTTTTATCTGGACTTCCTTGGGGCTGCCTGTTACCCCGGAAGCGGTCACGGTAATTTTTCCGGTTCGTTCCTCATTCCCGGGATTGATTCCGTAACTGACAAGGATAGTGTCGCTGCCGCTACCGGAAGTCCCGCTGAGGATGGTCAGCCAGTCATAGCTTGTCGAGGCGTTCCAACTCACAGACCCGGGAATTTCAATAATAAAAGTGGTGGTGCCGCTTTCTTTTGAAACATCCTGCGAATCAGGAGTGACAGACAAACTCGGCATATCAGCGGCAGCCTGTTTCACAGCAACATACTGAGGATTTTCCGCATCCCCGGAATCTGTCACTTTGACAGTCCCGACCCTTTCACTTCCGGGATTGGCATCATAACTGGCAATGATGGTTCCGGAGTCACCGCTTTCAACGGTTCCGGAGTCTCCGCTGAGGATGGTCAGCCAGGGAGCGTCTGATGGTTCCGCTGTCCAGTTCAGCACACCGGTGCCATCATTTTTAACTGCAAAGGTGGTGGTGCCGGCATCTTTGGAAGCATCCTGCAATGTGGGTGTGACAAGCAGAATCGGGTTGCCGACGGGTCCGGCCTGTATGACTGTGACAATCGCAGGGCTGTTTCCTGCTCCCTCAGCAATGACGGTGATGCCACATGTTCTTTCCTCCCCGGAGTTGGCTTCATAACTCACGGTAATGGTTCCGGACTCTCCGCTCTCAAGGGTTCCGGTCTCACCGCTGTCAATGGTCAGCCAGGGTTTGTCTTTCGATGCAGCCCATATCATCGTGTCTGAGCCTTCGTTTTTGACGGTAAAGCTGACAGTGCCCACGGATTCTGAAGCATCTTGGGAAGGCGGTTCAACAGATAAGACCGGCCCGCCTGTCCCGGCTGCCTGACTCACCGCAATAATCTGAAATCCAGGTGTTGCCCCGGGGGCTGACACAGAAAAGCTTCCGGTTCTTGCAATTCCGGAGTTGGCTTTATAATTCACAGTAATGGTTCCGGACTCTCCGCTCTCAAGGGTTCCGGACTCATCGCCGCTGTCAATGGTCAGCCAGTCCTCGGTTGCCGACGCGGTCCATTCCATTGTCCCGGTTCCGGTGTTTTCAACCGTAAAGGTCTTTGTGCCGCTTGTTTCCAAAGCACTCAGGGAAGGCGGTGTGACAGATAAGACGGGTTCCCCGCCGGAAACGGCTGACTGTTTCACAGAAACAATTTTAAAGGCGGGTGTTGCTCCGGAGGCGGAGACTGTGAGGGTTCCGGTTCGTTCCGCATCCCCGGGGTTTTCTTCGTAACTGACGGTGATGGTTCCTGTGTCAGTTCCGGAGGCCCCGCTGGCAATGGTGAGCCAGGAATCGGTCGCCAAAGCGGTCCAGTTCATAGTGCCTGTTCCATCATTTGAAACCGTAAACGTGGTGGTACCGCCCGCTTTGAAAACATCCTGAGATGCCGGGGTAACAGACAGGACCGGCTCGTTGTCTGAAACAACAGACTGTTTCACGGAAATAATTTTAAAGGTGGGCGTTGCCCCGGAGGCGGAGACAGTAAGGGTTCCGGTTCGTTCAGCATCTCCGGAGTTTTCTTCGTAACTGACGGTGATGGTTCCTGTGTCAGTTCCGGAGGCCCCGCTGGCAATGGACAGCCAGGAATCATTTGCCGATGCGGTCCAGTTCATCGTACCTGTTCCGGTGTTTGAAACCGTAAACGTAGTTGTGCTGCTTAACCCGGAAACGATTCGGGAAGTGGGGCTGACAGATAAAACTGGCGCGTCACTCCCTCCCGCGGCCTGTATCAGATCAACAGACTTGGGGCTGCCTGTCGCGCCGGAGGCTGTGACTGTGACTGATCCGGGGCGTTCCTGATCATCAGGGTTGGCTTCATAACTGACGGTGATGATTCCGCTGTCCGTTCCAGAATTCTCGCTGGTAATGGACAGCCAGGAATCCTCGGAAGTCACGGATGCGGTCCAGTTCATAGTGCCTGATCCGGTTTTTTCAACTGTGAAGGTCTTTGTGCCGCTCGTTGCAGGAATATTCTGAGGCTCGCTCGGAGTAACAGACAATATCGCTGTATCCCCGGCCGATATTACAAAGTGATCATATTCTGAAAAAACATCATCCAGATCACTGCTTACTTTCCAGTAAACATCGCCTTCGGGCAGGTCCGAAGATGGGGTATAACTGGTATTACTTGTCTCATTCTCCGACGGGGATGGGAAAGAACTCTGATCATCAATCTGAACTTTATAATTCGTTGCCCCGGAAACCGCCTGCCATTCCAATGTCGGAGTCAGATCATCTGTGGGATCAGGCTGATATTCGGTTAATACAGGCGCGGCTCCGGCCCAGACCGGAAGCATGAAAATCGCAATCAAAACGAAAATATTCTTTTTTACTGTCATAATGTCTCTCCTTTTTAATGAAAGTTTTAGGTTTTAGGTTTTAGGTTTTAAATTTCAGGAAAAACACTGAAACTTTTATGTTTCGTTGTGAATCCCGATCATGGCCGTTATTTAAGAAATAAATTAATAGAGCCGGGCAAACTGTGAACTGCTGAAACTGTATTTAAATGACAATTATAACATTTTTGTTCCGAATTCAAGTGTTTCATTAAATTTGCGGTGATTTTTTTTTGCAGCCGGATATTTTGCTGATTTTATCTCACACCGTGTTCATCCGCGGTCTGTGAAAGCTGTTTTCTCAGAAAAAAATCCCGGAAAACTTTTGATCGGGTACTTAATTAATATACACACACACATAAATTTTCTTACCAAATACAGTTTTTACAGTTTTGCAAAAATGTTTTGAGTGTAACCAAAACAGCGTTGAATAAATGAAAAGTCCTTCCGGCTTTCAACTTTTCACTTTTCACTTTTCACTTTTCACTTTTCACTTTTCACTTTTCACTTTCAACTTTTCACTTTCAACTTTTCACTTTCAACTTTTCACTTTTCACTTTCAACTTTTCACTGCTGATTATCCATAATACCGCCGATACATGGCCTGTGTGTCTGCTTTTCCCCGAAGTCTCTGCCACAGATATGTGACACACAGGCGGATGGCCAGAAGCGAGTGCCGGTATCCTTTGGTCTTCCAGCGTCGGGTGGAAATCAGGGCTTCCCCGAAAAAAAAGGTCTGACGTCCCAGATGATGCAGGCGGAGGCTGAATTCAACATCTTCCATAAGAGGGATGGCAGGGAATATGTCCTTTTCAACAACAGGTCGGCGGCGGAAAAACTGTATCTGGTCGCCGAAACTGATGCCGAGGCACACCATGCGAATCTCATTGGCAAATTCCAAAGCGCGTAAACGCCAGCCGGCCGCGTCAAACACCCCTCCGACAGCGCCGCCCGCGATCATGGGCTGTCTGCGGAGTAATTGGACCATCCGCGTGAATGTCGGAGCCGTAACAAGCGCATCCGCATGAACGATGGCAACCACGTCCCCTTTTGCGGCCATGATGCCGGCGTGAATCTGGCCTCCCCGGCCCTCGCCATGTTCTGGCGGCGCAGCATGTTCAATCACCCGCGCCCCTGCCTTTTGTGCCAGAAAAGGTGTTTTGTCCGAGGACCCGCCATCCACGACAATCACCTCATGGACAGCCTTGTCCCGGAGCAGAGACTCGATGCATTCGCGAATTGACCCGGCCTCGTTACGGACAGGGATGATGACGGATACGGACCGGGGAGGGACATCCGCGGGGGACATGGCCCGATGCCATGCCATAATCGCATCCCGCACCAGCAATATCCAGACCGGGCCCCACTCTGCAATTTGCACCCACACGGGCAGATACCTTATGCCGGTATGATGCAAAACGCCATTGGCGACAAAAGAGCCGCTGATGGTGAGAGACAGTAATATCCAGAATATGGTGGGACGCAGTGCGAGAAAGGGGATGATACAGGAGAGATGCCGGAAATGAACGGCCGGTGACAATAACAGCAGTGCTCCGAGGACAAAAAAACAGCCTGAAACCGGATCATCACGAAAGCGATGACTTCGTTGAGGGTGAAAACAGAGATAGCCAAAAATCAGTGATCCGGCCAGAAGAATTTTGCAGATCTGTGTCGCTGGAGGAATGTCCCTGAAAACAGTCACCAGCAGCCAGTGAACAGAACCGTTAAACGCATATTTATCACCAAATTCCCCCAGACAGAAGAATACCTTCATGCCATCGTCGGTAATAAAGGGCAGACAGGGGAGCAGTATGATTATAAAGGTCAGCCCGGCATATTTCCAATTGTCCCGGCGCATCAGAAAAGGGAGGGTGATCACCGCTGCACACTTGGACTGCACCGCCATTCCTGCAAAGAGGAACATCCATCCCCAGCGTTTCCGGTCATAGAGATATAATGCACCAATGAGAAAGAAATTCTGGGCCGAGTCAGAATGGCCCTGCCCTGCGAAGCTGTAAAGGATGACCGGGCTGAACGCGTACAAAACAGCCCAGCGAAGGTTGAGACAGCGATATCGGAGAAGTCCCATAAGGAACATCAGCGTTCCCAAATCAGACAGGATCATCAGAATTCTCATGGGCAGGGGGCTGTATTTCACCCGGGCCGCAAGGGAAAAAATATACAGCATAAACTGCGGATACGCGGCCGGCAAATCAGAATGGCTGATGGCGACATGAAACAGACCGGTTCCGGCGAGCGTGGGATCATTCCGCACATAAATGAACCCTTCATGCAGCAATCGGCCTTCCCGGAGACAGCGGTTGATATCGTCCGGGGCTTCGTGGGGCAGGAGCACCAGACGGACCAGAATGGCGAGTGACACCAGCAATATCCGGCCTGCGGAAGCAGACAGACCTCTCGGAAAGAGCAGGAACAGGATCAGACAGAGGAGCCAGGACATGGAAAAGACAAGGATAAAGCCGCCGGCAGGAAGGGAGAACCATGACAGTCGCAGAGGGTGTTCTCCGGTGAGACCGGAAAAACCGCCTTTCATACAGAGGAGGAGCATCAGGAAGGCGGCGAGGAAAAAAGGGAAGCAGGACAGCAGGCAGAGGGGCTTCGGGTTATTGTCAGGTTCAACCATATATCTCATATCTCGTCACGAGGCTCTGCTGATGTTCCCAACCGTTCTTTTCAGGATGGGAAAAGTTGAAGGTAAAAAGTAAAAAAGTCTGTCCGCAATTGCATGAAATTATTCAGCAGACCGGCATCATTGATTTCAGCAAGTTGCGAAAACTTGCGACTGATAGCAATTTTCACAAAAGCAGTCAAGCTTTTTCTATGCCGACAGTGAGAAGTCGGAAGTTGAAAATCAGCCCGCAGCTTTCTGAGAAACTGGGAAAGCAGGCTGAGGCCGGATATGTAAATTTCATTCATCGGATCAGCCTCCGTGTCAGCATGGCATTTTTTTTTCTTGACATGATGCCGTGCAGGTGATATTATTTTGCTGATTATAATGGATGCGGGGAAGCTTCGATCCAAGCTCCGTAGGGGCGGCATGTCTGATTTCGGGAAGCGTCAGGGCCGGAATCTGCGCCGGATAACCCGGGCAGGCGTGATTTCTGCACATTGCGGTCTCATCGGAATCTGTTTGCAGCCGGAATAAAAATTGCCGGAAAAGACCTGTTTTGTTGACAGCTGAACTGTCCCGCAAAACACAGTATGGGGACCTGTTCAGAATTCGGAGAAAAATTACCAGCCCCGGAGGGACCTGTCTCAGGATTATTACGATATGAATGGCAGAATACAGATCCGAACAGACAAAATTCATCACGCTGTTTCCGGATAAAGAGGTGTGAAAAATGGCATATCCGCTTTTTGCCCGTGTGGCGTTCCGGGAAGATTTTTCAGAATACAGTCTCCGAAGAGGGGACATAGCCACGGTTGTTGAACAGCATGAGGGAGGAGAATCGCTGGAGACAGGATATTCTCTTGAAATGTTCAATGCAGTTGGCGAGACAATGGCAGTGCTGGTCGTCGGTGAATCTCAGACAGAGTCCCTCAGACAGAATGAGATATTTCACATCCGGCGGTTTGATGAGGCGATGGCTGCATAGTTGATTTGGTGGGTTTCGCTCGCTGTCTGCCCTGAATCGCTGCAAGGATTGAATATAAGAACAGGGATTCAAAAGAAGCGGATTAATCCCTTTCTTATATAATCCTCTTCTTATACAAAATCCATGCAGATGTGGGAAAAAGTTGCACAGTCACAGCAACAACTCGGCAACCTGCCACTTTTCAAACAAATCCGGCTGGTTGTCCCATTCAACGGAAGCAGTGCCAAAAATGGGGAAAGGCCCGGTTCCTGCTGACACCCGGCAATCTGGAAAGAACCGGCAGTTCTGATTTCGGGAAGCGTCAGGGCTGGAATCTGCGCCGGATAACCCGGGCAGCTTTGTTTCGGAACCAATGACCATTTCCGGATTCAACAAACTGCTTGACAGGAGTTCCGGAAAATGAGATGCTGAAAAATACCCTTAGGGACACAGGTAATGCTCTGATTATCAGAGGAATCTCCGGCATTCAGAGCACAGCTATCCTTAAATTGCTCTGAGTCTCAAGAACCTGTGGGAGTGGCGGAATTTCTGCTGACAAAAAAAACTGCCTGAAAAGTTCAAAAACGCTCTTCCGACTGCCGAGGATATAAAAAATAAATTATTCGGAAAATAAAATAGCAAAAATCTGCGCCTTTTCAAGAGAGATAAAATAAAATGAATTTAGACTATTTCAATGATGAGAATTTCCACGGTTCATTAAAGCGTTTTTTTAAAGAGCTTAATATTCCCGTGAGTTATATTGCCGAAGAGCCGACAACTGCTGAGGAAATACTGGAGAACACTTACAAACCGAATAATCCGGCCCATCAGCTGATGGATGATGTCTATTTTCTGGGCATGGTGGATGACGAGGCATTTAAAAAACAGACCGACGAGCTGTACCCGGAACTCAGGGAAAAAGCAGGTAAGGACTATGAGGGGATTCTGATATTCGGCGTAACCCTGAATTCTGACAAGGGCAGACTCCCTGCCCGCGGACAGATGTTTGAAATTACCAGGGCCTTTAACCGGGAGTTTCATTATACGCCTGTGGTCGTTGTTTTCAAATATCAGCATTATATCTCTTTTGCGAACTGCGAGCGAACCGCTTATGAGCAAAAATGGAGAGAAGGCGAAAAAGTGGGCAGGGTTTCATTGCTGAAAGATGTGGATACCCGGCAGCCCCATACAGGTCATCTGAAAATATTGCAGATTCTGGAGATAAGGCGGAAGGGCAAGGGTGCAATTACTTCGTTTGAGGGTTTGTATCAGTATTGGCAGGAAGTGTTCAGTATTTCCCTGCTCAGTAAGAATTTCTACAGGGAATTGTCAAACTGGTATTTCTGGGCATTGCAGCATGTTGATTTTCCCGATGATTTTGAAAAGGACGAACAGGTCAGAAATGCTGTGAACGTCATCCGGCTGATCACCCGGCTGATGTTCTGCTGGTTTATGAAAGAGAAGGGGCTTATCCCGAATACCCTGTTTGATGAGGAGGAACTGAAAGACTGTCTGAATTTCAAAGATGTGAACGGCAGCACATATTATAAGGCGATCCTCCAAAACCTGTTCTTTGCCACCCTGAACACGGAGATGCAGAAAGATAATCCCAAGAGCCGCCAGTTTATGAATCGTCGGTACGGAATACAGGAGTTTTACAGACATGACAGGCTTTTCAAAGATAAGCATGACGCGTTGGAACTGTTCAGGGACATTCCTTTTCTGAACGGCGGGCTGTTTGAGAATCTGGACAGAAATGTGGGACTGTCCGATGAGATACGGATTGACTGCTTTTCAAACCGGCCGGCAAATTCAGAAAGGCTCAGAGTTCCGGATTTCCTGTTTTTCGGAGATGAGGATGAGGTTGATTTAAGTAAGGTCTATGGCGATAAAAAACGCAAGAAAGAGACAGCGAGAGGATTAATCCGTATCCTGAAATCCTACAAGTTCACCGTTGCGGAAAACACACCCATTGAGGAGGAGATCGCCCTTGACCCGGAACTGCTGGGGAAGGTGTTTGAGAATCTCCTGGCGAGTTACAATCCTGAGACACAGACCACTGCCCGGAAGCAGACCGGTTCGTTTTACACTCCGAGAGAGATTGTCAATTACATGGTGGATGAGTCTCTGATTGCGTATTTCTCCAATGCGCTTGTTCCGGCAGATGATGAGGATTTGAAAAAAGAATCGGATGACAGACTCCGTCAGCTGCTCTCCTACTCTGCCCAGGGGCATTCGTTCACCGATGATGAGGCTGAAATAATTATCGGCGCTCTGGACAATGCCAAAATTCTTGACCCGGCCTGCGGTTCAGGGGCGTTTCCCATGGGAATTCTGCATAAGATGGTGCATATGCTTGGAAAGGTTGACCCTGAGAATGCACGGTGGAAGCAGAAACAGATGGATAAGATTGCGGAAATTTCTGATATAACTGTGCGTGAGAAGCTGCTGGAGGATGTTGAGGAGTCTTTCAAAGGAAATGAACTGGATTACGGACGCAAGCTCTATCTGATTCAGAACTGTGTCTTCGGCGTGGATATCCAGCCCATTGCCGTGCAGATTGCAAAGCTCCGCTTTTTTATTTCCCTGATTGCAGATCAGAAAGTGGATCATGCGAAAAAGAATCTCGGCATTCTTCCGCTGCCGAATCTGGAGACCAAATTTGTCGCCGCCAATACGCTGATTGGGATTGAGAGAAGCGGGCAGTTGATGCTGCAAAGTCCTGAGATAGACAAAAAACAGGATGAACTGGCCGGTGCGCGTCAAAAGCATTTTTCAGCCCGGTCACCCAAAACCAAAGCCAAATATCGTGAGTCGGATGAAAATCTCAGGGCAGAACTTGCCCGGTTGCTGAAGGAGAGGGGAAGTTTTGGCGAGGATGTCGCTGAGAAACTGGCGAACTGGGATCCATACAACCAGAACGCTTCCGCGGATTTTTTTGATCCGGAATGGATGTTCGGGGTGAAAGACGGGTTTGATGTGGTGATTGGGAATCCGCCTTATGGCGCAAAATATTCTGCATCAAACAAAAAGTATTTTCAGAAAAATTATGAAAGTGCCAAATCAGTCAAAAAGCAGGTAAAAGGTTCATCCGATACATTCTCTTTATTTATTGATAAGGGACTGAGCTTGGGGAACGGTCATTCTGCTCTTACTTACATTGTTCCCATGTCAATTGTTTCAAGCGACTCTATGACTGCGCTTCACAGAATGATGTTCAGAATGTGCGAGACAATCAGTGTTTCGACATATTCCAACCGTCCTCAAAAAATATTTGCAAGCGCTGATCAGAGAGTGGCAATCATTATCTGTCAAAAAAATAATGTGCCAACAAAAAAGCTGTTTACCACCAAAGTCAATAAACGATATAAAGATACTACGGTCGAAGAGGTTATTAATAATCTGAACTATGTGAACAGTCTCTCCTTTGTCAAATACGGAAGACTGCCAAAGGTGGGCTTGCCAATTGAAATAAATATCTTAAACAAATTGTCTGACATCCCCACCACACTGATCCATTGCATGGATGAAAAGGGATTGCCTGTTTATTACAGAACATCGGGCGGCAGATACTACAATATTATCACGAACTTCTCAACAGGTTCGACAAAAGAAAGTAATATACTTGTCAGAAAAGAATATCAAAATCTGGTCGGCGCGATTTTAAGCAGCAGTTTGTATTACTGGTTTTATCATATCTACTCAAATAATCTGGATTTGAAAGCTTATGAATTAACCGTATTTCCCATTCCGATGGAGACTTTTCCAGAAAAACATATTGAAATTATTGATAAATTATACACAGATTATCTGAAAGATTTGCAAAAGAATTCAAAAGTAAAGAAAGCAAATTATGCGACAATAGACAGTTACAGAGAATATTACGCCCGTTACTCAAAACATCTTATTGACAAAATAGATTTGGCAATACAAAAATCATATGGATTAAGTGATAAAGAAGTTCATTTTCTAATCAATTATGATTTGGAATTCAGAACCTGACGATCTAAACTCTAAAAATCGTGGAACCCCGTCCGCAATGTTCTGTCAGTCCCCGGCTGCATAAGTTTCGGACGGGGTTGCAAACTCCGTCCGGCAATCTCAGCCTGATGCATATGGGGTTCATGGGCATTCTTTCCCGTTTTCCCGGATGACAGGCGGAGGTGGGACACCCATTTTTTTTAATCTACCCAGCCCATCCATTGATCTTCATCATTCTTTTTCTTGGCATCCTTGTCCTTTTGCGATGCTTTCCCAAATATCAGATCATCCAACCCTTCATCACCCAGATTCATCGCAAGCATATCCAAGCTCTTGTCCACCTCTGATTCAACCTGTTCCAGAGGCACAGTGACTTCACTCTCCGCGTTCGGCTTTTCTTTGTTCTCAGGAAAATCTTCCAAATCCTGCTCTTTCAGTTTGGCTGATGATAATACGGCTTTCCTTTGTTCGTATTCGGCAAGATGTTTTGCAAAATCGTCTAACAGTTCACCTCGGAATGACAGGCGATCTTCCGATGCAGATGTGGTCCATCGGACATGCGGTCTTTCTTTTTTCTTTTCTTCGGAAAGGGCATCCGGTTCAATTTTTTCATCTGAATCTGACATCCTCTCCTGTTTCTTTTCTTTGGGACCCGGTTCGATATCTGCATCTGAATATATTTCCAGCCTGTCTTGCCGTTTTTCTTCGGGAAATGGAGCCGGTTTGACGATTGCATCTGAATATAGCTCAGGCACCATGTCTTGCCGTTTTCCTTCGGGAAGGGGAGCCGGTTTGACGGTTACATCTGAATATAGCTCAGGCACCATGTCTTGCCGTTTTTCTTCGGGAAGGGGATCCGGTTCAATATCTTCGTCCAAATATATCTCCAGTGCCCTGTCCTGTTCCAGATATTTGTCTATTCCCTCATGCAGAAGAAGAAGGATTATTTCTATTAAATTGGAAGCATCACTGTCCGGGCTTTCCAGAACGCCTTTAGCAGCAGATTCAAGCTGAGTCAGAGTTTCACTCATTTCTCCTGACGCTGTTTCTGCGGCCACCTGGGTTATTCTGTCATTTAACATTCCAAAATTTTCATAAGTAAGTCTGTAAGCAAATATCTTCACCAATGCCGAATTTACAGATTCATACCTTTTAAGCTTAGACTCTCTTTCTTTATGGAAGGACACATGGTTAACATTTTTGACAAGCTGATAAGTGAATTCCTCAAACCACTTTATTTTTCTTGAATTATATATATCAGTCATTTTTTGTATCCCCCTCGAATTTTATTCCCAGGTAAAAGCAGACAATTATGATACAGAGGTCGGAAAACAGCAGGCACCAAAGCTGGAACTGCCCTGTTTTGGTTAATTTAATAAAAATAGGGAGGTAAGTCAATGGGGCAGAAACAGTATTTCAGGGTAGAAATATTCTACCATTTCGACACTCCTTAAAAAAGATCATTCATGGCATTAAAAACATCCTGTCTTGTCGCCCGAGGGTTTTTTGACAGATAATTTGCAATGCTGTTCGCCACAAACGCGGTGGAAATGGAGGTTCCTGCATAAATCCCCGGATCTCCTTTGAATCCCACAGGCAGATTGGCAAATCCCGGGGCGGACAGGCTCACGAAATTTCCATAATTGGATTTTTCCCAAGGCTTACCGTCCGGAGCCAATGCGCCGATGCCGATAACGGATTTGTAGGCTGCCGGCCAGACTGGCTTTCCTGTCGGCTCATTTCCCGCGGCTGCAACAACAAAAAGGCCTTTTGAGTCTGCATAACCAAGAGCGTCTTCCATAAAATCGCTTCTGGTTTCCGAACTCCAGCTAAGGCTCATTACACGGGCCCCATTTTTTAAAGCAAAATCAACGCTTCGCATAATGCCGAAATTGGATGTGAAACCATTGTCATCAAAAGCTCTGATAGGAATAACAGGATTATGGGTCTCCCCTTCCGCAGAGGGGGAAGAGGAGATGCCATAAGGTCTGACCAGACCGGCAGCGATGAGGGCCATCTGGGTGCCGTGCCCCAGATCATCTGAAATGGGGTCATCCGGATTCATGGCATCCAGTGAGGCCAGTACCCATTCTCCCAAGTCCGAATCAGGCATCAGGCCGGTGTCAAGTACGGCTATGGGTATCTTGCCGGCCGGCAAACGGACAGCAGTATCATCAGAGATGTACGGATCAAGACTTCTGTATGGAACAGAAATGGGGTAGGCATAGTTCGGTTCCGCTTTTGCGATCCCGGGCTGTTTTGTGAGCAGGTCAGCAATCGCGGGGATATCGGCGTTTTCAGGGAGGCGAACCTTATAAATCCCCACAGCCGCGTTTCTGTCCACCACTGTCCCCCTGATTCTTTTCAGAAGTTTTTTGAATTCAGGAAAGCGCATTCCCGGCCCGAGTTTCAGAAGTATCTCATTTCTGACAAACAGCGAGCCGTCTTTGGGATTTCTCCCAATGGAGAGCGCAGACTTTTTGCCAAGCGGCTTCATCAGTTCTTCTTTGCCGGACCTGAAGATTTGAATTTCTGCCAGCCTGAAAATACGGTCAGGGGGGATTTCAACAGTGTCCCAGATCAGAACATGGTCAAAGGGCCTGAGGATCGAAGCCAGACCTTTTCGGATATCCCGGGCTTCAAAAGATGCTGAAATCTCAGGGTTCATTTGCGGATCAATGCGGATGGTAATACCCATATCGGACATACGTTGCAGAATGTCTTTCAGGGGAACCCGGTCCGCATGAAGTGAAAGCTTGTCCCCGATAATCTGAACTTCAAGAGCGGCGACCGCAGTTGTGGCACACATCAGGATGATGAGCCCTGTAATTCCGTAATATCTGAATATTTTTTTCATGAATAATGCCTCCTTACTGTTTATTGGGGAAAGAAACCCGGTTTATCCTCCGGCAAAAACTCTTGCATAAGTCAGGGTGTAATTCACGACTGTCAGTTGATATTTTATGCAAAAGTCGTGCCTGCTCAGCTTGATGCATATGGGGGCAATGTCTGCCCCCGGATGCCTGAATAGACGGCCTTGCACATTCCCGATACTCCGCCTTTCAATCCTTCAGGGTTCTTAAATCCTTCTGTCCCTTTAAGGCTTTCCAGATATTCTGCGGGATCAGCCAGTAATTGCAATGCATGTTCCGCGTCAGCATCCGGCCTTATCCTGAACAGCCATCCTTTTCCGTAAGGATCATCTGATATGACCGGTGGATTTTGTTTTGCATCATGGTTGAAAGAGACTGTCCCGCTGACGGGAGTGCTGATATACAGGATTTTTCCCGTGAGGACAAACACTGTGTCCTGCCCTTTATGAACGGTTTCTCCTTCCCGTACCAGCCAGTCCAGATCATTGACGCCGCCAGCCAGAATGATGGCCGGCTCCGTCAGTCCTAAGATGATCTCCTCATCTCCTGATTTTGCCCAGAGTCCCTGTTTCGCATGATAGTTCCGATCCTCCGGTATCTCCACACGTCTGCCTGAAAATTTTTCTATGAAAGCCATTTTTATGTAAATCCTGTTTGCATACAGTTGTAGGGTGGGTGGAGCGAAGCGAAACCCACCACACCCCAAAAATATAAAAGCCATTTTTATGTAAATCCTGTTTGCATACAATTG
>Ga0190283_1000368_pt1 | contig 24274 bp, 26 predicted proteins | sample 48691801_MG_FD_161669 | JGI IMG/M metagenome (GOLD analysis project Ga0190283, IMG submission 161669) | Hydrothermal vent microbial mat bacterial communities from Southern Trench, Guaymas Basin, Mexico - 4869-18-0-1_MG | ecosystem: Environmental > Aquatic > Marine > Hydrothermal vents >...
AATACCGAGGGATGGGCCCACTTGGTCGAAGAACGGATATATCGTGGAGAACCTATTGACACCACGTCGAGTGGACCCTCCATTCTCACCGGGCGCAGAACCGCTTCAAGCCCGGTGAACCATTACGACGAGAATATCCGCTCCCCCCGGACCTGTCAACACGACCTTCCTGATTGTGTCTAGACCCACACGGTTTGATCTGCTATAGAGTTACCGAATCATGTTGTCCTGGAGGTCGACGCGTGCTCAATGTTCAGGTCATGGCCCTCGCGCTGATACCCCTGCTCTCGGGTGGTATTCCCATTGATGCCGGGGCCCCCGTGGAGCCTCTGGCGTTGCTGGGAATCGAGGAAAAGGTCACAAAGGATTTCCTTGTCGGAAAATGGAGACATGCAGACCATTTTTTCCGATGGGGAATGACCGATAAGAAGAAGGCCAGAGTTCAACGGTTCCCGGGGCACGGACTGATGACCCTCAACAGCGACGGCACCATGGAAATGGTGAATCTGTTCAAGCCGGACCAGGGCCGCTGGGATCTGACTCAAGCAGGCATCCTCATCTACGATCCTGCTCGTCCTGACCGCGGCTCACAGATTCTTCCCGTCAGAAAAAGAGGCAATAATCGCATGTGGCTGATGCTCCCTTTTGCCAATGGAGCAACAGGAGTCGGCATGGAACGTGTGGCCGCTGAAGAAGCCCCAATGGTTCGGAAGAAAGCTCAACGCGATGCCATAAGGAATTTCTCAAGAAAGCGCCCCTTGGCTTCCAAGCGTTCCAAGAAGAAACGTCCCGAATCTGATGACTTCACCATAGAGGAACCGCACAAAACCCCGACGGAAGGCTTCTGAAGGACCGGGGGCAAGCGATTAGGGCATGTCCCGAAATAACGTTGGCATCGTCCCGTAGGGGCGGACCTATGTGTCCGCCCTTTCCCGCGTGCGCACCCCGTGAATTGGGGCAGACCCCGGACTCCTATCCGGGGTCTGCCCCTAAAACTGCGTCAGCAACCTGTTGCAAGGTTCATTTTGTGACAGGTCCTTAGCACTCCCGGTTCTAGGTCAGCCGTTTGACCGCATCACTCCCCGCGGCCGCGCCGATGCCTGAGCCGCCGGTCCTTTTCCAGCAATCTTTCGAGGACATCCCTGAATTCCGGGTCTTTTATTGGTTCCAAGACAGTTCGCACGAACCGGGCATCCGCTTCGGTCGGGTCGGGGACCTTCTGCTCCGAAGCTTCGGGCGACGGCGGCTGTTTCGCCCATGAACGCTGAGTGAAACGGATTTCCGTAATCTTGGGGGCATCCGGATCAAGGGACGCATTTATCTTTTCCAGCAGCACATTTGAAATGCCGGCCAGTTCGTTCATCCACACAGAAGAATCTACTGCCACGTGAAGGGTGGAACCGGACACCCGTTCCACAATAGCATGACGCGCGACCGCGGGTTCAACTATATCCTGCCATCGGTGTACAAGACTATGCCGGGAAAGGGTTGGAGTCAGCCCCATCTTCTTCAGGATCGTCCGTAGGGTCGAACCTGCGCTCACCGGCTCCCGCCGAATCTTCGGTCTCCAACGATCCGGAGTGCCCTTGTTGTCAAACTCAGACAATGCTAGGCCCCATCTGCGCGTATCGGCCAGCTCCATGAACTCTCCCGCGCCCGTTTGTGCAAAGATCAAGCGAGGCGCGGAAACCGAATATCGCCCGGATCCATTTTCCAGGACTCTCCGCGGCCAACTCAGTAGTATCTGTCGTACATGGTCGACTGTAGGTCAATAGTGCCCGGAATCCGTGAATCGACCGGGGAGCATTGGTGTTCCCTGCGGTAGAATCATGCGCAGTCGGAGGGATCGCCTTGAATCTTGGCGATCGCGTGCTCCACCGCGGGCAGCACTGCTTCCAGATTTTCCACAGCGCCCTTGGGGCTGCCCGGAAGATTGATGATCAGGGCATTGCCTCTAACCCCGGCCACGGCCCTGGAAATCATTGCATGAGGGGTTTTCAGCATGCTCGCTGAGCGCATGGCTTCCGACATTCCGGGAACCAGCCGGTCCACGACTGTCACAGTGGCTTCCGGGGTCACGTCCCGGGGCGAGAGTCCTGTTCCGCCGGTGGTCAAGATCAGATCGGCGCGGTCGTCATCAGCCCATAAGACAAGAATCTCCTGAATCTCTATTGCCTCATCCGGGACTACAGCGGTACAAGCCACGGTCATGCCGTGTGATCGCACGGTTTCAGCGAGCAGAGGACCTGCCTCGTCGTCTCTCAGGCCCTGAGAGGATCGGTCACTGACGGTGAGTATTCCGGCACGCAGCATTTCTAGTACCATCTCCGGTTTGGTTTGCGCTGTTTTGATGCGGAGGAAGCCCTCTTTGAAAATCACGGATTTCCATATCAGCCGCTTCAAGTTCCTCTTTTAGGAAGCGTGCGGCTTTCCACGGGTCGACTTTGGCGCCGCAGGTAAATATGTCCACCGCAGCATACCCGTGCTCAGGCCATGTATGGATCGTAAGGTGCGATTCAGCGATCACTACAACTCCAGATACGCCATGAGGATTGAAATCCTGGAACACGGTCTTCAGCACGGTAGCGCCGGAGACTTGCGCGGCCCCGGACATGGTTCTCTTCAGGTACTCCAGGTTGTTCATCTTCTCACCGTTTCCGGACCACAGATCGACCAAAAGATGCGTTCCAAGTGGGTTCATCGTCATCCCCCGTCCCGGGGCGGATTGTCTCCCGAGAGGGTATCACATAGGCGCCAAAGGACCTACCGGGTCACACAGGAAGTGAGAGTCCGGCCCTCTGCAACTCCCCGTTGCTGCGCGTTGTAGACTTGAGAATGCGCGAACCGGGGGGCGCCGCACATTCTGCGAATCATTAGAAAATCTGACGTGGGACCACGTCAAGAAAGCCAGGAGCCACGCTTCAAGCGGACGAGGAGGAAATCAGAGATTTCCTTGCCCAAATCCTTGCCTCCGGCCAGTGATTTCGATGATATGGATGAAAATACGCGGGCAGGCGACCCGAGGCCGGGCAATACACGCCTTATAGGGAGGCTGAAAAACCATCTGTTCAGGTCACATCGCATCATCTTTCGTACCCGGGCCGAGCATATCTTGATTGGCAATCGAACGTTCCTTTTTCGCTCCTTTTGACTTCCCATGTCAAGCAAAAAACCGGTTTCCCAGTAACCATTCACATAGGGGGGCGACGGGGAGGGCATACACATAGAGCCTGCCCCGGACTACGATCCGGCGTCTGCCCCTACAATGGCGTCGGCAACCTGTTGCAAGGTTTGTTTTGCGACACACCCTCAGCAGCAATAGTTCAGTCTCGCGGGGCAGATGTTTACTCCCAGCATGTCATTGCGAGGAGTGCAACGACCGAGCAATCTCGGTACCGGGGAAAGCTATCGAAAACTACTGTAAGCGAGCGCTCCTAGACGGAAGCCCCACATTTGGGGCATTTGTTGACATACTTGCTCACCAGACCCTCCCAGCCGCAAGCGCAGCGTTTGGGTTGATGAATGGAGGATGTGGTGTCCGTTTTCTTGCCGAAGATCAGCTTGCCCACCGCGGTCAGCACGAAGAACGCCACCACTATCCCAACAATGATTGCAATCGATTCAAAATCAAAAGGCATGGCAATCCACTCCTCATCTGATGTGTTTGAACCGTCCCGGTCCGGGCCGGGGGCTGTTTGTCGGGCCGAATCAGGTATCACATATTCATGATGACGAACCCAAAGGCAGAGTAGTGCCGCTCGGCCCTTGCTGCTCACCAGGAGAAACAGTGGAGCACGAAATCATTGTGGGGACGGGCACAAGGCCTGCAAACTCATTGGTTCGCCGCATCTGGAACAATGATCTCGGCATGGATCCAGGACCGCCCTGCACCGGCCGCAGAACCTTGGGGCATCCACCTCAATTGCAGGGATTTCACAACCGCATCGCGTGCAGGACACGGCCTCAGCAGGTGCAAATCCCCCGCAGCTCGGACACGTTATCACCGCGCCGTCACTGATGTGTGAAACGGGATGGTTGTCTCGGAATTCCAGTATTCTACGCCAAATCACCCAGCCCATGAAGATCAGCACGGGAATGACCGATATTCTCGCGGCCCCAGGATTGACCGCTACCACAGAGTTGTACAGACCATGAAGGAGAACAGATGCAACCAAACCCTTGAAAACGGTGAGCAGCTCTCCTGAGCGCTGAAACCGTGCCACCCCCATGGAATAACCCCACATACATGAAAACAATACGTGTGCGGGCGTGGTCAGCGCTATCCTTACATCAGCTATCGCGGGCCCCAAATTCAGCAGGGCAAGAGTGTTCTCTACGGAGGCAAACCCCAACGCTGCGGTGGCGGCAAATATGAGGCCGTCAAGCGGCTCCTTGAAATCATAGCTCCGGTAGGCGCCGACCCAGACCGCGACAAGCTTGAAGAATTCCTCCAAAGGAGCGACCAAGAGAAAACTCACGGCAACCGACCGGCCTACAGTCTCCTGAACCAGGGTGGCCCCTGTAAGCCGCTCGAGAATTGCTGCCGGGACAGTGCAAATACAGCCCAACAGGAAGACACGGACCATGCGCGAGAACGAACCATTGCCGCCGGCCCCTCTCAACCAGAAATAGGTGAGCCATGCCAAGCCCGGAATAACGCCCAGAATTACGTATGCCTTGTCCAGATCATCACCTCGCAATTGACTTTGTCACGTGGGCACCGTATAACACGGAATCGCGAGAACGCCAAGCCCACAGGAGCGCCCCCCCCCCGGGGCCGCGACGTATCTTCAAGCCTGCCCCACGTTCGGCAACCCGTCCCGTGGCCGGTGAGGACGGCATCGGAGGAGTTGTCCTTTGGGGCTAGTCTTTCCGGGCCGACTGATGGGGAAGCGCTGCCTGAATACGCGTTGTACCTGTCTACTCTTTGTCTACAGTAATACGCAAAAAGTTCCCGGAGGATTGACGTGACGCCGATCACAGGAGCAACAACAGTGTCCGAGACTACCCCCGAGCCGATTCTCATGCGAGTGGAGCAATTGGTCAAGTACTTCCCGTTGAACCCCGGGGTCTTCCGTCGAGGGGAGCTACACGTGCACGCGGTTGACGGGGTTACCCTGAACATAAGACGCGGAGAAACACTCGGCCTGGTAGGTGAGTCCGGCTGCGGAAAATCAACGCTGGGAAAGCTGATGCTCAGGCTTGAGAGGCCCACCTCGGGCCGTGTGCTGTTCGAGGGAACGGATATAGGCACTCTGGACCGGTCTGAGATGCAACAACTCAGGCGCAAACTGCAGATCATTTTCCAGGATCCCTATTCATCGCTGAATCCACGTCGTACCGTCCAGAGCATTATTGCCGAGCCGCTCGTCATTCACAGGATTGGGGATCGCTCTCAGCGCAAAAGGAAAGTCCTGGATCTGATGGAGGAGGTGGGCCTCAGGCCGGAGCACCTCACGCGTTATCCCCACGAGTTCTCAGGGGGACAGAGACAAAGGATCGGGATTGCGCGCGCCTTGGCCCTCAAACCCAGTCTGATAATAGCCGACGAGCCTGTCTCGGCACTGGATGTCTCAATAAGATCCCAGGTACTCAACCTCCTAGAAGACCTGCAAGAAAAGTACGGCCTCACTTACCTGTTCATATCCCACGATCTCTCAGTGGTCGAGCATGTCTCCGACCGTGTTGCCGTGATGTACCTCGGCAAGATAGTCGAATTGGCCGACAGCGACAGCATCTACGAAAACGCGTTGCACCCTTACACCGAAGCGCTTCTCAGCGCAATACCGGTTCCGGACCCGGACCGCTTGCACAATAGAATAATACTGGAAGGAGATGTGCCCAGCCAAACCGATCCCCCCATCGGATGCCGATTCCACCCCCGGTGTAGGGTGAGATTGCCCGTGTGCAGCGTATTGGAACCACCGCTCAATGATGTGGGTGGAGGTCATCAGGTGGCTTGTCACGTTCGCGCCCCATGAGCCCACGGCATAAGCCTTCAAGTTTCACTGGGCAGGTCTTCTCATGGAGCGTGTCATTGCGAGGAGTGAAACGACCAAGCAATCCCCATATCCACTGAGCAGGAGGTTGCTTCACCGCGCTCGCAATCACATCTTGCGAGTTAAGCCCGAATGACCGAGCGGTTGCGCCACCGCCCTAATTCTCGTTGACAATCTGTCAAAACATATCGTATCGTATTTGAGGTAATGCCCTATACGTAATTCCGGGAGCTTGTACGGTTTACGGTGAACGGTTACTATTTGAGATACTATGTCGAAAGGATGACTGATGAAGGCCCGTATATTGGTTGGAGCGATCATTTTGGCCCTGCTGTGCCCGCCCGTTTCTCACGGTATCGGCCTGCTCAAGTATGCTCTGGATGGAATCTCCAACCAACTGGGATTCGGCCGAGGCCCGATACCCAAGGTGTTCCCCCCTCCCCTGCCTCCTGTCCCGGTGTTCCCTCCCCCTTTGAACGGCTCGAAAAGACCGCCCCATCCCGGGCAGCGTTTCCGCATTCAGGCTGAGGGATTCTGATCCTAGGAAATTCCACTCTTATCCAGGGTTTTGGGAATCAATGTCGGCTGCGGGCTGAAGCCGTCCACTAGTCCTTGCGAACCTTGGGCGCGGGAATCAACGGGGTGATTGGAGCAGATCGGCAAGGCGGCGGCGGAGCAAAGGTCAGATAGTGGGGGGGAATGCGCTGCAAGTACACCGGCGCGATGCACTGAAAGTACCACACGCCTTGGGCCTTGAACCCCATGAGGGTGGCGTCGAGCGGTGGAGCCCCGTACCTGGTCGGCGGTCCGCCCGCGTGCGAAACGACCCGCAATAACATCAAGATAACAAAGCCTGCAATGACGAAGCAGATACCAGCCTTATGCACAATCCATCCCCTGTGTTGTCGAAAGCTACAAGCTCCAGAGTAACAAGCCGGGAGCGCGTTGGCAAGAAGAATCCTCCTGGACGGGAAACCATTCACTTACGGGGGGCAACGGGGAGGGCAGACACATAGAGCCTGCCCCGGACCACAATCCGGGGTCTGCCCCTACGTCTGGGCCCAGATTCGTCGTGGGGCACAGTGTAGGGGCGCACCTGTGTGTGCGCCCTCTTGCCATGCGCCAAACGCAGGAACGTGGTCGATCCCGTCGGCCGCTCTTAAGTGAATGGTTATCTGGACGGGTAAGCATTCAGTCATTCGGGGTTAACTCGCAAGCTGTCATTGCGAGCGCAGCGAAGCAATCTCCTGCGCGCCGGGTATGGGGATTGCTTCGTCGTTTCACTCCTCGCAATGACACACGCGATGAGAGGATCTGCCCCGCGAAACTGAAGGTTTACCAAGGAGTTTCTCCAGAGATTAAGGGAAAGAAGAGCGGGAGAAGTAATGCCGGCTCCCCGGGGCTCTGCCCTAGCATGGGAACGAGAGGAAGGGGCTTTTGTGTTTCGTTGTGCGCCGTTCTTGCGGCATGAGCCTTCCTAATTCCCGAGGGCCTTGAGGAAAGTATGAAGGCGGGTAACAACTGAAAAATACTCGTCCATGAAGACATTGACGTCCTCGATGTAGGTCTTGGGAACAAATAGCACATCGTACGGCTTGACAAGTATGGCCGAAGACACATCTCCTACGTCAAAGATTTTCTTTAGATCCAGCCGCCGGCCGATGGGCTTGCCCTGAATATTCTTGGAGATCAGCATCACACTGGTCAAGTCCGCGGTACGGGAAAGGTGTCCTCCGGCCATTGCGATGGCGTGCAGTGCGGTGACGGGCTGTCTAATCGGATACGCGCCCGGGCTGCCTACCTGTCCCAGGACGTAAACCTTTCTAGATTGCGCGACGTGAAGACCGAGCGAAACCACTATGTGTCTCATCACGTTCTGTTTGTAGAGTCGGTTTGCGATGGCCTCCACTTCGCTGATCGTGCGACCTACAGCCAGCACCCGACCTCGCAATAGCGGAAAGTCGAGCGTACCGTCAGGGCCGACCACAAGGGCGTTGCGGTCCCCCTGGGCCCCCCGCATGGAATTCAGGAGTTGGTTGATCTTTTCAAAAAAGTCGACCACATGGACCGTTACCAATTTGGCTCTTCTCACGTCATACTGGGTTTCGTCTATGGCGAACACGTCAGCTTCAACCATCCTCTGCTGAATCCTCCACGCCAATTCCTCGGGGGTCAGGCTGCTGGCTTGAATATCGCCAATGGCTTGCACAGTGACCATGCCGTCCGGCCGAACAATGACCTTTTCATTCAGACTCGGATCAAACGCAAATTTGATCTCAAGTTTGTCCAGTGTGTCGAGCCTGAATGATCCCTTCGGCAAGTTCCACGGAGTCTGGAAATTGATCGTCAGCTCATCGTCCGGTCCCAACGTGTAGTTCCTGCACACAATGTCGAACGCTTCGGCCAAATCTTGTGGCTGGGGCGCCTTCTTCGGCCCCGGAGAGGGCCTAAACGGCGAAGGCATCAAACCAACACACCCTGCCACGAACAATGCAATCAGACCCAGGACCGCGGGACGTAAAGCGGCCACGCGCAAGCGGTTCACGATCCGCTGCAGGGGGATTGGGGGCTGTTTGACAGTCATGTTAGGTTCTTTTGCCGATTCAGATCTCCATTATGAAGAAGCTTGCCCGCTCTTGAGAAGGCTCCTTCAGAGTTACCGTTCACCGTGAACCGTACAACCTCCCTGAATTACGCATGGGGGAGGTTTGGAGGGCGAGATGAGTCGCCCTCTCCATTTTCACCGGGCGCAGAACCGCTTCAAGCCCGGTGAACCATTACCTTTCAAATTGGCTTGCCGTCTCAAGAAGCGAGTCCTGAAAACCTCGGTCCCCCCGAAGCCTCGGAATTCCTAAACCGCTGCCCATCGGGGGGGGGCTTTCGCCCAGGCGGCAAGCGATAAGAATCGGCCCTGCGTAGGAGAACTCCGCATCCCGACGCAGCCTTTACGATACAACCCTTCGCACGGCGCCTCGGTAACTTCGTGACGGTCCGTGGGAAGCCGCTAAGATGGTTTCAGGACCTTCCGGTTCCGACAGGGTATCCGGAGGCAACCGTTATCATGTACAGAACGTCTACGTTGGTCAAGAAATTTTCCGCGAGATGCGCAACCGAAGGGTCCTATAGTCTTCCGCATCGAACTTCGCGCCGAAGATCTCACCCTCCCCCAGCCCCTCCCGTCAAGGGAGGGGAGTCCTTTTCCCTCTCCCCTGGCGGGAGAGGGTTAGGGTGAGGGGGAACTCTCAATGAAAATGCATTCGCGCAGAACTGAGCGCGGAAGACTATACCATTTCCCGAATACCATTGTAATCCGGGTTTGCCGCGACAGAGGTTTGCGTCAACAGGCGCAGCCGTTCACCGGAAGATGTGCAACCCGCCGGAATCACGATGGCGGAGGTTTGGAGGGGGCAATGAGTCTCCCCCTCCATTCTCACCGGGCGCAGAGCCGCCTCGAGCCCGGCGAACTAATACCAACGAGCAGTCCGTGGCTTCGCGCAGAGCATAGACCCCAAACCTTCCACGAACTACCAACGCTCCGCGGGCCGCTGCGGACCAATAATGAAGCTCCCACACCAACCGGCTCGTAAATTGGCCCTGCGCCCAGTAGCCGCCCGTTCGAGCATCCCCCATCGTGGGGCCCGAGATTTTACTTGCTAAATGGCCAAGCGGTATCACACACGATGCTTGAATCCGAGGATCAAAGTACTCTACTATGGAATTGGCTGTGCGGATGGCGACTCTCATTGGTCCCCGTCTGAATCTGTGGAGACTATGGTTGACCGCGCCGCCGGCGCTCAGGCCGGAGCTTCAACGACCGGGCCTGGTACACGTTTGAGGTAGAAAGGAGCTTCCAGTGGGAATCATAGCGATTACCGGCGCGGGCGGGTACGTTGGGCGGGGTCTTGTGGAACATCTTGACAAACAGGACCGCTTCACTCGGATACTTGGTACTGACGTCAATAGGCCGGCCGTGTCATCCACCAAGTTTTCCTTTCTCCAAAAGGATATTCGCGATCATTCTTTGATCGAGTTTTGGAGAGATCAGGAAGTAGACACAATGGTGCACCTGGCATTTGTCGTGGATCCGATTCATGACGAGAAAGAGATGTATGACATCAACGTCAATGGGAGTCTGAACATCTTGCGGATCTGCGAGGAATTGGAAATCGGTCACATAATAGTGGCTTCGAGCGGAACCGCCTACGGAGCGTGGCCCGACAACCCGGTACCCCTGAAGGAGGACGACCCGATCCGCATCTTCCCCCGCACATTCAGCTATCCCCACCATAAAGGAATCAATGAAGAACATTTTGCCGACTTCATGAAACGGCATCCCGACGTCATCTTCAACATTGTTCGTCCCACTGTTGTTTACGGACCCAATACGGACAACTATTTGTCCCGATATTTCAAGAACCTGCCCTTCATGCCCCTGGTTGACGGAAACGATCCGTACGTGCAAGTCGTCCATGAAGAAGACGTTTCACAACTGTTCACGCTGATGATCGAGAAGAAGATCCCCGGCGCGTTCAACGTGGCCGGTGACGGGATGATGAGGATCTCGGAAGTGGCCAAGATGATCGGAAAGCGGTCGCTCAGTGTTCCACGCGGGCTGTGTCATGCAGTTGCGTGGTTGCTGTGGCAGTTGCGCCTGGGACTCGTGGAGGCCCCACCTGGAGTTCTTGACTTCACCGCGTACCCGTGGGTGTTGGACACCACGCGCGCCAAGGAACTCCTGGGATGGAAGCCCAAACATGACACCGAACAAACCCTACGGATAATGTTCGAGACGCACGGGTACAAGCTCGCTGACGAATAGCAACCAAGCGCACGTTGAAAGGCTGCGCGCATGCCCGCCGTGGGTGTCCGAACGATCATGGCTTGACATCGAGGCACAACGAAGTGTGAAAATGTCCGGAGCCCCAAGGGCATAGGCGCAGACTTTCGCGGCACGTCTTGCGATTTGAATCCCCCCTCACCCTGCCCTCTCCCGCGAGGGGAGAGGGTTATCGGCCTCGCCTCCTCATGAGGCCGGTAACAGGTTGACATTATTGAGCAACATCGTGTCATGCCGGGGCTTAGGTCGCGGCCTCATCAAGCCATTGAGCCACAAACTCCGCGATTTCTTCCCACCCGGGTTCTCCCACCACCCAGTGCGCGTGGTTCGGGAACTCCTTGTAGGTTGAAACGCGGTTGTACTTCCTGGCTACGTTCCGAACCACCGAGGCTGGTGTAATACGATCCTCTTCGCCGGAAATCACCAGAACCGGACAGGTAACCTTGGATTCATCAACCGCCGAGGCTTTCTTGCCATCCAAGAGCCATAAGCCGATCTCGAACACGGCCCTTCCCGATTCATACACAAAAGTCTCGTACGTCCTCTTTTGCTCCTCGGCCGACAGCAGGTGCAGCATGGAGTAAGTGGCTTCCCCAACTGTCAGGCGCACGGGTTTTCTCCAGAAGCCCCATTTGGTCATTATGCTCAAGAAGGTTTTTATGACGGAGGGTTTCAACGCCAGAATTCCCCTGGGAGAGGCAGGCGTCAGTAGCACCAGGGTCTTGGCCAATCCCCGGGCAGCGAGCATTTGAGCCAGGAGCCCGCCCATGGAGTGCCCGATCAAAATCGGCGGTGAATCAAGTTCCGAGATCACCCCCTCAAGGTACTGCGCGTAGTCGAGCAGACTCATGGTCCCCACAGCAGGATCAGGATCTGCCCTTGGGTCCACGTCGTGATACGGGAGGGTTGGGATCAGACATTGATAGCCCTTTTCTTCGAGAACAGTCTTGTAGTTCTCCCAGTACCATCCACCTCCAAACATCCCATGAATCATCACAATAGTGTCGGCCATGCTTCCTCCTCGGCTGGGTTCGAGTGATTCGGCTTAGTTAAGCGAATCCTTCTCCGAATCTGGTATAATGCTCCGATGAATTCCGATCTGAAAGAACCGACGCCCAAGGTCAGTCTAGCACAGCAAGATGTTCCGGCAACATGGTTATTCATAGGACTGGCCGGAATTTTCCTCTGGAGGATCATTTTTTCCGGCGCGTTCAATCTGATCCCGGATGAGTGCAGCTACTGGACGTGGTCCAGAAGGCTCGACTGGTCCTACTTCGACAACTCGGGGATGGCCGCCTACCTCATACGGCTTTCAACAAGCCTATTTGGCGTGAGCACTCCCTTTTCGGTCCGTTTCCCCTTCCTGATTCTATCGGGTCTCACAACGTACCTGGTCTACAGAGTGAGTTTTGTCCTGTTCAACAACAGATCAAGGGCCCTGCTGTCAGCCCTCGTGATCAACCTCATGCCCCTCGCGTTTCTCGGGGCCTCGGCCGCCATGCACGACAATGCGCTGATCTACTTCTGGATGGCTGCGCTCTGGGCTTCAGTGCGCTTCTTGAAGTCTGAGAATCCCCGCTGGTTCTACCTCATCGGCGCGGCCACCGGTCTGGCGATTCAGAGCAAGTACACGGGCGTTCTATTGCTGCCAGGTTTGCTCATGTTTCTTCTCTGGAGCCGCCCCCATCGCGATAGGCTGGCAACCAAGGAACCGTGGATCGGTGTCCTCATCGCGATTCTGTTCGTGCTCCCCATAGTCTGGTGGAACTATCGCCATGATTGGGCCTCTTTCCATCACATCCTGTTCATAGGAACGGGCCCCACATCCGTGGCCAAACGGATCATGGACGGGTTGGGGTATCATCTGGCGCAGTTCCTGGTAGTTTCGCCCCTCTTCTATTTCGCAATAGTTTTCGCCTGGATTTCGGGTCTGACTCGCGGACCCTCCGGCCCGCGCCCTGAGACGATCCTGCTCACATGTTTCGGATTCCCATTGATTTTCTTTGGTATCATGGCCCTGCTCGGGCATGTGGAAGCCAACTGGGCTTTCATGGGGTACCCGTCGATTGTGATATTGGCGGTTCAAGAAATCGGGTCCAAACAGGTCGCTCGTCAGCAAAGCGGTCTTTGGAGGATTTTCACCCCGAGATACCTCAAATGGGCCGTCGCCGTGGCCTTGGGGCCTATGTTACTAGTCATTGTGCACGCGTGGATAGGCATTTTGCCCGTGTCGATTGAAAAGAGATTGGGTAAGGCCGATCGAGTCATCTGGGAAACCCACGGATGGGACGGCCTTGGCAAGCATGTGGCCGCCTTGAAACATGAAGGAGACGTTATTGCGGGGGACAGCTATCAGCTGGCCGCTCTTCTGGAATTCAACGTGACCGGCAATCCGTATGTGCGATATCTGGCCCCATGGAAGAGACCTACCCAGTTTGATGTGTGGGAACCCTCTTTCGATAATCTGAAGGGTCGCAACATTCTCTTTGTGTCCCCCAGGCCGTTGAGGCCCCCATCTGCATTTTCAGCAACCGTATACAATAACTTCGAGCGGGTCGAGACTCTCCCTGCCTACCAGGTGGTGTATCACGGTGACGGCATAAGGGAGATTCACCTGTACAGAGGACACAACTTCAACCCGTTCTCGCGGTTTAGACTCGGACCAAGATCTCTCTTCTACCGGGACTACTAGATCGATACAAAGGCACCCAGGCCGAAAACCTCGGTCACGAGCGATCTCGGATTCGGATCTGCAATTCCCGAAGGTTCGACCTGATTGATCACTGCGGAGCTTTTGAAAACCGTTCGGCCCCCGTCGAACCGATTGTGAACCTAAATCTTTAGCCCCTCCTTTCCAGGTCAAAATGTCGAGGTCGCGCCGACTTCCGACTGTGCGTCACGGAGACCCGCGGGATACGCCCAAACCGGCGCGCCCAAATCTTTGCTCTTCATGGCTGACAGCGCAAGAGGCTTCTTGACAGAAATGACCGTGATTGGCTAAGTTCCAGTGTAGGCACTTTATGAGAGGACTTCACGTGGCCCGCTGAATGCTTGCCGCTGGATGATAACGGAGCAGTGTATGTCATCGAATCATGAACGGGTGAAGTATGCGAATGACCATTTTTCAAAGCCCTTTTTGAATGCCCTCTCCCCAGGGTGCCGGACATGCGTCAAAGGGACATGGGCGTGCGTGTTCACCAGTCATGCGTGTACAAGGAGTTGCTTTTTCTGTCTCCGGAAACAGACGGAGGCCAAGGATTTCATGCCCTACGTTGAGCGGGACATCAAGTTCGATTCGGTTGAGCGATTCATAGAATACCTGAAGTGCTTTCACTTTGAGGGAGTCAGTTTTTCCGGTGGTGAGCCGTTCTTGAGGTTTGATCGGCTTCACGAATATGTCAGCGCGATCCGGGATGCTTTTGGGAATCAGCATTATCTTTGGGTGTACACCAATGGAGACCTGGTCACGGAAGACAGACTCAACCGCCTGGCGGACGCGGGTTTGGACGAGATCCGGTTCGACATTTCGGCTCGTGACTACGATCTCGGGCCGCTTACTCCGGCCCTGGCCCGGGTGCCACACGTGGGTGTTGAAATCCCCGCCATTCCCGAGGACACGGAACGAGTCAAAGCCCTTCTGCCGCGCCTTGAATCAATGGGCGTGGAATACCTGAACCTCCACCAGCTAATGATGAACGATTACAACCAGGAGGCTTATAAATCCAGAGGCTACACCGTATTACGCGACACGCGGTTCGTGAATTCGTTTCCCGTGCCGGAGTCCGAATCTGCAGCCCTGGAGATCTTGAACCACGCGGCGGAAAGCGACGTGCAACTGGGGATTAACTGTTGTTCCCGGCTTTACAAGCACTATTTCCAGGAGCGCGGATTTCGCCGGCGATATGCCCATCTATGCCGCTCGGACGACGAAGAGGTGACGCGGACCGGATTCCTGCGCAGCCTGAGCAGGTCTGAATGTGCGGATTCGGGTCGAGGTGCAATCGATCTGCTGGATTCTGAAGGTGACCCTGTCAAGGTAATTTATTCTACTCCCGGATTGCGTTCCGATACGGATGAAATCGCCCAGGATGTGAGTGTCCATCATCTTGCCGCATACGGGGCGTACGTAGGAAAGTGGACGAGTGCGGAGTTCGATCTGGCCAATCAAACCGCGCGGCTCTTTTTTCAATTGCTGTTCATCGAACAATATGATATAGATGCGGCGTTCAATGAGCTTTCAGACCTTTTTGAATCCGGATCCGAGGAACGGCGGGCCATGCGGTCGGAACTTGAGGAGTTCTACCGGCGTTTCCGGACATATGAATATATGCCGTCATGGAGATCTGAGGAAACGGGATTGTGATCTGCGGAGAATTCAGTCGGAAGGAGGAGTAACCGAATGAGTGATGGCACGGATCAAAAGAAACGAGAATCGGGTGGTCAAGAGGAACTGACCAATGCCGATCGGCGGCGCGTGCTCAAGAAAATGGGGAAATACGCTGCGTACACTGCACCGGCCGTGATGGCGGTTCTGATAGGCAGGGAAGCTGGCCAGGCGATCCCCGCGCCGGCGCCGGCACCGGTCACATCACCGTAATGGCGGGTATTGGTAAACCGGCTGCTGCCCCAATACCCTCTCGAAGACCCGGGTATTCTGTCGTCCTACAGATACACGAACCCAGGCTTGGGAGGTCTTGCGGCTGGAGGTTCAATAGGAGCGTTTGGGGATTGCGGCAATTCAATCCTGCCGTCGGCCGTGAACCCTCGCCGTGAATAACGGGTTCTCCAATGAGCCCATCCCAGCCCAAACACGAGCGATTGATCCTGCGCCTTGGCGTTCCCAAGGGTCGCGGATTCCTAACCCAAGACATTAATCCCGGGATTTGAAACCACAGAACATTGATCGAGAAGCGGTGATCGCCCCATTGATGGCGGGCGAGGGGATTAGGTGAACATGAGTCAGGAGATTCGTCTCGCCAAAGGGACCAGCTCCCACATCCTTGAAGACGCTGTGCTCGTCTTCTCCGAGAAGGCGCAGGCGCTGTTCAGGCTCAACCCGACGGCCGCAATCATATGGTCAGGCCTGGAGCAGGGTCTGCCCCCCCATGAGATAGCCGGGGAACTGGCTGAGGAGTTCTCGATTTTACCCGATCTCACAGATGCCGACGTCGGGAGAGCAATAGCGGAATGGACCACACTAGGCCTGCTTGTTTCCAACGCTGAGTCGGACGTGGCCCCTGAGAGGTCATTGAACTGGAAAGATCCAGTGGAGACGGGCCGAGAATTCTCAGGCTTATCCAGCACAACCAGGTTCCCCAGCCGGTTCGCTTTCACTCTGGCGGAATGCGGCATCGCAGTCCGGTGCTCCCAACCCCGGCAAGCAGGATCTGTTCGGCCGATTTTTGCCCACCTGGTTTCGGAACCTCGCCATGTCAACGCGGTGATAGACGTGGTTTATTACCAGGGCTCACATGTGGTGGTCAGGGGACAGCGTGTGGTGGGGAGATGCTCGAGCCTGAACGAAATAGGTCCTCTGCTCAGCCAGGAAGCGCTACGAGTCGCTTACCGGAGCCGAGATTTCCTGGTTGCAGTTCACGCGGCCGTCCTGGGAGGACGGAACGGATGCATAGTGCTGGCAGGCAAGTCCGCTGTCGGCAAGACCACACTGGCTGCAGGACTGATGCGGGCCGGCTTCCGCTTCTTCACCGATGAGGTGGCTATCGTGGATCGTGCCACTGGTCAGGTGCTTCCATGCCCTGCAAGTCTTCGGGTCAAGGACGGTTCATGGGACACAATTGCCGGCGTCTGGCCAAACTTGAAGAGTGTGGCCGACACCATCGCGCCGGCGGGATTCAGGATCAGATATGTTGCCCCCGTGCCGGGAAGTTTTGCCTCCGGCATTGATGAGGCCTCTCCTGTCAGGCACCTTGTCTTTCCCCGCTATTCGCCGGAAGCCTCCACGGATCTCGTGCCCATGAGTCGGGCAGAGGCGCTCGAGGTGCTTCAGGAAACCGGATGTGAAATGAAGGGTTCACTGACATCCCGGACCATAGCCGATCTGGTAGATTGGATCAAAGGCATCAACTGTTATCGCATGGAAGTCTCTTCCTTGTCCGAAGCAGTTCCACTCATTGGAGGCCTGTTGGAGTGAACGACCGCGTTCCTACCCTGCGATTGGTCTGCAGAATCCTCACACCTTGGGAGTCTGCGGAACACAGACAAAGTCTTCGAGACCGGATCCAGTCTGCCGCAATCAGATAGGAGCCGGTAACGGCAAAACAGGCCTGGGAGGCTTCCAGTCGAATGACAACCTGCGAATTGTCTTATCGCGTTCTGTCCCCGGTTCACGGCATGCTCTACAACCTGTGCCACAGCGAGGTTCATCATCAGGGGTGCGGATTGGCATCTTAACAAGTAGGGGCGACAGGTATATGCTCTACCCAAACGGGTCTGCCTGCCCCAAGCCAAGGATTACTAGGAGGCCGGTTCGACTACCGTGAGCATGAAAGAACCGTCGGGCTGATCCTCCACCTTGAGACCGTGCTGAGACACGGCTTCCCGCAAAGATCGACCGAGAAAGAAATCCAAAGTGTCCTCGCCAAGATCGAACTTCTCCGCCGCGAAGCTCCGAACATGTTCGTCATAGCTGAGCAATTCCAGCACTTCGTTCACAGTTTGTCCCTTTGTCGCGCTCAGTCTAGTCAGGACCCTAGTGAAAACCCCGTGGGAACAGCGTTCCTCATGGCGCAGAATGATTTCCCACAGAGCACCCGTGAGCGCCAGGATAGGCTTTCTGCTCAGTCCGGGCTTGTGGGAGATCTGGTGCGCGGACTCGGGATTCCAACATTCCTGGGCACGGCACTGTTGGGGCCTTCTATCATATATGGCGCAGACCTTGCCTTGTTTCCCGAAGAACAGGCACGTATGGTCATCCGGCTTTTCCTTGATCTTGATCATTTCTTGCGTGGCAGGCGCCAGATCTCCTTTCAAATTGAAGTAGACCGTCTCCCCTTCCCTGATGGTAAACACGTGTTCCGGCTTTAGAACATCCCCGGTGAAGAGCACCAAATCTTCTTCCAGCAGTGTGGGACTACCTTTCTCGCAGCATGTACCGCACCTGATACAATGGGGCCGAGTGGCATACGCGGCCTTGAGCAGCCGTTCCCGGACCTGGGCCATTATCTCTTCCTCGGTCCTGGTTTCCTCTCCGTCTTCACGCGGGGCCAAGGCCTGCAGATCATCGAGCACGCTCTCAATCAGAGTTTCATGGTCCGCTGCGGATTCCGTGTCCCACAGGACTTTGCGGGCCTCCTCTTTGAGAGCGACAATGAAAAAGTTCTCGTCCGTTTTGTTTTGCTTGGAGTCCATATTCTTCTCGTGGAAGTTTCCCTTGAGTGATGAGTTCTTCTCTAACAAAGGCCATCATATATCACTTGCGGCCGAGGGAAAAGAGGGAGTGCCCCGGGAATCCGTTGAAGCCGCCTCGCCGCGGATAGTGAAGCGCATCTACAGGGCGTATTGTAGATCATAGTCCGTGTTTGGTCGATCACCGGTTGACCGCGTCGCCGTTCCATGTCAGGATTGCAGGATTCTGTACGCGTTTCTCGGCAGACCTATTGCACGTGAGGTGAGTTATGAGGGTCAATTACTTTGAGCTTGCCCGGATGAGCGCTGAAGAACGGGACACCCTCTGCGACAGACGCGGAGTGGACCTGGGACACTTGATCGAAAAGGTTGCTCCGCTTGTGGAGGATGTGCGAACACGGGGGGATGAGGCTGTCAGAGAACTGACAAGAAGATTTGACTCGGTGGACATGGATCCGTCATCATTCAGAGTGCCGATTGAGGAGATGGACCGCGCGGTCCAAACTCTTCCGGATGATCTTCTGGAGGCTATGCAAACATCCATAAGCAACATCCACGATTTTCATGAGCGCCAAATTGAAGCCCCATTCTGGGAAATGGAGATCAGCCCTGGATTGATGGCCGGAGAAAAGGTGGTTCCGATAGCCTCTGTGGGACTGTACGTGCCTCGTGGAAAGGGCTCGTTTCCGTCCATGATGATGATGGCGGGGGTGCCGGCAAAATTAGCCGGTGTGGATCGCGTCGTAGTTGCGACTCCTCCCGACAAACATGGGAAGGCCGACCTCGCAACGCTGGCTGCGGCTCACATGATCGGTTTGAGTGAGGTCTACGCAATCGGCGGAGTCCAGGCAGTGGCGGCCCTGGCCTTCGGTACCGAAATGATCCCCCGTGTGGACAAGATTGTCGGACCCGGATCGGGATACGTACTGGCAGCCAAGCAGATTGTCTCTTCGTTCGTTGACACCGGACTGCCCGCCGGCCCCAGCGAAGCCATGGTACTTGCCGATGATTCCATTGAACCGGTCACAGCGGTCGTGGATCTGCTCATAGAAGCCGAACACGGTCCGGATTCTTCCGCTTTTCTCATCACCAGCGATGAGTCCCTGGCGAGAAAGGCATTGGATCTTATTCCAAACCTTGTGGAGAAACTGCCCCAAGAACGAAAATCATTCTGTGAATCAGTGTTCCAAAACAGCGGCGGAGTGATCCTGGCGTCTGACCTCTTGGATGCTGTAGACTTCATAAATCGATTTGCACCGGAACATCTTCAGATTCTCACGAGCGATCCGGATGAGGTCCTTGAGAAGGTGCGGTTCGCGGGAGAGGCCCTGCTCGGTCCTTTCACTCCGGGAACACTCGCCAATTACTCCATAGGCCCTAATGCTATTCTTCCCACTTCCGGATTTGCGAGAACCGCATCAGCACTTTCAGTTCGAGATTTTACCAGGAGGATGTCGTTCTCCAGGGTCTCCCAACAAGGATTCAACGAACTCGCGCCAAAAACTCTGGTATTGGCCGAGTACGAAGGGTTTGCAGCCCACGCTGCCGCGCTTTCACACCGGCTCACGGGAAAAGACGCTCCGTGAGCCGATTTGATGGAGTTCATCGCCGAATCTTCTCCTGTCGCGCGGGCACGTCGCACGGACATGATCGTGTTCGCGGACATCAACCCAAGACTCGGCTGACCAAGGTCTATATGAGCGAGGCGCCCAATGCAAGACTTCACGCACTTTGACGAAAAGGGCCGGGCGATCATGGTCGATGTGGGAGGCAAGGATGTCACCGTCCGAGACGCGGTGGCGTGCGGTGAGATCCTGATGAAGCCCGAGACTCTGGACCTGATAATGGAAGGCCGCGCAAAGAAGGGGGATGTCCTCGGCGTAGCCAGAATAGCCGGCATCATGGCGGCAAAAAGGACACCGGATCTGATTCCCTTGGCCCATCCCCTACCCTTGAGTTCCGTCAAGGTGGATTTCTACCCGGAGCGAGAGAGTTCTCTTATCCGCATAGAGGCCAGGGTAAGAGTGACCGCCAGAACCGGCGTTGAAATGGAGGCGCTCACCGCTGTCTCGGTCGCAGGACTGACAATATACGATATGTGCAAGGCCGTTGACAGGGGGATGGTCCTGTCCAACGTCAGGCTCATGGAAAAGAAGGGAGGCCGCTCCGGACATTTTCAAAGGGTTGAGGAGCCCTGACCTTCACAAAGGGAGCTTCATGGAAATCAATGAACTGTCCAAGGAAGACCTAACAAAGCTCGCGGGGCTCTTCCTGGGGGAAACTTTCGTCCATTACGGACTATGGTTCTCCCTGTCCGCCCAGAATATGGGTGTTGAAGACGCGGTGCAACTCGAGAACCTGGTGATCCGGAAGTACTTCCCCCGGATGCTGAAACGCTTGGCCCCCCATTTCCGCGTCAAAATGGATGGCCCCTTGCCTACGCTACTCAAGGAAAAGTCCAGAGAAGAACTCATACTTCTGATACAGGATACTGCCAAGACATGGCTTGCGGGGGACGGTATCTGGTTTCAAGAAGTGGAAGCCTCCCTGGGAATGGAACGAGCGAAACAGGTCAATGACGCGTGTTGGACCCATTTTTCCGTTATGGAGGCGTTCAAGATACGCAGGTTCCTGGGATTAGGCCGGGGCGAGGGCCTGGAAGCCCTGGAAAGGGCACTCAAACTACGTATCTACTCAAGCTTCAATGCCCATAGTTCCTCCTGGGACGAGCAGGGGCGCCTCTTGTGGGAAATGGCCGAGTGCCGTGTCCAATCCACCCGCCGTTCAAAAGGCATGGAAGACTATCCGTGCAAATCAGCCGGTGTTACAGAGTACTCGGGTTTCGCCAGGGGAATCGATCCACGAATCGAGACCCAATGCGTGTACTGCCCACCCGACTCCGTCCCCGCGGGCCGATTCTGTATGTGGCGGTTCTCACTGTAGGAGAGGTGGTGATAATTGCGAACCTGGTTTAGCAGCGGATGGGGCCTTGTCTTGAAAGGTTGCCGCCTTGGACGGCAAGTTCAACCCCTTAGAAATACGCGGTTTGTGCATCGGCAATATCAGACCTCTCACCTGGACCATTTGGCATTATTCATACCCTGCGAATTCCTCGCCCGGTTTGATGTTCGGGGATTTCTGCATGCTCGCCGCCTTTTCCCGGATTATCTTGCCCATCGCGGCGTAGACCCATGAGTGAGCGAACAAGTTCTGCTGCATGAGTTCGTTGTTTTCACCAGGGTCGTTGGCTACGTCGTAAACCTGAGGGAACAGAGTAGTCTGCACCGGCGCAAAAAGGCTCTCAACAGTTTTCAGGTGGATCTTGAATGTCCGCCACTTCACCGAGAACAAATCGTCGCCGATGTAGACCAGCACATGCTCCCGACTTGACTCTTTCTTTTTGCCGAGCAGAAAGTCGGACTGGTCGATACCGTCGATCGGCCGATCCGTCGGCACTCTATTCTTCTCTCCAACAAGCTTTGCCAAGGTCGGCATCCAGTCCAGTGAAGCAAAGATCTCATCCGTAACACGCCCTGCCTTGATCTTGCCGGGCCACCGGACCATTCCTACGGTTCTCAGTCCACCCTCGTAACCAGTGAATCCGGCTCGCCAGGGTCCGTTGGAACCGCCGCCGATCCCCTCTGTAACAGCTCCGTTGTCGCCGGTAAGGATGAGGATCGTATTATCGGCCGCGCCCGCGGTCTTAAGCGCATCTACGATTCGCCCGACATTGTAGTCCACCTCTGAAATGATATCGCCATAGATTCCCGTGCGGGTGATGTTGTCGAAATCCGGATGGTGCCCAAGCGGCGGATGGATCTGTGTCAAACCGATGTAGAGAAAGAAGGGCTTCTTTGTTGAGGCATGCTCACGTATATAGGCCTCCGATCGCTCGATGATCTCGCGATCTATCGTCTTCCTGGTTTCCAAGTTGAACGGTCTAACTTTCTTTGATGGACCGCCTTTCTTGCCCTCCCAGATGTAAGGCTGCGGAAGCACTTTGGGATCGAACTGCGGCGTCGAGGAGTAACCGGCTTCGTCGGTAGTGTTCTTTATGCCGAACCATTGATCAAAGCCCTGATCCGTGGGCAAACGGCCTTCCACATCGCCAAGGTGCCATTTCCCGAACAACGCCGTGTCGTACCCGGAATCGGACAACAACTCAGCCAATGTGTACTCCCACGGGGCCATTCCATAGGGTTTGCCGTAGGTAACACGGTGCGTGCCCGAGCGGATCGGCAGCCTTCCGGTCATGATAGCGGAGCGAGTAGGTGTACACTGGTTCTCGACGTTGAAGTTCGTGAATCGCAGACCTTCCCCGGCCAAGGCGTCGATGCGCGGAGTCGGTATGGAACCGCCTTGGATGCGGATATCACCCCATCCCCAATTGTCGACAAGGATGTATACGATGTTCGGACGTTCCTGGGCAAATGCAGCGCCTGCAATGGTAATGAGGGCAATAAACACAGCAAGAAGACATCTCATCGGATCCCTCCCTCCCTCCTTGGTTGTCTATTCGTCGTCGGAGTCGTTGAAGACCCGTGCGAGAGTGCCGGCATCAACAGCGCCCGCTGCACCGATTGCCACTACGCGGGTACGTGGCGGACGGTCTCCCCAGGGCTCGTCTATGGCGATGTCGGCGCGCTTTCCGACCACCTGAAGGATCACTCGCCGTTCCGGCGCCTCTGTGCTGAGCACCACGCCCTTCATACGGTATATGGAGCCGGGCATCTTTTTGACAGCTCTCTTCAACGCCTCAACAGAAACCGGTTCGTCCGTCTCGAACGACGTAGTGCTGAAGGCCGCGGCCGAATGATTGTGAGTATGTTCATGGATATGAGTGCTGTCATGGGCTTGTTGGGTGCAGTCGCACTCCGTCTCATGCCCGCAGGGCTTAGGCTGCAACCCTGCCGCATCGTAGCGCCCGACCGACAGCAGTATCTCCAACGGCACGTCGGCATTGACTGCCTCAACAAGCCGGTACCGCACAAATCGCGATCCCAGCCAATCATTGACCTTCCGGACTTGGTCGCGCTCGACCAGATCAACCTTGTTGAGTACGATCATATCCGCAAAGGCCATCTGGCGCAGCTTCAACTCCATATGTTCGGCCGCGGCGAAAACCTGCTCCGCGTCGACTAAACACATTATGCTGTCGAGTCTAATGCGGTCGCGGAACTTCGGATCCGTGAAAGTCATCGCGATACTGGATGGGTCCGCGATGCCGCTCGCTTCCAACAGAATGTATTGAGGCCTCTCGGGCCGCGTCAACACCATCTCGATCGTCTCGATTAGATCGTCGCGTATTGAGCAGCAGACGCACCCGTTGGCCAGGCTGACCACGTCGTCCTCAATTCCCACCACCAAATCCGCGTCGATGTTTATGGAACCAAAATCATTGACGAGCACGGCCACTCGAAGGCCGTGCTCACCATTGAGTATGCGGTTCAGGAGCGTGGTCTTGCCGGCTCCCAGGAACCCGGTGATTATTGTTACCGGCGTTGCGCCGGGAGTTCCGAATTCAATCATGGAATCTCCAAGCTCTCCTTACCAACTTACATCGCTAGAAAGCGACAACGAAGTATGAAAGTCATTTCCGTTGTTCACTGGTCCGGGGCTTCGCCTCGGACAGGTGCCTAAAGAGCGCGCACGCTGCGCATGGACTTGGAGGGGAGACTCATCTCCCCTCCAAACCACCCCATACGTTGACCCGGAAAGGGGTGGTTTCTTCACTGGACTTTCAGGCAAACCAACATGCCCGGCCGGGTCCGGGCACAACGAAACATGAGAATGCCGGAAAGGCGCGGGTCCCACGCGTAGGGGCGTAGCATGCTACGCCCTCTTGGATAGTGGGTCCAAGACGGAACTCGGAAGATTGCCCAGTCCATCCATTCTCAGGTAAATTATTTCTTGTCGCCGCCCATGGACCCGACGATGTCGGCGATGTTAATCGTGAAGTCCTTCGGCCACTTGGTACCCGGCTTGCGGTAAACCTCTTCCGGGTAGTACTTGTGCGGATCGACTTCGAGTTCGCGCCAGCGCTTATCTTGCTGTTCCTCACGGGTCCTTCGCG
>Ga0190283_1000369_pt1 | contig 24269 bp, 22 predicted proteins | sample 48691801_MG_FD_161669 | JGI IMG/M metagenome (GOLD analysis project Ga0190283, IMG submission 161669) | Hydrothermal vent microbial mat bacterial communities from Southern Trench, Guaymas Basin, Mexico - 4869-18-0-1_MG | ecosystem: Environmental > Aquatic > Marine > Hydrothermal vents >...
GTGCATTTACTTTGTACGCCCCAAAAAGAAGGGGCAATAAGTCGAATGATGCAATCTGTTGGACGCATGTATGTTCGATACTATAATCGTAATTACCGACGTAGTGGATAACGAAGGGAAGGACGTTTTAAGTCTAGCTTGGTGCAAAATGAACTCTATCTGCTTGAACTTTATCGTTATATTGAATTAAACCCAGTTAGGGCGGGTATGGTTGAAGAGCCAAGTGCTTATAGTTGGTCAAGTTATTCTATTAATGCTTTGGGTGTCAAAAGTGATTTACAAACACCTCATCCTGAATACCTGGCTTTAGGTCAAACCAAAGATGAAAGATTGAATAACTATCGTGAATTGTTTAAAGCACACATAGAAACTGAATTATTAACAGAAATAAGGGAAAATATCAATAAGGGCCTTGCTCTTGGTAATGAACAATTTACAACACAGATAGAAAATTTAACCAAAAGACGAGTGACAGCAAAAAAAGCCGGGCGACCAAAGAATGACAATCAAGTAATAGATAATGCCTCGGATAATCAATTAATTTTACTCTGACCCCAATTATCATTTACTCAATGGGTATTAGATGAGAAAGGTAAATCACAAAGAAGTCCAACACATGCAAAGCCCTAACAACAAGAAAGGGGTCAGTAGTAGCCTGTCGAAATATAACCTTTTGAAATAAAAAGATATTCCCGCTTTTTGGATTTTAATTCGATAAAAAAACATTGATAACTTAATAGATTATAGTGCTTTTTTTAATCCAAAAAATAGGAAGTCAGGATTTGATGAAATCCCCTTTTTTCGACAGGCTAGGACAGACCACATTTATTATCGAAGCAACTCTTACTGACAAAGAGAAATTTTTTCAATTCTGAAAAGTATACCTTTTTCATAAAAGGTGGTCTGTCCCCTATTTTTCGTTAGAATTAATTTGACCATTGTATATAGCTCGTAATAAAACCGAGCATAAAATCAGAAAGTTGAAATATCTTATGCAAAAAAGATTTATGATAGCTTGTCAGAGAAAGACAAGGTTTATTTTTATTGTACTTTTAATCTGTAATCACAATTAGGAGGCATGGTGTTTAATTATTTTATTATCTTGTGTTTTAGTTTGGCTATTTTTGTTACAAACACGTCTTTTGCGAGTGATGTGTCTGAAGAAGTTGTTATACCTTCACAACAGGTAGAACTAGCATTAACTCTACCGACTCGTGTTTTGCATACTCTATCGCAAAAGCACAAAAAACGCAAAACAAACATAAGTTCTATTGCTTTTAGTCCCAGTGGTCAAACACTGATTTCGGCAGGTAATGACATTAGACTGTGGGATGTGAACAATGGTAAATTGCTCAAAACTTTACAAGGAAATAAAGGCAGAACTTTTGCTATTGCTTTTAGTCCCGATGGGCAATTGTTAGCATCAGTAGGTGGACATTCACGCACTCCTGATGAAACGGTTAAATTGTGGGAAATAAACACGGGAAAACTCATTAAAACCCTGCAAGGACATAAAGGTTGGGTATGGACAGTTGCTTTTAATCCTAATGGACAAAAGTTAGCTTCTTCTGGCATTGATGATACAATCAGACTTTGGGAAGTAAGTAGTAGCAAGTTACTTCATACTATGAAGGTTTATCAAGACGATGTATGGTCTGTAAATTTCAGTCCTGATGGACAAGTATTAGCGTCAAGTAGTTCGAGTGGAACAATTAAGCTGTGGGATGTTAGCAACGGCAAATTAAAAAAGAGCTTTTTGGCACATGATAATTGGGTAATGACGGTCTGTTTTAGTTCTGATGGGAAACTAATTGCTTCAGGAAGTTATGATAAAACGGTTAAATTGTGGGAAGTAAGTAGTGGCAAATTACTTCATACTTTACAAGGACATGACTCTGTTGTAAGATCGATTATTTTTCATCCTGAAGGACAGATACTTGCTTCAGGAAATGATGACAAAACAGTCAAGTTGTGGAAAGTGAGTAGCGGTAAATTACTTTATACCTTAGAAGGACATGAAGGTAGAGTACTGTCTGTCGCTTTCAGTCCTGATGGAAAAATATTCGCATCAGGAGATAGTAGGGGCATAATTAAGTTGTGGAAGAATAATTGAAATAATTGGAGCCAGAGTAAAATTAATTCTAACTAGGTATTGCTCCCGACCTTGCGGCGGGTGAAGAACAATAAAAAAGGGCCAGGCTCGAATTCATTTTTTCTTCCTAGCCGGGTAGGGTGGGTAACTGGTTAATCGTTGCCCACTAAAAAAAAAAGCAGGGAATAATTTGGATCAGAGTAAAATTAATATGGTATAATAATGTCTGTCAAAAATAAAAGTTAATCAATTAATGTTACTCTTACCCCAATTATTCACCCCCATTATTCACATACTGAAGCTGAATACGATAAGGTGGTTGTTCTTCTTAATAAATTAATTGATACAACTCGTAAGCCGTATATGTTTGATTGATAAATTGTCATTTGTACGCGAGCTAAATATGGGGCGAACCACGCAAACGCCCTGGCTTAACTAAATAGCATTGATGGAGAAATTCACGTTCTTCATTCAAACTTTCAATTTGTTGAGCTAAATTATTTTCCCAAGTTTCAATATCAACCGTTTCGCCCCGTCAAGGATCATTTCCAATAGGTGCGTCCCATCTTTTTCAGCAGACAGGGCAACACTGACTTATTGATCAAGGATTTGTGTGTTTTCGGTTTCCATGATTCGTTGTAGAGTTTAAAGCTTGTTAGAAATTTTCAGAAATCCGATTTTTGTTAAAAATCTGATTTCTTTTCAGATGGCATGCTTAATTCAGTAGCCTGTAAGGTATTTTCTAATAAACTAGCGACTGTCATGGGACCCACTCCCCCTGGTACAGGGGTAATCCAACTCGCACGTTGAGAAGCTGTGGCAAAATCAACATCGCCTACTAAACGACCATCACTCAGTCGGTTAATTCCCACATCAATTACAATCGCCCCCGGCTTAATCCAATCACCTGGTATTAAACCGGCTTTACCTACCGCCGCGATAACAATATCAGCATTTTGTATTTTAGCCATGATATTTTGAGTATGATGGTGGCAAACCGTAATCGTACAGTACGTCGCTAATAATTCCAGTGCCATAGGACGACCGACAATATTTGATTCACCAATAATCACGGCATCTAATCCTTTAAGATCAATACCGGTATGTGCTAATAATGTCATAACCCCTTTGGGCGTACAGGGGCGCAATAGGGGCATACGCACTGCTAATCTCCCCATATTATGGGGATGGAATCCGTCAACATCCTTATGTGGCACAATACGTTCAATGATTGATTCACTATCAATAGGTGCTGGCAAGGGCAATTGTACTAAAATACCGTCAATATCATTATCTTCATTCAATTGCTCAAGCAGGGCTAATAATTTTTCCTGTGAAGTATTGTTAGGTAAATTAAAGGATTTTGAAATCATACCGACTTCTGCACAAGCATGACGTTTATGACGAACATAAACTTGTGAAGCGGAATCATCGCCTACCAATATGACTGCTAGACCGGGTGGGCGTAGCCCTTGAGCAAGACGTGCTTGGATTTGTTGTTTGACAGTTTGGCGTCGTTCGGCGGCAATCGCTTTACCATCTAATATTTTTGCATTTATGTTTATCACTGAAAACTCCGGAAAGCAACTAAAATTTAAATAAATATAATTCAATGCGTTTGATAACTGATTGTCAATTAGATTTGCATACCTATTTTGTATAAGTTCCCATTCTTAAATGTTGTTTAAACCAGGTAATGAGTTCAGTTGTTGACTGAATCGTTTTTCCACCCATGAATTTTATGGAATTAATGAAATTATTGACAATGCTTCGAGTTGTACTTTTTTTACATTTTCCTTCTTTTTCTATCCAGTGAATGGTATTTCCAACCACGACAATGCTTCCAGAAATAATAGCTGAAGTCACAGAAATCGCAAAAAAGCTTAAAGGAACAATGAGTACGCATTCAGGAGTTTGACACATTTTTGATGCTTCTGACATGCTGACTAATGTTGCTTCAGCTAATGCCTGAGAATTTTCTTCATAAAGTACTAATTCTAGTTTTCTTGTCACTAATTGACAAGTTGGGTTGTTTTCAGTCACAATAGCAGGTGCAAAGCATCCCACCATTAAAAAAGCAAGCAGCACCAATATACTTATTCTATAAAAGGCGCGGTTGCCGGTGATATGCCCAGGCTTTTTTATAGGGCTTTCCAGATGAACACTAATTAATTTGTTTATTTCCATCATTCGTTGTACTTATAATAGATTTTTCGCCTTCCAACATCGCTAACCGTTGTGCTAAACGGCGCATTTTTCTTTCCAACGATGATTGATGTAAGTCAATACTAATTACTTTAACTAAAATCATCCCCATGCCTAAAATAAATAATAATGTTGGTGGATAATTTACCCCCAATTGAGTCGCAATCCAGTCAATTATACTCGGAAAAATACCTAAGAACATGACTATTAATGCAAGCAGAAACCACCACAGGGCATGGCGAGAATGTAAATGATCGCGGCGAATTAACCATAAAATAGTGCCTGCTAAGAATAATCCTAAAATAGCTGAGGTTAATTGATATGACATTTCATTTTTTCCGATTAATATAAGTAAGTACGTATAAATATTTTAATAAACGTTCAAGTTTTTTTTCGTTTGTTATGTTTAAACCGGGCGATGCATAAAATGCCAGTATGTAGCATATATTGGCTCACCGCCCACCAAGAGCTAAAAATACGTGAATGTCCGTCAATTCTGGAATACATTAAAATAGGTATTTCAGAAACGTGCAATTTAGCCTTTTGCAATAAAATAAGTACCCCCATATCTTGATAATCTAATAATGTCGCATTGGATGAAGCAAGTAATTTGATGGCAGTTCGATTATAAGCTCGTAAACCCGAAGTTAAATCAGAAAGTGTCACACCTGACACAAAACGAAAAAAGGACCAAGCAAATTGTCTTAAAAAACTGCCACGTTCGGGATAAGCACCAATCACCACATCACATTGCCCTGAAGCAAGCGGTGCCAATAAAGCGGGAATAGAATCTGCTCTATGTTGTCCATCTGCATCCATAGTAATAGCAGTGTTAAATCCATGTTTAAAGGCATAACGTAAACCGGTTTGTATCGCTCCCCAGGCACCTAGTGAAAAGGGCAGTGGCAAAACAATCGCACCCGCTGCCCGCGCCATACTTGCCGTTTTATCGGTACTGGCATCATCAATGACTATAACCTGTAGAGCCAAACGGGTTTTGATTGTAGAAACAATTTGACCTACCGTATTAACCTCATTTTTTGCTGGAATAAGGATAACAATAGGTTCATTGGATTTTTTATGCATAAAGGTGACGGCTTCATAATTAAAATTAAATTTGTAGAAGTTCTTGCAAAACTGTTTTTAGCCTTAGAATTCATTTTAAGGCGATAATGAAGCAAGAGCCTCTCTAATATAATAATATCATAATTTTCTAATTTTCTCCTTCCACAGGTGAAAAAATTACCCTTAAATTGATGACTATTTTTAAGATGAAAAATTGGTTAGATAAAATAGTTTGGAATGAACAAGGCTTAATCCCCGCGATTGCCCAGGAAGCTAGTACGGGTAAAGTATTAATGCTTGCCTGGATGAATCGGGAAGCATTACAGTTGACAGTTCAACAAAAACGTGCCGTTTATTGGTCCCGCTCACGGGGTAAACTTTGGTATAAGGGGGAAGAATCGGGAAATGTACAACAGCTTAAAGATATTCGCCTAGATTGTGATAATGATGTAGTATTATTAACGGTTGAACAAATAGGGGGCATTGCTTGTCATACCGGGCGACATCATTGTTTTTTTCAACAATTTCAAGATAATCAATGGGTTACAGTAGAACAGGTCTTAAAGGATCCCGCCATTTTATATGCTAATGAGAATTGAATAATATACTAAACCTGCCAGGTTTAAAAAACCTGGCAGGTTTGGCTTAAACTAAAATGAATCAAAATATGCAAACACGTACTTACATTATCATTCTATTAATAGGATTACTTGTCACTGGATGTAGTCAACAGCTACATCAACAACAATTTTATGTTTTTGGCACCTTGGTAGGCATTAGTATTTGGGGCGTACCCGAAAAACAAGCCAATGAGGCAATTAATACCATCGCAAACGATTTTCAAATCATGCACTATAGTTTTCATGCTTGGAAACCTGGTGCATTAAGCGATTTAAACCAAGCCATTTCGACAGGGCAAGTATGGACTGTCACAGAACTCGCCCTATTGCCCGTGCTGGAACAGGCAACCCATTTTTATCATCAAAGTAATGGTTTATTTAATCCCGCTGTTGGGCAATTGATCAATTTATGGGGATTTCATGATGATGACTTATCTAACACTCGCCAATCTCCCTCGCCGGAAAAAATAGCGAAATTAATCGCGTTGGCTCCTAGCATGGATGATATTGAAATACAGGGCAATCAGATTTATTCACGTAATCGGGCGGTGCAATTAGATTTTGGTGCTTTTGCTAAGGGCTATGCTGCTGACTTAGCGATTGCCAAATTACACCAACTTGGAATACATAATGCCATTGTTAATGCAGGTGGAAACCTTAAAGCGACTGGTAAAAAGGGAGATAATCCTTGGTTAATAGGCATTCGCCATCCAAATGGCGAATATGTCCTGGCAGCGGTAGCCATACGAGGCGAAGAAAGTATGATAACTTCCGGTAACTATGAGCGTTTTCGTGAATATAATGGCAAGCGTTATTCACATATTATAGATCCTCGCACTGGTATGCCAGTACAAGGTTTCACTTCTGTCACTATCATCGATCAGAACGGTGCCCTTGCTGACGCTGCTTCAACGGCTTTAACGGTCGCCGGATTGGAAAATTGGCATCGAATTGCACAACAAATGGGCATTAAATATGTGATGTTAGTTGATGAAGAGGGAACTGTGTATGTCAATCCTGCTATGGCTGAACGTGTACAATTTCAGCCCGAAAAAAAACCTAAGATTATTATAACGGAGCCGCTGTAAAAATGTAGTCGCGTAGAATGTAGTATAGATGTCCAGCTAATACCTGTCAGGTTTTGAAAACCTGACAGAACAAAAATTTTTTGGATAGTTTTCTAGTTCCCTAAGCAAAGGCGTGGGAACCAGAAAACACGCAGGTTCGCCCCTACAATAGCCAGGTAGGTTGGGTTACGTTAGAACAAGAAATAGCATACATATTATTTAATGTCAATGCTCTGGTGCAAATTCATATACCCACATACAAGTCGCTCCTGCAACAGCGACGGGCATCACTAAAAAATTGATGATGGGAATCAACATGGCGACGACAGCGGTACTCCCAAAACCTAACGAAAGCATACGTTTTTCAGCTAAACGTTTACGTTGTGCTGGAGGTTTATAGCCATGATTTCCCAGCGGTGCGTCGGCATATTCTAGGCAAGCGATCCAGGCGGCAAATAGAAACCATAATATCGGTGAGATAATATTGATTATCGGTATAATCGATAGAATCAATAATATAATCACCCATTTAAGGTAATAGAAGAGTTTGCCGATTTTTTCAGGCAGAAAACGGATGATTATTTTAAACCAAGATTCTTGAGGCGATTTAACCGGTTTGCCTGTTAAGTGCCTTTCAACTGCGGCTGCAAGTAAACCGTTAAAGGGTTCGCTGATAATATTAGCGATAAAAGTAAACATGAAAAAAACACCTATCAAAACCAATACGATAAATAGGGGTAACATGAGCCAGCGCATCAGTATTATGATCCAGCGCCAATCAGGTAAGCCTGTTTCAAGATGGGTTACAATAGATTCAAAGGCACTTGGAAAATAGAGCCAAGCAGAATAAATCATCCCGCCCAATAAAAAAATATTGAGCAATAAAGGAATTAATACCCACAGACGAATATCGGGTTTTAAAATCAGGGCAAATCCCTGAAAAAAGTAGCCGATACCATTGATTGGATTATTTTGCATATATTATGACTGAGTTTAATGGTTATAGTCTTTCTGTCATTTAATCAAGCAATAAAGTATTTATTACCCGAATCAGGCGTTTGAGTGCGCCGCTTTAAGTCATAATATTGTAGCAATATGATTGCATAAAAGAAGGGAGTCAATAGTTTATCTATTGTGAGATAAGTGAGTTGCATTAATAACTCGACTTGTTCCTTGGCAAAAGTGGTTGTAAATAGTTCTTCAACTAATCCACTGAACGTCAAACCAATAAACATAGTAAATGATAGAGGTATTGACAAAATAATAGCGGTTCGCAACCAGTTATCCCATACCAGTTTGTGACTGCGTTGTAAAGAGTCAATCGCCGTCGCATCTTCAAATAAAATCAGCGGTGTAAAAAACCGTAATGAAATGGCTAAAATAGCCCCCGGAATGACAAACGCCATCAAACCCATACCCACAAGAAAAGTGTAAAAACCTGTGGCTAAGAATATGGGACCTAGTTTTTTAATGCCCTGTGATAAAGCCTCTAAATTGCCCATATCAAATTGGTTAATCATTGCACCGATACGATAAAAAATGGCGGTATGGAGTACCAGTGTGATTAGCATATAGAGAAATGCGTAGATAAAAGAATCCATCATCGTGGTTATGATGACAGTGTATTCCAATGAATTTAAATCTGGCATAACTAGATGAAATAAATAGGATAAAACCACGTCTGCTAACACCAATGGCAATATTTTAGGCATAACAAATATAAATAATTTGACACTATCCTCCAATATTTTAGTCAGGAGTTGTGGCTGAGTCGGTAATTTATACATGTATAAAGTATCTCCTATTTTGGAATCTAAAGCATGGCAAACATAATAAATCCGAATAAATCCGATTTTTTCTAAAAATCGGATTTATTATACGTTAAAACTAAATAATTACTAAAAATTATGATAATCTATCTATAATAAAGTCAACCACATTGTCTATCGGCACATACTGCGCTTTTTTGTCGCATCGACTTTTATATTCTATCTCTCCCTTATCCAAACCACGTTCTCCAATCACTAAACGGTGGGGAATTCCAATTAATTCAGAATCAGCAAACATGACACCTGGGCGTTCTCTGCGATCATCAAGCAAGACTTCTATACCGGCTGCTTGTAGTTTAGCATAAATATCTGCGGCGGCATCACGTAGTCGCTGCGATTTGTGCATGTTCATCGGCAATATCGCAACGGTAAAGGGTGCGATAGCGACCGGCCAAATTATACCTTGATTATCATGGTTCTGCTCAATTGCTGCTGCAACCAGGCGGGAGACACCAATACCATAACATCCCATCGTTAAAATGGTCGCATTGCCATCTTCAGCTAACACGGTTGCGTGCATCGCTTGACTATATTTTTTGCCTAATTGGAAAATATGCCCTACTTCAATACCACGCGCTATTGTTAAGACTCCCTGACCATCAGGGCTTGGATCCCCCGTTTCAACATTGCGTAAATCAACAGCTTGAGGTTCTGGACAATCGCGCCCCCAGTTGACACCGGTTAAGTGTTGTCCGTTTTGATTGGCACCGCAAACAAAATCGGCTAATTGAGCAGCACTGTGATCAACTAATACCGGTATCGTCAAATTGACCGGTCCAATTGAGCCAATATCGCAGCCAATCGTTTCGCGGATTTGGTTTGGTTCAGCAAAAGTGAGGGGGTGAGCTACCTGGGGTAATTTACCAGCTTTGATTGCATTGAGGGTATGCTCGCCTTGTAGTACCAGCGCAACTAAGCCTGCTTCGCCCTTGACTAGCAATGTTTTGACACATTGTGAAGGTTTGACATTTAAAAATTGGCTAACTTCTTCTATCGTATGCTGTTCGGGAGTATCCACCACTGTCATGGTAGCGATTGCCTGGGGACGCGCCTCATTGGGGGGTAAAGCCGGGGCCATTTCCACATTCGCAGCATAATCACTGGTGGTGCTATAAGCAATGGCATCTTCTCCAGACTCCGCTAACACCTGAAATTCGTATGAGCCACTGCCGCCGATATTACCCGTATCTGCCAGCACAGCACGAAATTTTAGCCCTAAGCGTTTGAAAATATTAGAATAAGTTTCAAACATCAGTTCGTAAGTTTCTTGCAGCGAGGCTTGATCTAAATGGAAGGAGTAGGCATCCTTCATTAAAAATTCACGCGCTCGCATGATACCAAAACGGGGGCGAATTTCATCACGAAATTTGGTTTGAATTTGGTAAAAATTGGCGGGTAATTGTTTATAGCTCCGAATTTCATGGCGAATCAGATGCGTGATAATTTCTTCATGGGTGGGACCAAAACAAAATTCACGCGCATGACGATCATTAAAACGCAGCAATTCTGGACCGTATTCATCCCAACGTCCTGATTCTTGCCACAATTCTGCCGGTTGCACGGCTGGCATCAGTACTTCTTGTGCCCCGGATTTGTCCATTTCTTCACGGACAATTTTTTCAACTTTGTGTAAAACGCGCAGCCCTAATGGTAGCCAAGTATATAATCCGGCAGCCAGTTTACGAATCATACCCGCTCGTAGCATGAGTTGATGACTAATCACTTCAGCATCAGCGGGATTTTCTTTAAGGGTTGCAAGTAAAAAACGGGTAGTACGCATGGAATTTCTTTTGTTATTTGTTATGATGAATTTTATATCTGATAGGTTTTTAAAACCTGTCAGGTTTGTGAGATAATTATAACCAATTGAATGCGTATATGCTATTAATATAAAATCGTTTTTTTTAACACCAAAAATTTGGAGAAAATTAATATGCATGATTTAAAGAAGGTACATCATGACGGAAGGCATTTTATGAGACATCCCACCCATATTCCGATTGAAGTCAAACAAGTAACGGAGTCTAGCGTTAATAAAGAATTTTTAAAAGATGTCAGTTTGGGAGGGTTAGCATTTGAGTCTGATATACCTTGGGAAGTTGGTTCAATCATTAATATCCGTGTACTGATTGCTCCGCCTATTGAACTTGCCGGCAAAGTCGTTTGGTGTCATGAAGTTAAAAAAGATTTTGAGGTGGGTGTTGAATTTATTGAAAAAAATAACGCTATCGAAAATGAGATGGTAGAAGAAGTGTGCCAAATTGAAATGTATCAACAAATGATCAATAGTATGATAGATGAGGTGCTACAGTCTCAGTATGAAAATATTTTATGACTCAGATAGAAATACTATTTTTGGCAAAAATCCGATTTTTGGCAAAATCGGATTTTTCAAAGTCTTCTTATTCTGCGTAAAACACATCACCATCATCATCAATTTCAAAATCTAAATAACATTGAGGGCATTCTAGTTTTCCTTCATCGGTTGTGGTGAATAAACTGTCGCAATGTGGACAAACGACGGGAATGTTATTTTGAAAACTCGCAGATTCTTCATTAGAAAGGGGGAATGAATAGGTGCCTACATCATATTTTGCCCTGGTTGTTTCAAGTAGTTTTTCTAATTCTTCTTCCCATTCATTTTTTTCCACTTTTTCCACTTTTTCCACTTTTTCCGCCAGCGGGATTGAAGGTGCTTTATGGTTTAATTTTTCTAGTTGATTGATAATGTCGTCTATTGACAAGCGTTGCTGTGGTTCTTCTTCGAGACAATCACATAATAAATTAAATAATTCAGGGGCTTGCGCTAATCGTCTGGGATTTAATTTACGGGGGCTTTCATGAGTGAGTAGGCGATATAGGGTTGCTCCAAACGCAAATACATCACTTTTTACACTGGGTTTACCATATTGTTCAAAACCTTGTTGTTCAGGCGCGGCATAATTTAAGGTGCCAAACACAGCTTGCCCAAATTGACTCAATTGCTTGGTTGTGTGTGAATTGAGCATTTTTGCTGATAAAGAGGTAGTGACTTGCGATAAGCCAAAATCTATGATTTTGACGACGATATCTTCTGTAACGCTTTGTTTTAACAGGATATTTGCAGGTTTTAAATCTAAATGAAGAATGCCGGCAGCATGAGCCACTTTTAAGCCCTTAGCGATTTGTAAGCCCACTTGTAAAGCGGTTTTTATTTCTAATTTGCCCTGTTGTTCTAACCAAGTTTCTCCATCTATTGCACCGTTAATATATTCAGTGACAAAAAAAGCGCGTTCTTGTTTGACTGGATCAACATAGCCATAATCTAGTGGCGCGGGAACATATTTCCCTGCGAGTTCACTCATCGCAAAGGCTTCTTTAAAAACTTCTTCCGCTCTGCCCTTTTGATGTTCCCAAAAACATTTGACTACCACGGGCTTTTTTTGCAATTTGTGCTGACATAAAAAAACACAACCCATGCCCCCAGCACCTAAAATATGTTTTATGGGATACTTTTCCACATCGTGCAAGGCATACTGTTTGGGAGAAATTTTAATGGCTTGTTGTAAAGCGGCTAAAGCGGGTTCAAATTCATTGCGCCGTACTTTGACTTGAAATAAATTAAATTTTGCTAGGGCGCGTTCTGTCGCGTTTTTGCTCATTTTATCTGCTTGAACCAATAAATTTTCTGCCTCCGGTAAGGCACCCGTCGAAGATAAAACACTTCCCCCCATGAGCACTAATTGACTATATTGAGGGTGATTAGGCGGTAATTTCTTCAATTTGATGGTAGTTTCACTGACTTGTTTTAAACTATCCTGGTTATGATAAGTCAATTCATCACGCGCTTTCATTTGAGGCGATAAATCAAGGCGTGTCATTAATTGATTAAGAGAGTCTTTCATAAGACCGACATCTTGCCATAAATCTTGTCTTTGTAAGGCTGCCAGCGTTGTTTCCACCCTGGTTTCTTGACGTAATTGTTCATGTAGGAAAAACAAAATCGCTGTACCTAATAGATCGTTATAGCAAAGAAAAGCGACAAATCTATCGTCGTATAACGAAGACACTTTTAGGGAACGCAATTGTTCCAATATTAACGTCGTGATGGATAAAGAATGGGTATCAGTGATAAGGGCAGCTAATTCAGATTCGGAAAGTGGCGTTGCTTCTCCCTGAAATAGTTGTTGATGATAGGGAATGAGGGCTTGGCATTTCGCAATGCTATCAGTACAAAATAGTTGCAGTTCAATGTGATCAGTAATAGCCTGTTGAGCGGCAAAAGGTTGTAAATAGTTTGGAACAATCTGTTTAGCAAATTCACGCTTCACTTTCGGATCGAAAATTGAGGGCTTATCCAAACCGGCGATAATGGCTTTAAGTGCCGAGGCATAGCTTTTTTGATAAGCCCCGGCAATTTCGTAAGCTGACAAGGTGAAATGTTGCCCAAGGGTGGTAATTGCTTGGCTGATAACGGCTGGGTCCGTTAATTTAATGACATTTAATAGGGCAGATAGCCCTTTTTGCATGAGGGTTGGTAGTGGCATATTATTTATAATTTTTTTAAATTATCTTGATGGGGATTAGGAATTGGGAAACAAAGTCAGATAGTCAGATAGTCGAGTATAACATCATCTGCTACTACATGTGTTAAATATTTCTTGACACTATAATTAAAACTGAGTATGATGGTTGACAGGCTTTATGCTATTAACTTTGGGTATTATTTATTATTTGCTTGATAAAAAAACATGAATATGAAAATTTTAGAAGAATTTATTAAAAAAGAATCGTCTGCTGGTGTATTACTTATTTTTGTCACCATCTTGGCGTTATTATTACAAAATAGCGGTTTATCCGGTGCTTACAGTAGTTTTTTACATACCCATGTAGAAATACGTTTTGGGGATTTCCAAATTGCCAAACCTTTACTGCTATGGGTTAACGATGGTTTAATGGCTGTATTTTTCTTTCTGATTGGCTTGGAAGTCAAAAGAGAGATCATGGAGGGACATCTCTCATCTATGAGTCAAATTGCATTGCCTGGAATAGCAGCGATTGGTGGCATGGTTGTTCCTGCTTTGGTATTTATTGCTTTTAACCAAGGTGAATCTTTTGCGATGAGAGGTTGGGCAATACCAACAGCAACGGATATAGCATTTGCCTTGGGCGTTTTGTCTCTACTTGGTAATAGAGTGCCTATTTCATTAAAAATATTCTTAATGGCTTTAGCCATTATTGATGATTTGGGTGCGATCATTATTATTGCATTATTTTATAGTAGTGAACTCTCAACGGCATCTATCGTGATTGCCTTCATGGCTCTGGTTGTTTTATTCGTTATGAATCGGCTCAAAGTGGCTAAAAAAGCAGCCTATATTTTAGTGGGCATTGTGCTTTGGGTGAGTGTCTTAAAATCAGGAGTTCATGCTACCTTGGCAGGTGTTGCGCTCGCTTTTATGATTCCTTTAAATTCTGTTGGAGCGAATGGGAAATCATTTTCACTCAGTAAAGAAATGGAACATGATTTACATTACTGGGTAGCCTTTATGATTTTACCGCTTTTTGCCTTTGTAAATGCAGGCGTTGATTTAAGAGGTATTTCAATTGAAGAAATGTTTACTCCAGTTCCATTGGGTATTATGCTTGGCTTATTTATCGGCAAACAAGTTGGCGTATTTGGATTTAGCTGGTTGGCAATAAAAGCCGGAATTGCCAAGTTGCCAGAAGGCGGAAATTGGAGGCAATTGTACGGCGTATCTATTCTGACAGGTATCGGTTTTACCATGAGTTTATTTATTGATTCATTGGCTTACAATGAGACCCAGATTTATCATTATGCCGATAAATTAGCTATTTTATTAGGTTCATTATTATCGGGTATTGTTGGGTATTTGGTTCTGAAAATAGGTAACAACAGATAAGAGCGAGGCGACATTGGAATCTATTCTTTCATCAATTGACTACAAAGATCCAATTTGGATTGCAATTGCCTTTCTATTTGGTGCGCTAAGTCGTGGTATGGGATTACCACCACTTGTCGGATTTCTTATTGCAGGGTTTGTGCTGAATTTCTTTGGTTTGGCAGGCGGACATTTTCTAAATGAGATGGCTGATCTGGGCATTGCACTTTTACTTTTTACGATTGGCTTAAAACTAAAAGTCAAAGATTTACTTCAGGTTGAAATATGGGGCTCCGCACTGGCACATATACTAATATTTAACCTAGTTTCCGTGGCAATATTATTATTGCTAAAACAATTAAATTTACCATTATTTAATCAGCTATCAGTCATAAATGCCTTAATTATTAGTTTTGCATTGTCTTTTTCAAGTACTGTTTTTGTCGTTAAGGCACTTGAGGAACGTGGTGACTTTCTGGCACGCTATGGACAAATTGCCATTGGCATCTTGATTATCCAAGACCTGGTTGCTGTTCTATATTTGGGTGTATCTGCCGCAAAAATTCCTTCAATTTGGGCAACGGGTTTGATTGTTTTGCTTTTTGTTGGTCGCCCTTTGATTATCAAGTTTTCGACTAAAATTGGTCATGGCGAATTATTGCTTTTGTTTGGTTTATCCATGGCTTTAGGAGGCTCTGCACTGTTTGAAGCGGTTGATATGAAAGCAGATTTAGGTGCTTTGGTATTTGGTGTATTGTTGGCAAACACGCCTAAAGCAGATGAATTATCTAAAGCATTATTGAGTGTTAAAGAATTATTCTTAGTTGGTTTTTTTCTGAGTATTGGCATGGCAGGGTTGCCAAATGTAACAACATTTATTGTCGTTCCTGTATTATTAATATTATTAGTATTTAAGAGCGGTTTATTTTTCTGGTTACTATCAGCCTTTAAAATACGTACTTTTTCTGCTAGTAAAGCATCAATGGCATTAGGTAACTACAGTGAGTTTGGGCTTATTGTTACAAGTGTCGCCGTATCGCAAGGCTGGCTAACTAACGAATGGTTAGTAGTGATGGCAGTATTAATTGCTATATCTTTTGTTGTTTCATCCACCATAAATCAACACAGTGATGATTTATATTCTCAATTTCAGCATGTCTTAAGAAAATACCAACATTCTTCATTGTTAGAAGAAGATACAGAAATTGATTTAACTGATGTTAAAATATTAGTTTGTGGTATGGGGCGTGTTGGTAGCGGTGCTTATGATCAATTAAATGAAAACAACAATATAATAGGATTGGACTTTGAAAAACAAGTTGTTAAGTCACAATTAAACTATGGGCGAAAAACTTATTATGCTAATGTTAGTGGATCAGATTTTTGGTCTCAAATAGACATACAAAATAGTACTATAGACTGGATATTATTATGTGCTCCAAATGTAGATGCGAATAAAACGACGGCAAAACTGGCTCGACATTGGGGATTTAAAGGTAATATAAGTGCTATATCTGTTTACCCAGATGAAAAAGAAGAACTGATAAAAAATGGGGTTGATGCTGTTTTTAATATTTATGCTGAGGCAGGGGCTGGTTTGGCTCTACATGCTCAACAATAATAACTACGTACATGCGTATTGGATACCTTATCAATGAAACACACCAATGAACTAAAAAGATTTCTATCAGAATACGAACAATACGAACAACAGATTTTGAAGCCGACGTATGATGAAATTAAAAAACTTTTTAATCTATGGGAAAACACAGAATATTGGGAAAAGTACACCAACCACAAAGGAGTAGCAACGCCTTCCCCAATACGGATGACGCTGGTTCGTATTAAACGTCCTGAAAAAGTGGTGGAGAAAATATTACGTAAAGCGGAACTTTTTCCAGAAGGACTTTCCTCTAAAAGTTTTCATCAGATGCATGATACGATTGGTGTCCGTGTGATCGTCTACTTTTCTTCGCAACTACCGCTGTTTGACCGGGAATTACGAAGCTTGGATTTGATTAAAATATCTGATATAGAGCCTCCAGAAGCGTATTTAGACTTGGACTTGCTCGAACGGTTTGGTCTTCAGCATATTGAACAAAAACACAAAGAAAGTGGCTATTCGTCAATTCATTATACCGTATGCTTAAAAAACAGTTCTGTTCCTGAACAGGAGCGTCCTTACTTTGAAATTCAGGTGAGAACAATGGCTCAGGAACTTTGGAGTGAACTGGAACACATGCTCTCCTATAAACCGGAAAATAGAACCCACTTTTCCGCAAAACGTCGGTTTCAGATTTTAAGTCGAGAAATCAGTGTGATTGATGAACACTTCAACCTACTATATGAAGAATTAATTCATAACCAGGCGATTGCAAATTACCAGGATTCCGATCTACTTACTTTTGAAAATTTACCAAAGGTGCTGATGGAAGTAGGCATTCATTGTGCGTTAACGGATTTGAACCCTATTTTGAAACTTTTATTTAGTCGAGAAGTGAATACAATTGCAGAATTATTGAAAATAGCCACTCCTCGGAGGCTCGAAACCATACGAAATACTTATATTTCCTCAATAGGCCATGCTCCACATAGTTTGGATTTGATTGCAGCACTCGCCACACTTAAAGGTGCAAAAACCAAAGAAATTGAAATTGGGCGGATAAAATCTCAAATTGACTATCAACAATCCGGTCCCCCATTTTCAAAAAAATAATGTCTAGCAGCCAGGTAGCCCACCATTCTTGGAATTACAACGCATAATGAGCAACTCAAATTGAAACGGTGGGCAAAACAAAAAGACGTTTTACCCACCCTACCTGACTCAATAATCTAAATCTACATTTGCCAAAGAACATTGCAAAAGGAAATAGAATTAAAAATGTCACAAAAAAATAAACCTGGATTATTTGGAATCAATAATTCAAATAGAGATTTTACAAAAAAAGAAAGTTGGGGTAAAAATCAGTTTAATTCCTCTTTTCCTACATCGCTCGCTTTGTATATGGAAAATAGAGGGTATAAAAATATTTATATTACCTTAAACAATAACTTGCAAGTTGAACACAAAACAATATTCACACAAGAACTATTCAAAGTTAATGAGCAAAATAATGTTTTTTACGCTTTTGAAAGTGTATTTAGCCCATATCAAAAATTCGTAATTGGAACATTACCAAGAATTGATTTAGTAATACAAGATTTAAATACCGGCAACTGCTTGAGTGGTATTGAAATAAAGCTCACAGCCTTACCAGATAATTCAACTTGTGAGCTAAAAGAGCAAAACTATGGAAGCGAATTAGTAATTAGGCCGGATACAATCGTTTATTTAGCTTGTAGTATTGTCGAAAAATTTAAGAAAAATAGTTCTTCTTTTGCAAATTATTTTGATATAACTATTAATGATATAAATGATTGGACAGAAGCAAAAAATATTATTCCTTATATCAAAAGCATGGTTAAAACATTAGATAAAATTTCATCTGATTTAATAAAAGAGCAAACCCCATTAGTTATGCAACCAATCTGGAAAACTAATGGAAAATCACCAATACTTACAGATAATTGTTTAGATGTTTTTGTGTGGAGTAATCTTGGTTTTATGCAATTATTTCTTGAAGTTGTGAGAAAAGAAAAAATAATTACCAAAATTAATCGACAAATAAGAACTATTGTTTGGCTATATAAAATGCTTTATGAGTTTTCACAAAATGGCCAATTTGACCATTATAAAATAATTGATGAGCTTTCATACAATACAAAAAATGATAAGGCTTTTGCTGTAAATGGTTCAATTACACAACCTTATATGAAATCAAAAGTTCTCGCAAAACCGAGAATTTTAAAAGGAGAAATAAAACAGATTATACTTGATGGTGGTCAAAACTTACTAAGTCCAGAAAGAAGATTTGATGCAATTATTTATAATTCACCTGAACTATTCGTATAACTATGAAAACAATAGATTTATTCAGTGGTTGTGGAGGGTTATCATTGGGTTTTCAAACCGCCGGATATGAAATCTTAGCTGCTTTCGATAACTGGGAGCCCGCAATAAAAATATATAAAGAAAATTTTAATCATCCAATATATTCAATTGATTTATCTTCATTGGAAGCCATCAATGAAATAAAAAAATATGATACAGAAATAATTATTGGAGGGCCACCATGTCAAGATTTTTCAAGTGCAGGTAAAAGAAATGAAACACTTGGCCGGTCTGATCTAACTATAAATTTTGCCAATATCGTCGCAACAATTAAGCCAAAATGGTTTGTAATGGAAAATGTTGAACAAATTGTAAAGAGTTATGCTCTAAAAAGAGCCAAAAAAATATTTAAAAATGCTGGTTATGCTTTATGTCAGATTGTTTTAAACGCAAATTTAGTAGGAGTTCCACAAAACAGAAAACGTTTTTTTTTATTGGGAGAATTTAATGAAATAAATAACACAATTGATTGTTTTTTGCAAAAAAACATAGAAAAGAAAGCAATGACAGTTCACGATTATCTTGGTGATAGCCTTGCGACAGAATATTATTACAGACATCCAAGAAGTTATCAAAGACGAGGGATTTTTAGTATTTATGAACCAAGTCCAACAATTAGAGGAGTAAATAGACCAATACCGCCTAATTATCAATTTCATAGCGGTGATGCAATAAAAGATTTATCAAAAGTGAGACCGTTAACAACAAAAGAACGAGCCTTGATTCAAACATTTCCAGATGATTTTGTGTTTTTAGGAACTAAATCGAATATGGAACAAATAATAGGAAATGCTGTACCTGTAAAATTAGCCGAATACGTAGCTAAAATAATTTTAATTTATGCAAAATCAGCCAATAAAAATATAAAAAGATATGAACAACTAATGTTTAATTTCTAAATATAGCAAGCGTAGGGTGGGTAGAGTTTCACTGCACCCACCGCAACCGTTCGATTAATGAAAAATGATTATCGTATTAATTAGAGAAATGGTGGGTTTCGCTATCGCTCTACCCACCCTACGCACCTGGTTTCTTTTCAGGAAATGCAACAATTATTGGGTTTGATAGAGAGGAAATGATTGGAACTAAAATCCGAGCACTTTATCAACGCAATAAAGGGCGAGACCTTTTTGATTTAGCGGTGGAACCGCTCAATATCCCAGAATGGCACCTTATGCCCCCAATGTCAACTGTCACAGAACCGCATCTGAAGCTATCGCATTAGCTAAATCAAAAGGAATAGCCAGGTAGGGTGGGTAAGCGGGCGCTATGATTTTTTGACTTTATTCACGATCTATCCGCCAGCTTGCCCACCATTCTTTTCATTCCAACGCATAATGAGCAACTCAAATTGAAACGCCGATGCACAACAAAAAGACGTTTTACCCACCCTACCTGACTAAACTTAAGACACATCACACACCAATCAGATAATTCCCCCGATCCGTTGTACTAAATATTAAGGGCTGAATTGTGGTGCTATTCAAATCAACTCAACGATTCTGAGATAAACAAGTTTAAAAAAGCAGTGCCTAACTGTGAAGTTCGTTCATAATGTCTGAATCAGGATTTGCAGGATTAAAGGATTGAGATGATTTTTCGGTTTTAAGGTTTATCCTGTTAATCCTAAAATCTTGTTAATTCTGATTCAGACAAATTAAATTAACCCATTTATTCCTATCAACTGTTCTACTTCATGAAAACAATGAGCCTTATAACGACATCAATTCAAATAGAACAATTTCTTTCTGAATTTAAAAATCTTGCGAGAACAAATGGTGTAAGATTCTGGCAACGACCAGAAAATCAGAGTATGATGAACATGCTTGAGTTAACTGAGTCAGTTGTTACCCATGATATTTTACTTAATTTGACTGCTAAGGATTATTACGAAGGGCCAAAACATGAAGAAGGTCATTCTGATGCTTGGTCTTTCGGGCAAAAGATTGAGGGCCAAAATGTCTATATTAAATTAACAATTACTGAAAAAAAGAAAAGAAAACGTGCTGAATGTATCTCTTTTCATGAACCGACACAGCCCTTATCTTATCCCCATCGTTAAACAATAACCATCGTGAGTATGTTCACTGACAAAGAGGTAACTTATGCAAGAATTGTGTTTTAATTGTGACTACGAAGAAGAGTTACAGCCAATTAGAGAACAGGTAATCAAGACAGTGCGTGGCGAACCCATACCTGCCACTAAAGAATTTTACCAATGCCCTAAATGCGAACACGCATTTACTAATAGTCTTGGGCATGATGCTTTAGATGAAGCTTATCGTGAATATCGCCGCCGTCATAACCTATTACAGCCAGAAGAAATTCGTAATGGGCGTGAACAATATGGATTAACTCAACAAGAACTCAGTACTTTGCTAGGTTGGAAGGAAACAACTCTGAGCAAATACGAAAATGGTGCATTACAAGAAGAATCTCAAGATACCCTACTCAAATTTGCGCTGGAACCGATTAACTTGTTACAATTGATAAAAAGAAAACCAGACACAGTGAGTTCGGATAAACGAGCAACCCTCATTGAACAACTTTCTTCTAATCAATCGTTAGCAAAGCATTTAGAGTATCTTTATGCCGCTTGGGGAAATGACACTTCTGAAAAAGAACGTTATAACAAACTGTTAGATTTTCTAGTTCCCACGCGCCGGCGCTCATCGTTATACATAAGTATTTAAGTACTTGATTTTAAAGTTATTTTTGGTAGCCCACCTAAAATCTGAGATGGTGGGCAACTTGACGCTTTTGCGACGAGAATCTGTTCTAACAAAGGCGTGTGGGAACCACTCTCAGTCTTTACCCGTCTGCACAAACTGAGGATGCACAGTCACTCCTTTTTCATTATCCCTGTAATCAATTTCAAAGCGTTGCCGATTCGTTTCATCAACGCTTTCAATAAATAACACTAACCAGATTTCAGTCAGCCCTAATTGTTGTCCATATTTCGCAGCTTGATCGAGGGCTTCACGATAGGCGCGTTGATTGGCAAAACTCTTTAATTCTAGCCCAAACAATTGCCCCGCATGACGTATCAACAAATCAATTTGACCATTACCCGTCGGAAATTCAGGTTGGACTTGTGCCTTATAACTACCCAGAAAACGGGTCAAATAGAGATAGATATGAAAATGAAAAACGGCTTCATATACCCGTAAATCTCCCCTACGAGGCGCGTTTTTTAACACCAGTTCCCGATTGGCTTGCAAATACTGTTCATATCTGAGCAATAATTGAGGAATGTTAAGACTGTTTTCGGTAATTGTGTTTGATAAATCCTCAAACGGATCATATAAGCCATCCATTTCATGATACAGTGTTCTGGCAAAATAGTTGAACAATCGCTTTTGTATGTATGGGCTGGGAAATTTTACATAATTTTCGCTCAAGCTGACTTGTTCAAGTTCCACTATCCCATTGAGATAGAGAAAATTGATAATCGGATCATCATAGCTAAAATTGATCTTGGTTTTGGTTTGGAAGAGTTCCAAAACATAAGGTTTATAAGGCTCCTGTTTCGCCTTGCTAATCAGGTTCAAAATATTGTTATTGGGTAACAAATTAAGCGCAGCAGCATAAACTCCTTCAAAATGAGCCATTGTAATCGGTTGTTCAGTGGCGTTATAAGTTTCCGTCAACAATTCTCCAAACCAACTCGTTAAACCTGGTTGCCCTTGAAATTCATACCAAATACGTTCCACAACATCTGCTTCAATCAACTGCCCACTTTCTTGTTGATACTCGTTGAAAAGGTAACCCACCTCATCATGAGTCAAATTAGGAATATGCAGACTTCGCTGGACATTGAAGGGTGAACCCCTGACATTTTCAACCCCCAAGACGGTACGTACTCCGATTAAAGCCATGCCATGTAATAGATAATCCTTCTGCGCGGTGGATTTGTCCACTTGATTCTGACGACTGTTGTAAATATTGCGAAAAAAACCGACTAGCCCAGCAATAACGGGTTCTTGAAGTCCATCAAATTCATCCAAAATCAAAATCAAGGGCTTACAAAGTGTTTCTCGTTCAAACAACTGATCAAAATCATCCAATGTGTCTATGGTGATAGACTTCTCTAAGTTCAATTGTTTGAGCACTCTCCTGGTAATGAATTGAGCCACATGATTGACATCACTCACTAGGGACAGATGTTGCAAAGGCAGGACAACCACATGAAATTCTGTGTCTTGCTGAAGTTTCAAAAGAACTTCTCGCATAATCCAAGTTTTGCCGGTTTGACGCGGTGCCCAGACCGTGATGTAATGTCCCCCTTTATTGGGATCATCGCCCAAAAGTTCTTGAAATGCCCCGTTTATCAATTCTTGGCGAGGAACGTAATAATGGAGTTCACGATCAATTGGACCATAAGATGAAAATTTTCGCATTTTTTTGACTCTTTTTGCTCATGTCATTTTTAGATTATACTCAACACGGTCACAATTTAAACTTTTTTCTCGTTTCTCGTTCCTAAATTCTATTTGGGAATGCCTTCCTCGACGCTCTGCGTCGAACACAAAATTTTCTGTAGGTGGGTTTAGCGAAGCTAAACCCACCCTACTCTTACTTCATCTTTTCCATGAGTAGCCCCTTCTTTAAAAACGTATTCCGAAAACATTTCTGAGAAACAAGATGTTGCGTGAATAGCAAGCGTAGGGTCACTGCCATTAAGTTAAGGGCAGACACACAGGTCTGCCCCTACAAACCCCCACGTATTATGTAATTGTAGGGGCGAACATACAGTGTTCGCCCGCTGCGATACTTAATGGCATTGACCCTACGCTTGCTACTTACTAAGAGCAACCTTTTCATTCAGAAACATCATAAGTTTACCATTTTTAAGGGCAAAAAAAAACCTGTCAGGTTTATCAAGAAGAAATCCGATTTTTTTCCAAAAGTCGGATTTCTAAAGGCGTTAAAGTTTCTAACAACTATTTAGGGCAGAACATTCCAATCATCCTGATTAGAGCAATCCCCAGTTAATATAGTCACTAAGTTCATATCCTTACCACTCATCAATTTGCCGAGTTTTTCAAGATCAGCATCGGGATAAGGTGAGGCATCGGTTGTGAATAGTATCACGCCGCCATCTTTGAAGGGCTGGGTCGCTGCCTTTGACCTGCCAGGTTTGGTTTTAACCTGGCAGGTCTGATTTTGACTTTGACTTGACGAAGTTATTTCATGCACGTTCCTAATACGATAAGGGGGGCTTTGCTGGAATCAATTTCCGGTAGGTCTGAGGAAACATTTTGGTCATTTCCGTTGGATGGTGATACCGGTTGAGACCTGCCAGGTTTTTAAAACCTGGCAGGTCTGAGTGAGAAGTTAAATTAAATGTTGAATTTTGACTTCTTACGTTTGAAATTTTTTTGAAAAAGGCTACCTTTTCTGTTATAAGCTTTGTTAATGGCTTTAGTGTAAGCATTAAACAGATTTGAAAACTGTCTGGAGTATAGACCTGGAAGGTTTTCAAAACCTTCCAGGTCTTCTAGTGGCTTCATCCTGA